>Ga0207976_100371_pt1 | contig 19125 bp, 14 predicted proteins | sample LakWasMe94_HOW11_2_FD_183916 | JGI IMG/M metagenome (GOLD analysis project Ga0207976, IMG submission 183916) | Freshwater sediment methanotrophic microbial communities from Lake Washington under simulated oxygen tension - Sediment Metagenome... | ecosystem: Environmental > Aquatic > Freshwater >... | reverse complement strand
GGATCATCTTGGTCGCAGTGAAGACGGTGGTCACCTGATAGTCAGGGATGTACTCGGCAATTTCGCCGATCTTCTTCACCTCCGGCTTCGCAATCAGCGGTTTGCCGATATCTGGCACGATGGACCAAGCATCGATTTGCCCCGTGCTGAGCGACCCCACCAAGGCTCCGATCTGTTGCAGGGGCTTGAGTTGGATGTCGCTGAGACGAATTCCGACTTTCTCCGCCACTTTGTGGACCATGTAGTGGAATGACGAGCCATGGGTTGTGATGCCGAAGGACCGATTGCGCAGGTCTTTGGGCGATTTGAGACCAGCTTCCCAAGCCTGTCGCGATGCCAAGATGATCTGTCCGTCGATACCTGGCTCTTCCTGCAGGGCTCCCCCGATCACCTTCAAGGCGCCTTTCTCGGCAAGGCTGATAAGTCCTGCCGTGACCGCCGTGACGCCGAAGTCCACATCGCCAGAAGCGATGGCTACGGCCATGGGTTGGGCAGCTTGGAAGAACTCGATCTTGGTATCCAGCCCTTCGTCTTTGAAGTAGCCCCGCTCCAACGCCAGAAATGTTGGCCCTTCCGAAGTGAAGCGAAGCGCACCAACCGTGATCCGATCGGTGCTTGCCAGTGCGGTTGTGGAGAAAGTCGGCAATGCCGCAGCCCCGGCAGCAAGCCTGATGATGTTTCTGCGCGAGATAGACATGGGTAACCCTTCGTCAATTGGCTTTCCAGCCGAAGATGATTTCTCGCAGTGCCTCATGCATGGCATTGGCATCACGTGCGAGCACCGCATTCACGAGGCGGGCATGCGCAGCTTGGGATGTGCGCGGGTCGAAACCCTGGCCATGCAGGCGTGACAACCTGAAGCGAGCGCTCTGCTGATAGAGCTTCTGCATGATTTCAAGCAAACGAGGTGATCCACAGGCGCTGGCCAAAGTAGCGTGGAGGGCTCTGCCCGCTTCTTCCCACTCCACTGCGTGTTCTGCAGCGTCGTGCGCAACAAGGTCTTCGATTCGACTGAGGCGATGCTGGGCTGCGATCACTTCGCCTTCCCACCGCACGTCACCCGCTGCCATCGACCATCGAATGGCCAGGGATTCGACTTCGAAGAGCACCCGCGTGATGTCCTGCAAGTCCGCCGTCGTGGCCGATGCCACCCTGAACCCCTTTTGAGGAGTCGCCTCCACCAGTCCATCGTTGGCGAGCTGGGTCAGGGCCTCACGAAACGAGTTCGCGCTTCCACCGTAACGCTGCCTCAATTCGTCGATCTTCAACTTGGAATCGGGCGCCAACACACCGAATGAAATGTCCCGGCGTACTTGTTCGGCCAACAGGCGGACCACGGTGGACGAATCGTCACTTGATCGGAAGAACATTCAATCTTTCCCAAAATCTTCAATATTTTGGATATTATTTGAAATCTTCAATTTTTGTCAAGGATCTCCCATGTTTCTCACTGGCGCAGCTCAAGTCGTCTTCATGGCGGGGTATCCGGTCGCTCAGGTGCAGTTGCCTGCTCTTTTCAATGCGCGCTTCGAAAACGCAGGCGTAGACCTAGCGCTTGTTCCTCTCGAGACGGCGCCAAGCACGTTGGAGGCGCTGCTGTCGATGGTGTGCGCCACCAATAACTGCCTTGGATTGGTGCTCACAGCCCCACACAAGCAGGCTGCCGCTCAGATGGCCAGCACACTCACATCCAGGGCACGAAGAATTGGCGCGGTGAACGTCCTGCGTAAGACAGAGCAAGGCCTTGAAGGTGACATGTTCGACGGCGATGGTTTCTGGAACGGAGCGAGTCTCAAAGGTTTCGACCCTATGGGGCGATCGCTGGCTTTAGTAGGCGCGGGTGCAGCCGCCCGCGCGATCGCTCTGGAGTTCATTCACCGAGGTGGGCGATCAATCGTCTTTCGGACCACTGACGCGTCAGAACGCGCAGGCATGCTCGCAATGTGTGCTGAAAGCGCACCTTGGGGACCGGAACATGCTATGGAGAATGTTGATATCGTGGTCAATGCCACGCCGATCGGCATGCACCACGCGCCAGGACTGGCGGTAAATGCCGATGAACTGAAGCAGCTTCGCGCAGATGCCTGGGTTGCAGACCTGGTAACGCAACCTATGGAGACTCCGTTGATAAGGGCCGCCGCAGGTTTAGGACTGAGGACGCTGAACGGGGCATCGACGGCTCTGGGGCAACTCGATTCAGTCGCTGCCTTTCTGGGCATCGACTTCGGAACGGAGGCGGTATGACTTCGACAACTGACCTAGCACTTCAACTCAAGCTCGCTGAAACTGCTATCCACCGTCGGGACCTGCCGGTCATGTACCCACGTCTCGACCCTGTTCGCACTGCAGTGCTCGTCATCGACATGCAAGAGGCCTTTGTTGGGCAAGATTCTCCCGCCTGCGTGCCTGCAGCCAAGCTCATCATCGACCGCATCAACGCTCTCACGCATTGCCTCCGCTCGGCAGGGGCCACTATCTGCTTTACCCGGCACACCGTCGTCCAGCACGACTGGTTGCGCTATGTAGAAATTGTTGTGGGCGGAGATCCATCACGGGCGCTTGCGTTGCTGGGTGAGGGGACGCGCGGCCATGCGATCTTCAGCGGCATTGACGTGCAGGATGGCGACCTCGTGGTGGACAAAAGGCGCTTCGGCGCTCTCGGTGCCGAGCACTGCAGCCTCAACACAGAACTGGTCCGCAGGGGCATCGACACCGTGGTTATTGCTGGCACGCTGACAAATATCTGCTGCGAATCCACTGTGCGACAAGCCATGGAGCTTGACTACCGAACTCTCTTGGTGGCCGACGCCACGGCTGCCCGTAACGAAGCGGCCCAAACGGCAGCGCTGCTGAACGTGTTTTCTGCCTTTGGCGATGTTGCGACAACAGACCAAGTCTGCGCCCGCCTGTGAGCCGCGAATTGGTGTACGCCTTTGGAGATGAGTGGCACGACCACGTCAAGGGTTGATGCTTGCAGAAGGCATTTCGAATGCGCTCACGAGCTTCAATGAATAGTCCCTCGCGATGGGCGACTTTTCTTGGTAACAACAAATCGAATAGCGACCTGTTGAAACGCAACTCCAACAGGCCGAAGACCGCTGTTGGCCGATAGCGCCCATTCTTTTGCAGTTAGCGCATGACTGCAACCAGCCTGAAGCGGCCGGGCAGTGGGACTGCAGTGCAGCGCATGCAATCGTTCGGTCGTGAGCATCGAAAGAACGATGACGGCCACGAACGCGGCGATCGTGGTTCATTCAGTTCAACTTCGATTGACTGCCGGCGGCACAACGCTCACGGACCGACAAGGATTCTGGTTTAGTGCGCCGTCTTTCGACGTTTGCTACTCTATAAACCTTGAGACGTTAACGACAGGGGGGACACGTGACATTACTACAAGAGATTCAGAACGAATCCAACGGAGCGCTGTTTCGGCGCGCGGACCTGCACATCCACTCCTTTGGCGAAGGGGGCTCATACGACGTGACGGATGCGTCGATGACGCCTGAGGGCATCGTCGACACGGCAATCACGGAGCGGCTCGACCTCATCGCGATCGCCGATCACAACAACATCGGGAACGTCCGCCCGGCGCTGAAGTATGCCGACGGTAAAGGCCTGCTTGTTGTCCCCGGTGTGGAGCTGTCAACGCCGCAAGGGCATCTGCTTGTGTACTTCGAGACGGCTGACCGGCTGCAGCGTTTTTTTGGCAAGTTGACAATTTCCGATGACCGGAAGGCCTGCCACAACACCATCCCTCAATGCCTCCGCTTCGCCGAAGAGTTCAACGGCTTCGGCATCTGCGCACACATCGAGCTGGACAGTGGCCTGGAAAAAGCGCACCCGAAGTTTGACGCGTTCAAACAGGAGGTCTTCAACTGCTCCAACCTGTTGGGCCTTGAGATCACCAATGCCGCGAACGGCGCTTGGTTCTCTCACGACGACACAGATATCAATCGCCGCAACTGCGCTGTGACCCGATGTGCGACGCTTCGTCTTGAAGACGGCGTCGATCTGGCGAAGGTAATGTCCTCGGACGCACACACCCTCAACGCCTTGGGCCGCAACGCCAGCGGCAACAGAAAGCTGACCCGGCTCAAGATGGAGGCCCTGACGTTCGCCTCGTTGCGGATCGCGCTTCAGGATGCCGCTGCGCGCGTGCGCCTCGAGGACCTTGTCCCCGCGTCAGTGCCTAGGTTCGTAGGGATAAAGCTGGAAGGCGGATTCCTCAAGAACCAAGTCGTCCACTTCAGTCCTAACCTGACCTGCATCATCGGCGGGCGCGGTGCCGGAAAATCAACGCTGCTGGAGTCGCTTCGCGCGGCTTCGGGCAATGCCGCCGAAAGCACGATCATCGATTCGGAGGTGTGGCCGGACGCCATCTCGCTCGTCTACGAAGACGAAGTGGGGGAACGCCACACGCTGACTCGCAGCAAGCTCTGCGATGTGATGAACGCCGATCCGGACGGGCCGACGGCATTTGCAATCGAAAGCTATGGACAAGGCGAAACGGCTGACACTATCCAGCACTGCGACACCGACCCGTCGATCTTGCTGCGGTTCCTGGACGGCTTCATAGATTTTGGCGAAATGCGCAAGCAGGACGAAGCCTTGCGCGATTCGATTCTCGCGAATCAGACAGTTATCGAGACGCTGCAGCAGAGCATCAACCAAATCGGGCCAACGGAGAAGGCCAAGGGCATCGCCGACACACAGGTCGCAGTACTGAAGAAGCAGAACGCGAGCCAGGTTGTCGAACTGGAGGAAAAGCTGGCCAAGGAGCGGCGCTTCCGCGATGGTCTGAAGCGCAACCTTGGTGAGCTCCTCACGTCCATCACCAGCAGCCTGACCAGCGGCGAGTTGCGCAAGTTGACGGCCGACGTTGACGGCAACGGCCTCGCGGTCGGCAAGGCGGAGTTTGAGGTCGTCAAGGGGCTCGTGGATAGTCTTGCGACAGAGATCGAGACGCTATCCGGTCAGCTCAAACAGAAGGTCATCGCCGCCAACGACAAGATCGCGGCGCAGCTTCAGGTCTGGATCGCGCGCGAGAAGGAGACGCAGGACAAGATCGAGGAGATTCGGCGCGAACTGGAAAAGCAGAACATCAAGCTCGACATGGCGTTTATCCGCAAGGTCACGAAGGACGCTGCCGATTTGCAGGCGCGGCTGATCGAGCTGAAGAAGAGCCAGCCGAAACAGCAGGAGGCATTCAAGGAGCGCAAGGGCCTGATTCAGGAACGGGCAGGCCTCCGCGTGAAGATCTTCAACGCCCGCCACGCATTTGCGACGACGATGAACGGCAATCTTGCCGCTGCAGTTGTCGACTATCGGGTCAAGTTTCAGTTCTTCGAAGGCTTACTGGCGCCCGAGATGGAGGAACTGATCAAGAGCACCATGAACTGGCGTACCTCTCAGGTTCCGCGCGCGGCGCTCATAGCCGCCGCACTTTCACCGGCTCAACTCCTTGCTGCCGTGAATGCGAAAGATGCGTCGGCACTTGAACGGCTGAACGATGCCGACGGCAACCGTGTGTTCACGAAGGCCGACGCCGCCGACATCATCGCCAAGCTTTCGGAGTGGCAGGCCAAGTGTGCGTTGGAGCGCATCGCGTTCGAAGACAGGCCCGAGATCAAGGTGACGCAGGTTGTCGAGAATTCGGATGGCACCAAAGGCTATCGCGTCCGCGATTTCGCCAAGCTCTCGCTCGGCCAACAGCAGGCCATCCTCTTGACGGTGCTGCTGTTCTCGAAGAGCCGCGTGCCGCTGATCATCGATCAACCGGAGGACAATCTCGACGGCGAGTTCATCTACAAGACTGTCGTGCGTTCGCTGCGCAGCATCAAGGAGCACCGGCAGGTCATCATCGTCACGCACAACCCCAACATCGCCGTCCTGGGAGACGCCGAACTTATCGTCCCGCTGCGCGGTGCCAGCGAAGTGTCCGTGATCAGGGACCGTGGTTCGATCGACACCACCGAGACCAAAGACATTGTCTGCACGATTCTTGAAGGCAGCCAGAAGGCATTCAAGCGCCGGCAGGAGGTCTACGGCTACTGACCGTAGCAGTGATGCTGGTCGGAGCGCATAGCTCGCGAACGAGGGAGAGCAACCATTTTCTTCACCGTAATTGATGACCGTGGCCGTGTGCCCAGCGGATCAAAGAACCAAGCATTTCTGTTCGTCGATAACTGGGACGATTGGGGCAAGTACCGGACGCAGTTCTCCCTTCATGTCGTCGACGAAACCGGAGAAGCTCATCACATCGGCTCGGTCAAGATCGGCCAAAAGGGCCTCCAACCCTCAGCCAGAGTCTCGAAAAGTCATCGAGCGCCGGCGTTGGATGAAGCGTTCGGCGCCCTAGATGAAAGCTACTTTTCGCTCGGCCAGAGCGAGAGCTACTACGAGTCGCTGAACGAGCTTAGCGACGCGCTTCGAGCGCGCGTTCTCAAGGGCCTGCGCGACTGCGCTGCCGACCTGGACATCTTCGAGACCTACCGCGCTGAGGAGGTAATGCGCGAGTCGCTCCTTCGCGACGTTGTCGAATCGACCGTCACAGGGCGGCTGAATCGCCTTTCCCGCGGCGATGCGAAGCTCACAAGGTTTGCGTTCGCGTACAGCTTTCCGGCACGGGGGCGAAAGCCTCCAACATCGATGACCTTCGATGTCATTCCGGAGTCTCAACCCCCGACGAACGTGCATGTCCTGATTGGCCGCAACGGCGTGGGGAAAACGCGGTGCATGCGGTTGTTGGCCCTTGCCCTGCTTGGCCGCGAGTCTGACGACGGAAATTCTGCCGGCACGATCGAAATGCAGGCCGAAGATACAGGCGGCGCGGTTGCCTTCTCTGGCCTCGTCCTCGTCTCGTTCAGCGCTTTCGACGAGTTCGAGCTGGAGCCCGCAGAGGCGGACGCCATGCGTTGCCACCAAGTCGGTCTCAGGCACCCGGAGTCATCGAAACGCGGCTCAACAGCGAAGAGCTTTGACGATCTGGGGAGTGATTTCGCAACCAGCCTGACACGGTGCCAGTCGGGCGTGCTGGCGGAACGCTGGCGCACAGCCGTCCGGACCCTGGAAGAGGACGATCTCTTTGCCGAGGCAGATGTCACGTCGCTGCTTGACGAAGAGAGCGACGTGAGTCTCAAGATGCGCGCGCGGCGCCTCTTCAAGAAGCTGAGTTCGGGGCATGCAATCGTTCTGCTGACCGTGACTCGCCTCGTCGAACTGGTCGATGAGCGAACGCTGGTACTACTCGACGAACCGGAAGGGCATCTTCATCCGCCGCTTCTAGCTTCCTTTGTGCGCTGCCTGTCCGACCTGCTAGTGCGACGGAACGGGGTCGCCATCGTGGCGACGCACTCACCGGTGGTCCTTCAGGAGGTACCTCAATCCTGCGCATGGAAGCTGCGACGAAGCGGGCGTACCGCGATTGTTGAACGTCCGACAGTGAAGACTTTCGGGGAGAACATCGGCGTCCTGACACGGGATGTCTTTGGTCTGCAGGTCACGCAGTCGGGATTTCACAAGCTCCTGCGAGATGCCGTGGCTGACGGCTCGTCCTATCGACAGGTCTTGAACAAGTTCGACGGAGAGCTGGGCGACGAAGCGAAGGCCATCGTTCAGGCGCTCATCGCAGAACGCGACGAGGATGCCGATGCGTAGTCTGCCAAAGCCTGACCTGTCCGGCGCGGAGGTGCTGCAACTCTGTACTGCCAGCATCAGAGATCCCGATCTGAAGAAGCGCTTGCTGCAGGCCGAAACCGTCGTTGAAGCTGCCGAAGAGTTGTACCGGGAACACGGTGAGAGCGCCGAGCTGCATGCCATAAAGGGAACGAAGACCGTTGGCGGCCTCGTCACCGGCAAGGAGATGGAACGGGTCTACAACGGTACCTTCGTGAAGAGCAGCAGGACACGCAGCACATACGCCAAGCTCAAGAAGTCATGCGTCAACGACATCTGCCCGCTATGCGGTCAGGGGACGGTTCATCAGCTTGACCACTATCTTCCTATCACCAGCTTCCCGGTCTATGGGGTAACAGCCGTCAATTTGGTCCCGGCATGCAGCGACTGCAACAAGTACAAGCTCACCCATGTCCCTGCAAACGCAGGCGAGCAGACCATCCATCCCTACTTCGATGAGGTCGACGACGAGCAATGGCTGTTCGGCGAAGTCGTGGAAAGCACGCCGGCCGCCGTGAGGTTCGCGGTGAACCCGCCCAATCACTGGGATTCAGTTCAGGTCGAGCGTCTGAAGACCCATTTCCGCATTTACAGGCTCGGCACGCTGTACGCGACGCACGCTGCGGTTGAGATTAGCAACATGAGATACGCCCTGAAGAAGATGGCCATCACACCAGGCTTTGGCGAGCGTATCAGGCGGCACCTGCGCGAACGGGCCGAGAGCTGCGCCGCGGTCCATGTAAATTCCTGGCAGCGGGCGACGTTCGACGCGTTGGCCGATTCCGATTGGTTTTGTTCCGGCGGCTTCGAGGCCGTGTAGGCTTCGATGCCCGACAACAAGACATCGAGTCAGCTGGATCTGAGTGCGCCATGTCTAAGTGCGCAACAGGTTCGCGTACTTGCCACCGTACCCGTCCAGCAGATCGCTTGAGTGCGGCAGACGGCGTTCGAGTGACGGCATTCGGCGAACGCTGTCATTCGACGTTTCAAACCTGAGCGACCGCAACCAGCCTGAAGCAGGCCTGCTTGACAGCTAATATCGTAGCGCGCGACTTCTCAGCCTCAAAAGTATTGAACAAACCATTCGTACCAAGAGACGTCTGGACTATCCATGCACGATCTTGTGCCGGATCGCATACATCACAAGTTCGGCGTTGCTTTCCACGCCGAGCTTGCGAAGAATGCGCGTTCGGCTGGAACTTACCGTTTTGACGCTGATGAACATCTTTTTTCCGATGTCAGTCAAGGAGATGCCTTGGGCAATCATTAGCATGATCTGGTGCTCGCGGGCGGACAGCTTGTGGTGCGGTGGCTGGTCGTCGTCTGCACTGGCCGTCTGCAGCAGTAGTCGCTGAGCCGCGATGCTGCTGAGGTAACGCCTGCCAGCGGCCACCTCGCGGATGGCGTGGATCAACTCCTCGGCCTCGGCATCCTTGGTGAGATATCCACTGGCGCCCGCGCGCAGCGCTACCACAGCGTACTGCTCGGCCGGGTACATGGATAGCAGTAGCACCGGCATCTTCGGAAACTCTGCGCGAAGCGACGGCATGGCTTCCAATCCGCTGCGCCCTGTCATGCTCACATCCAGCAACACGACTTCAAAAGAGGCTCCCCGCAGTTTGGTCAGCATTTCGCCCACATCGCGCGCTTCATCCTCCACGCGCATGTCCGCCTCGTCCGAAAGTAGCTTGCGCAGCCCCGAACGGAAGATGGTGTGGTCATCAACAACGAGAACTCTGATCATGGTGTGACAGGTATTGAAAGGTGAAGGCTCATGCCCGCCCCGGGCGCACACTCAAGGTCCAAGGTGCCACCCAGCTCACGCGCCCGTTCTTTCATGCCAAGCAGGCCTCGTGCATCGCTGCGGTGGGGGCCTGGAGCCAGGCCCACGCCATCATCCCGGATCTCCAGCGACAGCTGATTAGGCTCCTCCTGCCGCAAGGACACCCACACCTTGCCGGCATGAGCGTGTTTGGCAATGTTGATCAGTGCCTCCTGGAAGATACGGAACACACTGGTCGCGCGGTCGATCTCCAGCCCCTCTAGCGTGCCCGAGGTTTCCCACTGACATTGCAGCGCGTGCCGCGCCGCAAACTGGCGCAGCTCGCGCTGCATGGCCGAAGCCAGCCCCAGGTGGTCAAGCCCGCTGGGCCGCAACTCCTCGGACATCTCCCGCACCGACTGGATGGCTTGGCGCGTCATGTGCATGAGGTCCGCCGCGATCTCCGTGAGCGCAGGATCGTTGACCCGGCGCTGCACGCGCTGGGCGTTCATCTTGATGGAGGCCAGCAGCCCGCCCAACACATCGTGCAGCTCACGTGCGAACAGTGCCCGCTGGCGCTCGCGCTCCTGGTTGATGTGCGCAGCCAGCTGCTGCAGATCGTTGCGCGCTTGGCGCAGCTCTTCTTCGCGCAGCGTCTGCTCGGTGACGTCAATGCCCACGCCCATCACTGCAGGTCTGCCCCGGTAGGCCATGCGCGAACCGTGCACCTCCAGCAGCACGATGCGCCCCTGCTTGTGAATAGCAGGGGTGATATAGCGCACGCTGTCGATCTCGCCTGCGATACGCTGGTGGTACATCTTCAGTGTGTAGTCGATGGACGATGGCGGGACGAGGTCACGCAGCGACATGCCGACGATCTCGGAACGGCTGCGTCCGAAGAACTGGGCCCAGGTCTCGTTCGAGTACACGAAGATTTCATCCTGGATGACATAGATGCCCGTGATCGACTGCTCGACGATGGCCTTGAAGGAAAGGTCCAGGTAGTCATCCACAGTCGGAGGGGGAGGCTGGGGCTGCATGGGTAGGTCGTGGCGGAATCAATACGGGGCAACGGTAGGGGGCGGATCCCCTCGCGTCAAGCGGTGAGCACAGACGTGACATAAGACCCGCAGGTCACGACCAGGTCGCCATGGCGCTCGAAGTAGGCAGACTTGGTCATGGCCTCCTGCGTGAGCGGGTGCAGCCAGCGGTAGCTCACGTGGCCACTGCCCTGGCGCAACGCGTTGGCAACAATCTCGGCCACGAAATGTTTGCCATCCAGATCCTTGAAGTTGCGTCCATCCACCCCGACCAGCCGGGTGTTGGTTCCATGGGCAACACAATGAACGTCAGTGGAATACAACACCAGGTAAAGGTCCCGGTCGATCAGCTCGGTGTTGTGGGGGGTGTTGACCTGGGCAATCAACGCTGCGCCGCCCTGGCTGCGCAGCATGCCAACGGCCCGCTGCACGAGGGCCTTCGCATCATCAGCGCTGGCATGGGCCTGGGTTCCCAAGTCGAAGGACGCCACCGACTGGACCAGTTGCAGCGCCTGCTGGTGCAGCGCCGCCACCGGCTCGGCGGCATTGCGACTGAGCGACGCGTTCTGGCGGGTGACCACATCCAGATCCGCGATGGACGCGCCGATGGCATGCATGCCTGCCGTTTGCTGCCGCACCGCCGTGGCCATGGCCTCGATGATGCTCGCCACCTGCTGCACGCCGTCCAGCAATCCCGCCATGGTTCGGCCTGTCTGTCCGGCCATCTCAGCACCGGCATCAACACTGCGGGCTGACCCTTCGATGAGGGTGCGCACCTCGCGAGAGGCAGCGGCGGAGCGCGTTGCGAGGTTGCGCACCTCGTTGGCCACTACGGCAAACCCTCGCCCCGCGTCCCCCGCTCGTGCAGCCTCTACCGCAGCGTTGAGTGCAAGGATGTTGGTCTGAAACGCGATGTTGTCGATCAGGCTGATGATCTCGCCAATCTTGCGCGAGCTGCCTGTGATGCTGCCCATGGTTTCCACCAGCCGCTGGATCACCTGTGCGCCTTGCTTCGCTTGCTCCAGCACGCCGTTGGCGATGTGATGCCCCCGTTGGGCATCGTCGGCATTGGCCTGTAGGGCTGGCGCCAACTGCTCCATTGAGCCGTTGACATCGTCTATCGACGACGCCAACGTGCTCATCATGGCGGCAAAGCGCGTGTGGTCGCTGCCCACGTGGCCCGAAGATGTCGCGATGGCCAATGTGCCTGCATGCACATCGCGCACCACGGCAGCCATGCGTTGCTGAAGCGCGGCCAGGTCCTGAAGCAGCGGTTCCGCACGGTCTGCGCCGAGCGGATCTTGCGGCGGCGCCTCCAGCGCGCCCGCCACTAACCGTCGCACCTGCCTGCGCGCCTGCGCCAGACGGCGCGAGTTCCGGGCTGAACGGACGGCCAGCCCAGCATAGCAACAGCCAGCAAGCACAAGGCAGGCCATAGCCCCCAGCTGCATCTGGCTTGGCGGCGCTATCGCCAATGCGGCAACTCCCCCCACCACGGAGAAAGCCGCAAGCGCATGCACCACCAAACCAGCGCGATCGTTCCAGACTGCGAACAACCCCATGGAATGTTCCGATCCTTTTCTGGGAACCATGTCTTAGCAGCGTTCTGGCACTCAGAACACGTGCTGCAGGCCTACTTCGTAGCCATTCTTGCGCGTGGGTGCCTTGCTGTCGTGCGCGAAGGTCGTGTATACGCTGGTGCGCTTGGACAGGAAGTGGTGGTAGCCCAGCGCCAACTTCTGCGAGGCAACCACATCGGCGCGCTTGTAGTGCCCGAAGCTGGTTCGGAACTGGCCCGTGCCCACAGGAACCACCGACGACAGGGCCCACGTGCGCACGCTGGCATCGGTGTGGTCCGTACCACCCGCCACCATAGCATTGAGCGTGAACGCGCCAAAGTCATAACCTCCGAACAGCGTGGCGAGCTTGGAACGCCCGTCGGCGGGCTTCTCGTAGCCGAAGCGCAGTTGCCAGGGGCCCGGTGCATAACCCAGTGCAAACGAGTACGGCATCTTGTGCGGTGTGCCCGACCAGCCGGGATTGGCGTCCTTTGCGGCCACCTGCGCCGTGAACGATAAGGCACCGGTGTCGTAAGCATAGGTGGCTGCATCGTTGTACCAAAGGTTGCCGATATAGCCTGTACCTGCTGCAAAGCCGTTGGTGGTGTTGTCCCAGAACCAGGGATCCACCAGGAGCTGCGGCAGCAACGCCGCCGTCATCTGCCGCCCCAGCGTGAGCGAACCCCAGCTTCCGCGCAGAGCCACAGACGACTCCTGCGTCCAGTAGGTGCCAGCAGGGGAGTTGAGCACCGCGCCAGGTGCGTTGGTCGTACCACTGTCAGCGTTGATCCGGGTCGCCAGCTTGAAGCTGGCCAGCATGCCGCCACCCAAGTCTTCAGTGCCAGCAAACGTGAGGTGGCTCATGGAGCCAGTACCCATGCGCGTCTGTCCGGCCCCAATGTCTTTTCCCACGTTCAGGTCGATGCGCCCCGACAGGGTGATGTTGGACTGCGCGAGAGCCGATGTGCTGGCAAGCAATAAGGCTGCGGCGGGCAGTGTGATGCGGGCAATCATGGCGTGAGGTCTCCTTCCCTTTAAGGGATCTGTTGTGGTTCAGTAAAAATGAGGGACAGCCTGCTGCACCCCACGGGTCGTGGGGCCTCCGGGACCGCTGGCGCAGGAACTCCAGCGCGGGGATACGGACTCAGGCCAAGGCCGTCAGGGGTTCGTGCGCAGGCGCCTGTGCAAATTTCTGGCGCAGGACTTTCTTGTCAAACTTGCCCACACTGGTCTTGTCGATGGCTTCGACAAAATGGATGCGGTCGGGCACCGCATAGCGGGGGAACAAGCCCCGCTCTGCCTGCTCCAGCACCAGGGTGCGCAAGGCCTGCTCGGTGGCAGACGCATTGCCCGGGCGCCGTACCACCACCGCAATGGGCCGCTCGCCCCAGCGTTCGCAGGGCGCGGCCACCACGGCGGCCTCGGCCACGCCCGGGTGGGCGGCCAGGAGCTGCTCCAGGTCGAGCGAAGACACCCACTCGCCCCCGGTCTTGATCACGTCCTTGATGCGGTCCACCAGCCGCAGGCAGCCGGTGGCATCGATACGGCCCATGTCCTGGGTGTGCAGGTAGCCGCCCTGCCACAGGGCCTCGGAGGCCTCGGCATTGCCTCGGTAGCCCTGCGTGAGCCAGGGCGCACGCACCACCACTTCACCCACGGCCTTGCCGTCGCGGGGCAGCGAGTGCAGGGATTCGTCCACCACCCGCAGGTCCACCAGTGGCACGCTCCAGCCGGCGGTCAGGCGGAAGCCGTCGGGCACGTCCAGGCCCTGCTGCGCAGGGCGCTGCGCCAGCGTGAGCAGCGGGCAGGTCTCCGACATGCCATAACCCGTGAAGATGTCGATGCCCTGCGCCAGCGCTTCCTGGCACAGGTGGGGCGGCATCACCGAACCGCCCGAGACAACTTTCCAGCCCTCGAACCGGCGCCCCTTGGCAGCAGCCAGCACCATCTGCAGCACTGTGGGCACACCGTGCGAAAACGTCACGCCTTCGCGCGCCACCAGGTCCACGATGTGCTCGGGCCGGAAGCGGCCCGGATAGACCTGCTTGACCCCCATCAGCGTGGCCACGAACGGCAGGCCCCAAGCGTGCACATGGAACATCGGCGTAAGTGGCAGGTAAACGTCGCCTCGGTGAAAGCGCTGGTGCTGCGGGCTGGATGCCAGGCCTGAAGCAGCCGCCAGGGTGTGCAGCACGATCTGGCGGTGGCTGAAGTACACGGCCTTGGGCAGGCCCGTGGTGCCGGTGGTGTAGAAGGTGGTGGCCAGCGTGTTTTCGTCGAAATCACGGAACTCAAAGGCCGTGGGCTGCACGGCCATCAGCGCCTCGTATTCGCCCACCGTCGGCAGCGGCGTTTGTGCGGGTTGCGCATCCTGGAGCAGCACGATGCGCTGGAGTTGCGGCAGGCGCGGGTGGATGACTTCAAGCACCGGCAGAAAGTCGGCATGCACCAGCAAAGTGGTAGCACCACTGTGATCCAACGCATAGGCGATCTGCTCGTTCGACAGCCGGATGTTCACCATCATCAGCGCGGCGCCCATCATCGGCACTGCGAAGTAGCTCTCCAGATAGCGGTGGCTGTCCCAGTCCATCACAGCCACCACATCACCCGCCCCCACGCCCAGCGACTGCAGCATATGGGCCTGCTGCGCAATGCGGCCCGCAAAACCCCGGTAGGTCGTTCGAAACTGATCGCGGTACACGATCTCCTGATCCGGCGCGTTGGCCAGCGGGGTGTGCAGCAGCTGCTTGATGAGCAGCGGGTAGCTGTAAGCGGACGGTGTGCGCTCGATCGCGCGGTCTTCAGGGGTCTGCACGCTGGTCTCCTGGCGTTCTTGTTTGAGTGCACCGAGCGTAGGCAAAGGGCTGCGGCCTGGATGTCAGAAATTTCTGTACGGCAGGGCAGATAAGTCCATGCCGCAGGGGCCGCCCATGGCGGAAAAGTCTGGCGCGCCGGGCAGACAAATCCCGCAGACGGCCGCCGCCCCTGCACCCAGCATCGCGCACCACAACTCAAGGAGACACTGGTGCAGCATTTTTTCTGGCGCAGGCTGGTCGTTATCGGAGGGCTGTGCGGAGCCCTATCAGCGGGCGCTGCGCCCGTGGCGGAGCTGGTGGTGGGACAGTCGCTGCCCCTGTCGGGTGAGCAGGCGGCGCTGGGGCGACAACTGCGACTGGGTGCAGACCTGTGGTTCGCCCATGTCAACGCCACCGGCGGTATCCAGGGCACACCAATCCGCCATGTGGTGCTGGATGACGCCTTCGATCCACCCAGCGTGGTGCGCAACACGCGCAAGCTGGTGCAGCAGGAGCAGGTGTCCGTGCTGATGGGCTACCCGCAAGCGCAGGGCGTGCGCGCCGTGCTGGCGCAAAAGCTGCTGGAGGCGTCGGGTGTGCCACTGCTGGGGCCCGCCACGGGGTCCGGGTGGCTGCGCGAGCCGGGGCACCCCCAGGTGTTCCCTATGCGCACCGGCCACACGGGCGAGGCCGAGCACCTGGCCGGGCACCTAGCCACGCTGGGAGCACGCCGTATCGCCATGGTGCACGCGGCCGACGAAGACGGCCTCGGTGCCGTTGACGCCTTTCGCACAGCACTCACCCGCAAGGGACTCACCTTGGCAGGAGCCGCCTCCCTCGGCCCGGAAGGACTCGGCGCCGCTCTGACGGCCCTGCGGGCGTTGCGACCCGAGGCCATTGTGCTCATGGCTCCCACACGCCAGGTCGCCGCATTCGCCAAAGCGTACCGAGGCACGGGCGACACAGCACAACTGCTGAGCTTTGCGCGGGCCGACCACCAGGAAGTGCTGGCCCAAGTCGGCTCCACGGTGGCGCGGGGGATGGGCTTCACGCAGGTTGTGCCTTATCCCTACGGAGGTGCCCGGCCGCTGGTGCGCGAATACCGGGCGCTGCTGGCCACCTACGGGCCCATGGACGCCGCCCCCAGCTACGCGGGCTTCGAGGCGTTCATCGCCGCCAAGGTGCTGGTGGAGGCCCTGCGGCGCGCAGGTGGCACGATCTGGACGCCAGGCCGCGTGGCCACTGCACTGGAGCAACTGGGCACTCTGGACCTGGGCGGTTTCGTGGTGCGCTATGGCCGGGGCGAGCGCCAGGGCGGGCGCTATGTGGATTTCACCGTGCTGGGCAGCGAGGGGCAACTGCTGCGCTAACACCACGGATGAATCGGATGCCCTACAGCAAAAAAACAATAGCAATAAATCGAATGCAGACGCGCGAAAAGGCCGATTTTTTCTCGCATTCTGCATGCCAGAACAGCCATTCCGCGATAAACAGCAGGCAGAAAATTCCCTCAACGCCCGGGGAATTTTCTGGCTGACGGTGCGCAATGGCGCGATCTACGATGCGCCGACCAAACAACGAAAAAAACCGAAGGAGACATATGAGCACAACGAACACCAACGAAACGCGCTTCAGTGTTGCAGCAGCCGATGGCCATGCCATTGAAGCGTATGCCTGGGCCACGCCAGCCGCTTTCGCCGTGCCCCGCGCCGTGGTGCAACTGGTTCACGGCATGTCCGAGCACATCCGCCGCTACCGCCATGTGGCCCAGGCGCTGGCCGCGCAAGGCTACTTGGTGTATGGCAGCGAGCACCGGGGGCATGGCCAGTCGGCATTTGATGCGGGCACAGCAGGCGACTTTGGCCCGCGCGGTTTTGCGGCCCTTATAGATGACATGGCTGCGGTGACCCGCGCGCTGCGTGAGCGCCATCCCGGACTGCCTGTCGTCATGGTGGCGCACAGCATGGGTTCGATGGCGGCACAGGTCTATCTGATCGAGCACTCGGCGCTGGTCGATGCGGTCGCGTTGTCGGGCACCGCCGCGCTGGAAATGCTGGATGTGCGCACCTCCGGCTGGACGCCCGAGACGGCTAACGCCAGCGTGGGCACACCGGTCACGCCCGCCGACTGGCTCAGCCGTGACCCCAATGTGCCAGGGGCTTTCATTGCCGACTCGCTGTGTGGCACGCCGCTGACGCTGGAGTCGCTGTTCTCTATCTTCGACGTGGGCAACCGCACGGCAGACACGGCTTTGTACGCCGCTGTGCGCAAGGACCTGCCGCTGTACCTCTTCACCGGCGACCGCGATCCGGTGAACGCCTGCCTGGCTTGGTTCGACCCGCTGGTGAACCGCCTGCGCGGCGCGGGCTTCCGCGATGTGTCCACCCACGTGTACGGCGGCGCGCGCCATGAGGTACTCAACGAGACCAACCGCGAAGAGGTGATTGCCAACCTCATCGCCTGGATACGCCGCGCGGTCGGTTAAGGCCGCGCTCAACCACGCGCCCTGACCGGCGCCTGCCCCCTCTTTTCATCCCGACCTGACGAGTGGCCCCTGGGGCCGCGCGCAGGCCCCTGCACGCCTTTTTTGCGCCTTTTCACGCCGTTCTTTCATACCCACAACAGGAGACACACCATGCTTACACCCACCCCATTCCACTGGAAGAAAACACTGGCCGCCCTGGCTCTGGCCGGCCTGGCCGCCGCTCAGGCCGCACATGCGGCCGATGTCGAGCTGCTGCCGCCCGGCCTGCTCACGGCCACGACGGCCGAGCAGACCAAGCCCAGCCAGTACAAGAAGGCCGGGCCCTGGCGCATTGGCGTCTCGTGGGCCGGCATGGGCAACAGCTGGATCGTGCAGCTCATCGCCGAGATGCGCCACGCCGCCGCGCAAGACAAGAACATCGGCGAATTCATCTTCACCGAGGCCAACTGGCAGCCCGCCAAGCAGGTAGCCGACGTGGAAGACCTGCTGACCAAGAAGGTGGATCTGCTCATCATCGGACCCATCTCGCAGGCCATCGGTGCGCCGCTGATCGAGAAGGCCGCCAAGGCGGGCATCCCGGTGGTCACGCTGGGCTCATATGGCCGCGCCGTGCCATCCACTACCGAAATCTGGGCGGGTGGCCGCATTTTTGGTCAGCAGGGCGGCGAGTTTTTGCGCAAGGAGTTGGGCGGCAAGGGCAACCTCTGGGTGTTCCGAGGCATTGCGGGCGTGGATGAAGAGCAGCAGCGCTACGACGGGCTGAAGAAAGCCATTGAGGGCAGCAACCTCAAGATCACCAACGAAGTGTTTGGCGACTGGAACTACGCCAAAGCCAAGCAGATCTGCGAGAACCTGGTGCTCTCGGGCCAGCCGGTGGATGGCATCTGGTTCTCGGGCGCAGAGATGACTCGCGCGTGCATCGACGTGTTCAAGGAGGCCGGTAAGCCGATGGTGCCCATGACGGGCGAGGCCAACAACGGCTTTCTGCGCGTGTGGAAGCAAGCGGGTGTGAAGACTGTGGCACCGATCGTGACGCCGGGCCTGGGCACTGCCGTGGTACGCGCATCGAGCGCGCTGCTAGAGGGCAAGCCGCTGTACCGCTCGTACTTTTCGATGCCGACCCCGATTGCGCGGGACCAGCTCGACAAATTCTTCCGCCCTGAGCTGAACGACTCCTACTGGATGCCCACGGTGCTGCCCGAAGCCAAGATCGTGGAAACCTACCGCAGCAAGTAACAGGAAGCGAGCACCATGACGATCAAGGAGCGCCAGCCCCTGGTGGAGCTGCGCAGCGTGAGCAAGTCGTTCGGCCAGAACGCCGCGCTCAAGGCGGTCAGCATGAAAGGCTGGCCCAGCTCGATCCACGCCGTGACCGGAGAGAACGGCGCGGGAAAATCCACGCTGATGAAACTGCTGGCCGGGGTGCACCAGCCCGACAGCGGCGAGATCTTGCTCCAGGGCCGCCGCGCGGCGCTGGGTACGCCCGCCAAGGCGCGCCGCGCGGGGGTGTCCACCGTGTTCCAGGAGCTGACCATCCTGCCCAACCTCACGGTAGCCGAGAACCTATGCCTGGGGCGCGAACTGACGCGCGGCGGCTTGCTGAACCTGCGCGCGCTTCGGCATGAGGCCGTACAGGTACTCCAGCGCACCGGCATCGCGCTGGGCCCCGACCGGCTGTGCGGCACCCTCAGCGTGGGTGAACAACAGTTGCTGGAGATCGCCAAGGGCATGCATTCCGAGGCCGATATTTTCATCTTCGACGAACCCACCGCGCCGCTGAACCGCGCAGAGGTAGACCAACTCGAATCCC
>Ga0207976_100370_pt1 | contig 19135 bp, 18 predicted proteins | sample LakWasMe94_HOW11_2_FD_183916 | JGI IMG/M metagenome (GOLD analysis project Ga0207976, IMG submission 183916) | Freshwater sediment methanotrophic microbial communities from Lake Washington under simulated oxygen tension - Sediment Metagenome... | ecosystem: Environmental > Aquatic > Freshwater >... | reverse complement strand
GGTCTATTGTTTTATAGCCTATTCCCCCAGGCACCGCGGCTGAGCCTGACCCGCGAAGGGGACATGACCCGCCTGAGCCTGGACGACGCGGCGCTCTGGGACCCGGACCACTTCCTCAGCGAGAGCCTGCTGGTGATCTGGCATCGCTTGGGCAGTTGGCTGATCGGCCAGCGCATCCGCCTCGAACAGGCCTGTTTCAGCTACCCGAAACCCGAGCACGGCAACGAATACGACCTGCTGTTCCCCTGCCCCCTGGTGTTTTCCTGCGACCGCAGCAGCCTGCTGTTCCACAGCCGCTACCTGAGCATGCCGCTGCTGCAGGACGAACGAACCCTCAAGCACTTTCTCGAACGCTCCCCCGCCGACCTGCTGGCCCGCCCGGACGACGGCGACAGCCTGAGCAGCCAGTTGCGCCGCCTGCTCAGCCGCGACAGCAACCATTGGCCGGACCTGGAAAGCATCGCCCAGCACCTGCACATCAGCCCGCAGACCCTGCGCCGGCACTTGCGCGAAGAAGGCACGAGCTTTCAGGAATTGAAGGATCAGTTGCGGCGCGATATCGCCATCTACCATCTGCGCCGGGCCGACCTGTCATTGCAACAGATCGCCGAGCAGACCGGCTTTTCCGAGCCATCGGCCTTTCACCGCGCGTTCAAGAAGTGGACCGGGCTGACGCCGGGCGCCTATCGCGCCCAGGAAACCTGAGCGCGCCCGTCAAATCGCCGGAAAGTGAATGCGGAACGCCGCCCCGCCCAGGGTGGAATCGCCAAGGGTCAGCTGGGCGCCGTAGCTGTCGATGATGTCCTTGACCACCGCCAGGCCGATCCCCTGCCCCGGATGCTGGCGATCCAGCCGTTCGCCACGCTGGAGAATTCGCGCCCGCTGGTCCGGCGGCACGCCTGGCCCATCATCCTCGACACACAACTGCGCGCCGTGGAGGTCTTGGCGGACACTGATGCGCACTTCGCTCAGGCACAGGCGATAGGCGTTCTCCAGCAGGTTGCCCAGCAGTTCGAGCAAGGCCCCATGCTCGATCGGCACATAGCAGCGCTCCGGCAGGTCGAACGAGACCCCCACCTGTTTGTCGCGATAGACCTTGTCCAGGGTGTCGCACAGGCTTTTCAGCACCGGACGCAGACGCACCTGGTGACGCACCAGGCCGCTCTTGCGCAGGCTGGCACGCTGCAACTGGTAGCTGATCTGCTGGCTCATGCGTTCGATCTGGGTCTGCAGCACCCAGGCCTGCTCACGGTCCTGCGGGCGCAGGGCCATGTCTTCGCTGACCCCTTGCAGCACCGTCAGTGGGGTCTTCAGGCTGTGGGCCAGATCGTCCAGGGAATCGCGATAACGGCTGCGCTGCTCGCGCTCGCTGTGCAACAGGCGGTTCAACGAACCGGTCAGGCGCAACAGCTCGCGCGGATGTTCTTCGCTGAGGCTTTCCCGGGTGCCGCTTTCGATTTCGTCCAGCTCCTGGCTCAGCCGGCGCAAGGCCTGCAGGCCCCAGGTCAGGCCGAGCCAGAGCAGCGCCAGGAGCACCAGCAACGCGGCACCGAAACCGAGGTAGAGGTTTTCCCGCACCCCTTCCAGGGTCAACTGGTACTCACGCACCGGCTGCAAGGCAACGATGCTGAACGCCGCGCTCTTACCACCGAGCAGCTTGACCTCGACGTCGTAGACGAAAAACTCCTGGCCGTTGGCCTCGCGGATACGCGCGAACTCGTTACCGCGCCCGTCATAACGCGGCTTGTAGTTGATGTTCTCTTCCTGGGTCGCCCTGGAGCGCCAGACCAGCCGCCCCTCCCGGTCATAGATGTAGCCCAGAAGGCGACTGTCGGTCAGGTTGAAGCGCTCATCCGGCAGTTGCGCCGGCATTTGCAGGTGATTGTTCTCGACCCGGGCCGCCGAGATCAGCGTGGTCACGTCGGAGGCCAGGCGCTGCTCGATGGAATCCTGCAACGCCAGGCTGAACGCGCCTTGCATGGCCGGCAACAACGCCAGCATGAACAGCACCGCCAGCGTCGTGGCCGCCAGCATCAGGCGCAGGCGTAACGATCGGATCATCGGCAGCGCTCGTTGAACAGATAGCCCAGGCCGCGCACGGTATCGATGGGCTTGAAACCCGAAGGCCCTTCCAGCTTGCGCCGCAGGCGGCCGACCAGCACTTCGATCACGTTCGGATCGCGCTCGTCATCGTCCGGGTACAGCTGTTCCATCAACCGATCCTTGGCCACCACCTGCTGATGGTGGCGCATGAGGTACTCGAGAATCCGGTATTCGTAGGCGGTCAGCGCCAACGGCTGTTCGTCGAGCGAGGCCTGCTTGCGATTCAGGTCGAGCAGCAGCGGGCCGGCAATGATGGTCGATTGGGTGAACCCGCTGGAACGGCGCAGCAGCGCATTCAGGCGCGCGTCCAGTTCCTCGAACTGGAAGGGCTTGACCACATAGTCGTCAGCTCCGGCGGCCAGCCCTTCGACCTTGTCCTGCCAGTTGCCGCGCGCCGTCAGGATCAGGATCGGAAACGCCTTGCCCCGCGAGCGCAGCTGGCGGATCAGGTCCAATCCGCCCATGCCCGGCAGGCCCAGGTCGATCACCGCCAGATCATGGTTGAACTGCTCGGTCTGATACAGCGCCTCCTCGGCATTGGCCACGGACTCGACCACATGGCCGCTGTCCGTGAGGCGGGTTTGCAAGTGATGGCGCAGCAGCGCCTCATCTTCAACGACGAGCAGTTTCATGCAGCTCTCCCAGGCAAAATTCGACATCTCCAAGGGCGCTCAGGCGCCCTGATCGTATATATGGCAACGCCGGATCCTGCCTTGGCAGATCCGGCGCGGTCAGAACCAGGACGGTATGTTAGAAAGCGTAGTTGGCCGACAGGTAGGTCTGGGCGCTGCTGGTCAGGCTCAGCGAACCCTGCTTGCTGCCACTGCGCTCGCTCATCTCGGTGCTGGCATTGCTGCGCAGGTAACGGTAACCCAGTTCGACCGAAGTGTTCTGTGAAACCTGCTGCAGGACACCGGCCTGCACGCCAACGGCATAACCGATATCGCTGTCGCGGCTGAAGCCTGGGGAATCCTGGGTCAGCTTGGTCAGGCCCGCGGTACCGCCGCCGAACAGCTTGGTGCTGCTGGTCACTGGCAGGAACACATCGTAGCTGCCGAGCAGGTTTTCCTGGCGCAGTTTAATGCCATTGTGGGAACCGGAGACATTGTCGTAGGTGGCGTAGTAGCGGTGCTGGTCATTCTGCTGACCCAGGCGCACGCCCCAGGTGTTGTCCTTGCCGATCACACCGTCGGCGTTCGGGTTGTTCAGGTTGCTGTTGAGCAGGCTGGACTTCTTGACCTTGTCGCTGGTCTGGCCGTAGGTAAGGCTGGCGAAGTTGCTGTCGGCGGCCTGGACGACAGCGCTGGCGCCGAGAACAGTGAAGGCCAGGATCATCTTCTTGAAAGTAGTCATGGGGGTATTTCCTCATTCGCTATGTGTTTTTGGGTACGGGAGCCAGACTACCGACCCCGCCCTGAACTCCCCCTGAACACACTCTGAACCTCGGCTGAATCAAATCGACTCGGCTGTTTGGCAGTCTTTTAAAGGAGAACGGACCATGCGCGCGCTTTTCGCTTGCTTGTTGTTGGCTTTCTGCGGCTTGAGCCAGGCGGCCATCAAGACCCGGGAAATTCCCTACCAGGGCCCCGACGGCACCCGGTTCATCGACTACTACGCCTATGACGACAGCCAGCAAGGGCCACGTCCCAGAGTTGTGGTGATGCATGAAGGCCGCCGATGAACGCTCGTGGGCGGACATGCAGGCGCTCTTCAAGAAACTGTTCGACTGATCCCCCACCGACCGCCCCGGGCCTCGACTCCCGGGACAGCGGCATCAAGGCCGACGGTTGCCAGGCTACCCTCCAGCCTTACAACCCGGCAAAATGCCTGGCATGAATCTCATCCCCACCCTCCCCGCCTGCTGCTCCCCACTCGACGACCAGTGGCCGCTGCCCGATACCCTGCCGGACACCGTCCTGCTCGGCACCCATTTCGATGCCTCGCGCCTGGCCAGCGACGACTTCCAGCTCAGCGCCATCGAGCCGCCCGCAAGCATTCAACGCTCGGTGGCGAAACGGCAGGCCGAGTTTCTCGCCGGTCGTTTCTGCGCCCGCGCCGCTCTGCAACGCCTGGACGGCCTGGACTGCATCCCGCCAATCGGCGAGGACCGGGCGCCGGTCTGGCCAGCGCACATCTGCGGCTCGATCACCCACAGCACCGGGCGTGCCGCGGCGATCGTCGCGCGCAAGGAGCATTGGCGCGGGCTGGGCATGGACCTGGAGAACCTGCTCAACATCGAACGAGCGGAACGCCTGGCGGGGGAAATCCTCATCCCGGCCGAAATGCAGCGCATGGCCGCCGCCCCACGGGAGCAACTGGCGCTCTGGGTCACACTGACCTTTTCGGTGAAGGAAAGCCTGTTCAAGGCGCTGTACCCGATCGTCCAGCAACGCTTCTACTTCGAACACGCCGAAGTGCTGGAGTGGACAGCCAGCGGCCAGGTCCGCCTGCGCCTGCTGACCGACCTGTCCAGCGAGTGGCGCAGTGGCAGCGAGCTGGACGCGCAGTACGCCCTGCAGGACGGGCACCTGCTGAGCCTGGTCAGCATCCGGGCTTGATGCCCGGACGAACCTGATCGAAAGCCCTCAACCTTTATCCTGATGCCGTGGCCAACTCAGGCTGAAACAGGCACCACCGAGGGTCTTGCTCCTGCTGATCAACGCCCGGCCGTCGTGCCAGTGAATGATCCGCCGCACGATCGACAAGCCCAGGCCGTGGCCACCCGAAGCGCGGGTACGGCTGTCATCCAGGCGCAGGAACGGGGTGAAGATCCGTTCCCAGGCGCTTTCCGGAACCCCCGGCCCATCGTCCTCGACGTCGACCCGGCAACGCATCTGCCCCACCTGGTAACTGACCAGCACCTGCGACTCGGCATGGCGCATGGCGTTGCTCACCAAGTTCTGCAACGCCCGATGCAGGTAGCGCGGCTCGGCCTCGACCCAGGCGCCATCGCAATCCGCCGCGGACAGGCACGAACCGCGCTGCACCTTGACCTGCGCCCGCAACGGCGCCAGCTCGCTGATCACCTGGTTGACCAGGGCGTCCAGATCGATGCGCTGGAAGTTCAGCGCCGGCGAGCCCTGCTCCAGCCGCGCATAGGTGAGCATTTCGTCCACCAGCCGGTCGAGGTCCTGGATATCGTTGTCCATACCCTCCATGTACTTGTCCCGGGCCTGGGGCGTCGCCGCCGAGCCGATCATCTCCAGGCCGAAGCGCAGACGCGCCACCGGCGTGCGCAACTCATGGGACACCGCGCGCACCAGTTCGCGCTGGATCGCCAGCAAGCGCTGCAAGTGCTCGGCCATGCCGTTGAAGGCCGCCGCCAGCCGCCCCACGGAGTCGGCGCCACCGGCCGGCACCCGGGCTTCCAGGCTGCCCTTGGCAATGCGCGTGGCCGCCGATTCCAGGCCACGCAAGCGCCGCTCCAGCTGGCGCACCAATAAATAGACGATCAGGCCGATCAGGCTCAGGCCCAGCACCGCGATCAACACCAGCCATTGCGGCGGGTAGGGATTCATCTGGTACAGCGGGCCGATTTCCAGCACCCAGGGGGTACCCACCATGCCCGCGAACACACGGATCGAGTCACCGCCCTTGCCCAAGGCCATCACCGTGTCGCCTTCGGAGACCCGGCGACGCTGGTCCTCGTCCATGTCCGCGTCGTCCTGGGTGACCAGGTGCATGTCGAAGCCGAAGCCCTTGTCCTTTTTCAGCGCCGCCAGGCGTTCCGGCTGCTCGGCCACCGGAAAGCGCACCAACTCGTCGGCCAACAGATAAATAGTCGCCCGCGCCAATTGTTCGCTGATCTGCTGCACTTCACCAGTCAGCAACAATTGTTCCCGCTCGCTGACCAGGCGATAGACCCGCGCCGCGTAAGGTCCGGTCTGCTCCACCAGGGCCTGGCCGCGCAGCACGCGGTTGCGCTGCCCGAGGTCGAGGCCGGTCTGGGTGAAGGTTTGCAGGGTCAACGGGATGCCCAACAGGCGCTCCCACACTGCCAGGGCGCGGCGACGCTCGATTTCGCTCATGGGTTGCAGGTTGTCGGCCATCAACGAGAACGTGCCGTGGGCCAGGCGCTCGCGGTATTGCTCGCTGCGCACCTGGTTGAGCAGGTGCAATGCCAGCACGCCCAACAGCGCCACCAGAATCAGGGCGGCGCACATACCGCCGTAGATGCGCAGGAATATGGAGTTCACGACGACAGGTCGGCAGCGGCTTCGGGGACGAACAGATAACCCTTGCTGCGGATGGTCTTGATCAGCCGTGGGTGTTCCGGGTCGTCGCCGATTTTCGGGCGGATCCGCGAAATGCGTACATCGATGGAACGGTCCTGGCCGTCATAGCCGATGCCACGCAGGGCGGTGAAGATCTCCTCGCGGGACAGAATGCGCCCGGCGTTGGCCACCAACAGCCAGAGCAGATCGAACTCGGCGCTGGTCAACTCGATACCGGCCTCGTGCAGCCAGGCTTCGCGCAAGGCACTGTCCACCACCAGCGGGCCGAATTGCAGGCGCCGGGACTTTTCCGGTGCGACGCCTTCCACGGGTTCGCTGCGCCGCAACAGGGCCTGGATCCTGGCCAGCAACAGACGCGGACGGACCGGCTTGCACACGTAATCGTCGGCACCGGTGTCCAGCCCCAGCACCTGGTCCATGTCGTCGGTGCGCGCGGTCAGCATCAGGATCGGCCCGTCGTATCGATCGCGGACCTTGCGGCAAATGCTCAGGCCATCCTCGCCGGGCAGCATCAGGTCGAGGATCACCAGATCGGGTTGTTCGGCAATGATCCGCGCCGCGGCCAGGGCGCCATTGCCCTCGATGGCGACGCGCAGTCCGTTGCTCTGCAGATATTCACAGGTCAACTCGGCCAGTCGCTGATCGTCCTCGACGATCAATATCTGCCACGCTTCTTGCTCCACAGTGACCTCTGCTTGCCAGATACAGGCTCAGGAAGAATCCGCCCGTCTTTTTGTAATGTGAAATGGATAAAACAATCCCTGGAAGGCCCGATTGTAGCAACGGCAAAGGCCGCGAACACAAGGCGCTGAATACGCTCGGTAAAGGCGTTTTTTTGTGATAGGGTTCGCGCCCGCAAAAATCCGCCCCGGGCAGTTTTGCAGGGTAAAAAACAGTGACCAACGGTAGGATCCAGCCCTGCTGCGGCCTGCGTGAGGTTTACCTGCTTCATACACAATTTACGCACAACCTTATCCACAGGCTGTGCGTTGCAATCACCCCCGAAAACGCATTATCTTGTAGCTCGGCCGCAAAAAAACCCTACATCTAGGGTTTCAGGCCAAAAACCAAACACAAATCAGACAAGAAACTCAAGCGCTTTTCTTGCACTCGTTTGGTGGAACCAATCGGATTTTCAGAAGCCAAACCGCGCGTGCGGATGGCTGCGGTTTTCCAGCCCACGGCAAGGAAAACGGTACGGGTGTTGCAGTACATGACTGTCACCCACCAGGAATACGGTCACGAGCCACTGGCTCGCGACCTATGACTTCGGCATGGAAGCGGCGCCAACAGCCCCCCTTCCTGAACTGTCCCGAAGTCGTTATGCCCGGCGTGCGCCGGTTGTAGTGCTTCAGGACGGAACGGTGGGCACCCAAAGGGTGCCCAAACAAACATAGAGAACGTGGAGACACCCATGCAAACCGACACAACTCGCGAGAACCCGCAGGCCAAAGCGCCGCAGGCTGCCGATTCCAACCTGGATCTGGCTGCCACCGCGCCTGGCCAACTGCGAGTGATCAAGCGTAACGGCACTGTCGTTCCTTACACCGATGACAAAATCACCGTCGCCATCACCAAAGCGTTTCTCGCAGTTGAAGGCGGCACCGCTGCCGCTTCGTCGCGAATCCACGACACCGTCGCTCGCCTGACCGAACAGGTCACTGCCACCTTCAAGCGTCGCATGCCTTCGGGCGGCACCATCCACATCGAAGAAATCCAGGACCAGGTCGAACTGGCCCTGATGCGTGCCGGCGAACAGAAAGTTGCCCGCGACTACGTGATCTACCGTGACTCGCGCGCCAAGGAGCGCGCCACCCGCACCCCAGGCGAAGAGCCGGTGCAGGCTCACCCGTCGATCCGTATCACCCGCACCGACGGCAGCTTCGCGCCTCTGGACATGGGCCGCCTGAACACCATCGTCACCGAAGCCTGCGAAGGCCTGGAAGAAGTCGACGGCGACCTGATCCAGCGCGAAACCCTGAAGAACCTCTACGACGGCGTAGCGCTCAAGGACGTCAACACCGCCCTGGTGATGACCGCGCGCACCCTGGTAGAGCGCGAGCCGAACTATTCGTTCGTGACCGCCCGCCTGCTGATGGACACCCTGCGCGCCGAAGGCCTGAGCTTCCTGGAAGTGGCCGAGAGCGCCACTCACCACGAGATGGCCGACCTGTACGCCAAGGCATTGCCGGCCTACGTCGCCAAAGGCATCGAGTTCGAACTGCTGAACCCTGTGCTGGCCGACTTCGACCTGGAAAAACTCGGCAAGGCGATCAACCACGAGCGCGACCAGCAGTTCACCTACCTGGGCCTGCAGACCCTGTACGACCGTTACTTCATCCACAAGGACGGCGTGCGTTTCGAACTGCCACAGATCTTCTTCATGCGCGTGGCCATGGGCCTGGCGATCGAAGAGAAGCAGAAAGAAGACCGTGCCATCGAGTTCTACAACCTGCTGTCGTCCTTCGACTACATGGCTTCGACCCCGACCCTGTTCAACGCCGGCACCCTGCGTCCACAGCTGTCGAGCTGCTACCTGACCACCGTGCCGGACGACCTGTCGGGCATCTACGGCGCCATCCACGACAACGCCATGCTGTCGAAATTCGCCGGCGGCCTGGGCAACGACTGGACTCCGGTGCGTGCGCTGGGTTCCTACATCAAGGGCACCAACGGTAAATCCCAGGGCGTCGTGCCGTTCCTGAAAGTAGTGAACGACACCGCCGTAGCCGTGAACCAGGGTGGCAAGCGCAAAGGCGCTGTATGTGCCTACCTGGAAACCTGGCACATGGACATCGAAGAGTTCATCGAGCTGCGCAAGAACACCGGTGACGATCGTCGTCGTACCCACGACATGAACACCGCCAACTGGATCCCTGACCTGTTCATGAAGCGCGTCTTCGACGACGGCAAGTGGACCCTGTTCTCGCCATCGGAAGTGCCGGACCTGCACGACCTGACCGGCAAGGCCTTCGAAGAGCGCTACGAGTACTACGAAGCCCTGTGCGAATACGGCAAGATCAAGCTGTTCAAGACCATCCAGGCCAAAGACCTGTGGCGCAAGATGCTGTCCATGCTGTTCGAAACCGGCCACCCTTGGCTGACCTTCAAGGACCCGTGCAACCTGCGCAGCCCGCAGCAGCACGTGGGCGTGGTCCACAGCTCGAACCTGTGCACCGAGATCACCTTGAACACCAACAAGGACGAGATCGCCGTTTGCAACCTGGGCTCGATCAACCTGCCGAACCACATCGTCGACGGCAAGCTGGACACCGCCAAGCTGCAACGCACCGTGAACACCGCCGTGCGCATGCTCGATAACGTGATCGACATCAACTACTACTCGGTACCACAGGCGAAGAACTCCAACTTCAAGCACCGTCCGGTCGGCCTGGGCATCATGGGCTTCCAGGACGCGCTGTACCTGCAGCACATCCCTTACGGTTCCGATGCAGCTGTCGACTTCGCCGACAAGTCCATGGAAGCGGTGAGCTTCTACGCGATCCAGGCGTCCTGCGACCTGGCCGACGAGCGTGGCGCCTACGAGACGTTCCAGGGTTCGCTGTGGTCCAAAGGCATCCTGCCGCTGGATTCGCAACAGATCCTGATCGAATCCCGTGGCCAGAAGTACATCGATGTCGACCTGAACGAAACCCTGGACTGGGCACCGGTGCGCGCCCGTGTACAGAAAGGTATTCGTAACTCCAACATCATGGCCATCGCTCCGACCGCGACCATCGCCAACATCACCGGCGTGTCGCAGTCGATCGAACCGACCTACCAGAACCTGTATGTGAAATCGAACCTGTCGGGCGAATTCACCGTGATCAACCCGTACCTGGTTCGCGACCTCAAGGCTCGCGGTCTGTGGGACTCGGTCATGATCAACGACCTGAAGTACTACGACGGTTCCGTGCAGCAGATCGAGCGCATCCCGCAAGAACTCAAGGAGCTCTACGCGACCGCCTTCGAAGTGGAAACCAAGTGGATCGTCGACGCCGCCAGCCGCCGCCAGAAGTGGATCGACCAGGCTCAGTCGCTGAACCTGTACATCGCCGGCGCTTCGGGCAAGAAGCTCGACGTGACCTACCGCATGGCCTGGTACCGTGGCCTGAAAACCACTTACTACCTCCGCGCCCTGGCCGCGACCAGCACCGAGAAGTCGACCATCAACACCGGCAAGCTGAACGCTGTTTCCAGCGGCGGCAACCACGGTGACGACTCGGTCCTGGCGGCTCCAGCCGGTCCCGCTCCAGTGCCGAAGGCTTGCGCCATCGACGAGCCGGATTGCGAAGCTTGCCAATAAGCTGAGCTGATAGGCGCCTTCCCGGCGCTTATCCGAACCCCCGACAGGCCCCCGGCCTGCCGGGGGTTTTCTTTTGCCTGGGAAAAGCCACAGCGCCCGAATCCAAAGGACGGCACTCGAGGACGAAGCCCTCCCACAACCTGTTGCAGGCGACTTGCCAGAAGCTCCCATCGTCAGCTTCGCGGGAATGAACCAGCCGAATACAGCCCTGCGGCCAGGCAGCCGCGGCAGGACTGATACACCTCCTCCGCATGCCATATCCCTCATCGCGAGCAAGCTTCGCTCCTACAGAAGCGGGCCGTGGTCGATGAACCGTGCAGGCACAAAAAAGCCCCTGCGGTGAGGGGCTTTTTTTCAAGCGCTGTCAGCCAGCCATTATCAGGTCATCTGAATAATGGTCTGCATGATGGTGCTCTGGGTGGAGATGGTCTTGGCGTTCGCCTGGTAGTTGCTCTGGGCCTTGATCAGGTCCACCAGTTCGTTGGTCAGGTTGACGTTCGACTCTTCCAGGGAGTTGGACACGATCGAACCCAGGGTGCCGGTTTCAGGAGCATCGTAGCCCGGTACGCCCGAAGCGTAGGTTTCTCTCCAACTGGTGCCGCCTACCGGCTGCAAGCCTTGTTCGTTGGTGAAGCTGGCCAGGGAGATCTGGCCGATGGCCTTGTTCTGGCTGTTGCTGAAGTTGGCGAACAGGGTACCGGTGCCGTCGATGGTCAGGTTGGTGATCTGGCCAGTGGCGTAGCCGTCCTGCACCGGCAGCGAACGCGCGGTATCGGCGTTGAACTGCGTGGTGCTGGTCATGGAGATGGTCACGCCGCTGGCATTGGCGCTGGCACCGTTGGCCTTCCACGTACCGTTGGTCACAGTGCCAGGCACCCAGCCCGCCAGGGTCAGGTTATTGCCCGGATTAGGCGTAGTGGCAGGCGGAGTGATGACCGAAACCAGTTTGCCGGCGGAGTCGAAACTCATGGTCGATGCGACTGGAGCCGTAGCGCCGGTGGTGGTCGGAGCGGAGCCATCGAGGTTACGACCATCGACCAGGGTGTAGGTCTTCCAGGTGTTGGCACCGGTTTTCACCATGTACTGGTCCAGCTTGTGCTCGTTGCCCTGGCTGTCATAGATCGGCGTGCTGAACTGCTTGGTGTAGGTTTCCACCTTGGTCGGATCGAAAGCAAAACCTGTCACGCTCTGGTCAATGACCTTTTCGGTGGAGTTCAGGTTGATGGTCGAGGACACCGAGCTGGTGGACTTCGGCGATAGGTTCGAGGTGTCGATACGCAGGTCGGTCAGCACGCCGTTGACGATCTTGCCATTGGCATCGACCGCATAACCTTGCAGGCGGGCAGTGCCATCGGTGTTGGTGATGTAGCCGTCCTTGTCGGTCTTGAAGGTACCGGCGCGGGTGTAGGTCAGCGAGCCGTTGTCGCTCAGCACGAAGAAACCCGAACCCTGGATACCCATGTCCAGTACGTTGCCGGTGTTGTTCACGTCGCCCTGGCCGAACTGCTGGGAAACGTTGGCCAGGCGCACGCCATTACCTATGGTCTTGCTGCCGGTGCCCAGCTTGGTGGCCGAGTAGACGTCGGCGAATTCGGCACGGGACGATTTGAAGCCAGCGGTCGCCACGTTGGCGATGTTGTTGCCGGTCACGTCCAGTTGCTTGTTGGCAGCATAGAGACCGCTAAGGCCAATATTAAAAGACATATTCCACTCCTTGTGCCGCGTTAGTCGGCTCTAGATACCAATGGTTTGAACTTTGGAGAGCGCCACGGGGCTGCTCAGTCCTGCGAGGTTCAACATCAGCTCACCGCCGGTCTGGCTGATGGTGACGCTGTTGACCGTCGCAGGCAGGTAAGTGACCAGGTCGGTCGCCTTGCCATCGATCTTTGTGCTGGCCTTGAAGGTGTAGTTGCCCGGATCGGCCTTGGTACCGTCGGTCTTGGTGCCGTCCCAGACGAAGCTGGTGCTGCCGGCCTTCTGACTCCCCAGGTCGATGGTCTTGACCGCCTTGCCATCCTTGTCGGTGATGGTCACGGTGACACCGCTGACTCCGGTAGGCACAGTCACCGAACCGGTCATGCTCTTGGTGGTGTCGACCTGGGTGGTGCCGGTCTGGACGATCACCGAACGCCCCACCAGGGACGAAGCCTGCAGGGCCTGGGACGACTTGTAGTTGCCAGTGATGGAGTTCACCGAGGTATTGAGGGTGGTGATCCCTTCCAGGGTGGAGAACTGCGCCAACTGGGCAACGAACGCACTGTTGTCCTGAGGGTCCAGCGGGTTCTGGTTTTTCAGCTGGGTCACCAGCAGCTTCAGGAACGCGTCCTTGCCCAGCTCATTTTTGCCCTTGACGCTCTTGGTGGCCGCCGCCAGGCCGTCATTGCTGGTGGTCGGGGTCTTCTTCGAGGAGTTCGCAAGGATCTCCTTGAGCGTCAGGCCACTGGTGGTATCGGTAACACTCATCTGAGTCGCCCCTTATCACTGACCGAGGGTCAGGACCTTCTGCATCATGGTTTTGGCGGTGTTCATCATTTCTGCGTTGGTCTGGAACGAGCGGCTGGCGGAAATCATGTCGGCCATTTCTTCCACCACGTTGACGTTGGGGTAGTAGACATACCCCTTGGCGTCGGCGGCCGGATGGTTAGGCTCGTAACGCGCCTCGAGGTTGCTCTGGTCCTCGACCACACCCAGCACCTGAACGCCCTGACCGGCCGCGTCCTGGTTCTGGAACAGCGACTCGCTGCCACCGCTTTGCGCACCCTGGAACATGGTGGCAAATACCGGATGGCGCGCACGGTAGGTCTGATCGATGCTCGAAGAGACCGTCTCGGCGTTGGCGATGTTACTGGCGACGGTGTTCAAGCGAGTGGTCTGGGCACTCATGCCGCTACCGGCAATATTGAAAACACTGGCGAGGGACATGGATTACTCTCCGCGCAGGGCTGACACCAGCCCTTTGAATTTGCTGTTGAGCAACGTGAAGCTGGCCTGGAAGTTCACCGAGTTCTCGGCGTAGTTCGACTGTTCCAGTTGGGCATCCACGGTGTTCTGGTCGATCGACGGCTGCATCGGCGTGCGATACAGCAACGACTCGTTGCCGCTGCTCAGGCCTTCGGCTTCGATGTGCCGGCTGTTGGTCATGTTCAGGGCAAAGGTGCCGTTCTTGGCTTTCTCGTTCTGCTCGGCGAGCACGGCGGAGAAGTCCAGATCCCGAGCCTTGTAGTTCGGGGTGTCGGCGTTGGAGATGTTGTTGGCCAGCACCTCGGCACGCTTGGCGCGAAAGCCAAGGGCCTGCTCATGAATGCCGAGCGCTTTATCGAAGCTGATGCTCATGTCGGGAAACCTTCGACCAGATTTTTCGTAAGCTGGACATAGCAAGCTGCGTGCCAAGTGCTCGAACCCCGTAAATCAAGGCTTTGCCGGCAGCGGCAAAGCGGCAATGCCAGAAAAGCGGCAAGGCATTTCCGCGAAACGTCAGCAAAGCGGCAATGTCGTCATTGCCGCCCTGCGCCGCCGGCGGAATCGCAGACACAAAAAAAGAGGCCCGAAGGCCTCTCTTTTCAACAGCAACAATCTTACTTCGCCTGGTAAATGATCCCAGGGCTGCACTGGACCATCTGGTAGTGGTCGGGCAATCCATTGAGCGCTTCGGAAGCCCCGAGAAACAGGTAACCACCCGGCTTCAGGGTGCTGTGAATGCGCATCAGGATGTCCTTCTTCACCTCGGCGGAGAAGTAGATCAGCACATTGCGGCAGAACACGATGTCGAATTTGCCCAGGCTGGCATAGCTGTCCAGCAGGTTGAACGAGCGGAACTCGACCCGGCTCTTGATCGGCGCCTTGACCACCCAGCGTCCCGGCCCCTTGGGGTCGAAATAGCGCTGCAGGCGGTCGGCCGACAAACCGCGACCGATCGCCAGGCTGTCGTACTCGCCGGTCTTGCAGTTGTTCAGCATGGTCCCGGACAGGTCGGTGGCAACGATCTGCACCCCCATCTTCAGTTGCCCCATGTTGGCCTTCTCGAACTCATCGATCGACATGGACAACGAATAGGGTTCCTGCCCCGAGGAACAGGCCGCTGACCAGATGCGCAAGCGCTGGTTCGGGCTGGCCTTGATCGCCTCCGGCAAGACCTTGTTCTTCAACACCTCGAATGGATAGGTATCGCGAAACCACAGGGTCTCGTTGGTGGTCATGGCATCGACCACCATCTCCCGCAAACCGCTGCGCGGCTGGGTCTGAATGCGCTGAACCAGCTCACCGAGAGATTTGATGCCTTGCTGTTCCATCAGTTTGTTGAGACGGCTCGACACCAGATATTGCTTGTTCTCGCCCAGCAAGATCCCACAGGCTTTTTCCAGGAACACCCGGAACTGTTCGAAATCCAAATTACCCGTAGACAATGATGCCGCCTCTTAAATCGTGTGACCGCCAGAGATGGATATCCCTAGCTGTTATCTGCTGCTTTGATCCGGTCGACAACCCGGGATGCCAGGTCATCAGGACGAAACTTGGCAAGGAAGTCATCGGCACCGACCTTCTTCACCATCGCCTGATTGAATACACCTGACAACGAAGTATGCAGGATGATGTGCAGCTTTTGCATGCGTGGATCGTTGCGTATTTCGGCCGTGAGGGTGTAGCCATCCATCTCCGGCATCTCGATGTCGGAGATCATCATCAGAAACTCTTCTTCAGGTTTCTTGCCCTCGTCGACCAGCTTGCGCAGGTAGTCCAGCGCCTGTCGGCCGTCGTTCAGGGCCACCACTTCGACCCCCACGGTCTGCAGGCAACGCGTGACCTGCTTGCGCGCCACCGATGAGTCATCGACCGTCAGCACCCGCAGTGAAACGGCCTTGTGCTGAGTCTCGACATCCACCACGCCTACCGAAATGGTCTCGGGCGTCGGCGCGACCTCGGCCAGCACCTTCTCGACGTCGATGATTTCCACCAACTGATTGTCGACCCGCGTCACCGCCGTCAGGTAGTGATCGCGCCCCGTCCCCTTGGGTGGCGGATGGATCTCCTCCCAGTTCATGTTGACGATGCGCTCGACCGACCGCACCAGAAACCCCTGGGTCTTGGTGTTGTACTCAGTGATGATGACAAAGGGGTTGCTCAGATCCTGCAACCCGCCCGAACCGGTGGCCATCGCCAGGTCCAGGATCGGAATGGTCGCCCCTCGAATATTCGCGACACCGCACACCACAGGACTGGATTTGGGCATCAACGTCAGTTTGGGGCATTGCAGCACCTCCCGAACCTTGAACACGTTGATCCCATAGAGCTGCTGCCCGTCGAGACGGAACAACAACAGCTCAAGGCGATTCTGCCCTACCAGTTGCGTGCGCTGGTTCACCGAATCCATTACACCAGCCATGCCCAGACTCCCCAAAGCTTAAGATCCGACGCGCGCTCATCGCTAAACGGCACGGCGCTTGCTTTTTAACTGTTATGAACGCCAAAACGACATTTTCCCGACGCCTGACATCAAACTACCGCAGATTGCTGTACGGGCTGTCGGCTTTGTTTTTTGTAAACCCTGGCCATCCTGCCGTTGCTGACTCGGTAACCCTGCCTGATCTACTTATCGGCGTCACTCAGGGGTTTCTTGAATTCACCGTAGAAGACTATCTGGCAACCAGTCAAACGCCTGGACGCTACGAGATCCAGGTCAATCAGCTCGACCCGCGGCTGCGCATGCCGCACTGCGACAAGGAATTGACAGCGACCCTGGAAAGCCCGGCGCAACCGCTGGGACGCGTGACCGTTCGCGTCCGCTGCGACGGCGCCTCGCCCTGGACCGTGTTCGTGCCCGCCCAGGTCAAGCTGTTCCGCGAAGTGGTGACCACCACCCGGCCACTCAAGCGCGCCGGCATCATCAGCCCCGAAGACGTGATGCTGCGCGAGCGCGATATCGGCCAGATCAACCAGGGGTATCTGACCTCGGTGGACCAGGCCATTGGGCAGAAGCTTGTCCGACCAATGGTCGCCGACCAACTCGTCACCCTGGTTCACCTGGAACAGGCGGAAGTGGTGCGCAAGGGTGATCAGGTGGTGATCTCTGCCCGCAGTGGCACGCTGAACGTGAAAATGCCCGGCGAAGCCTTGTCCAATGGTGGCATGAGCGAGCAGATACGGGTCAAGAACCTCAATTCACAACGGATCATCAAAGCGCGGGTCACCGCGCCGGGACAGGTGGAAGTCGCGATGTAGACGACTGGCGCTGTGCACTGTTGCCCCCTAAACTGTGGCCCATGCAGGGCAACAGCGGCGCGTGCGGGCTTATCGATATTTGAGCCTAAAGTTTTCCGGGGTATTGCCGAAAACAAGTCAAGCGTCCAAATACCCAGAGGTTTTTTTACCATGGTCATCGATTTCAGCCGTTTAAACAGCTCTCCCTCACTCACCGGCAGCACGCGCACCAGCGCCAGCAAGGAAACCGGCGACGCCGACAAGTCCGCGCCGCTGAACGCTCCGGCCGAACAGGCCAGCACCAGCGGGGAGTCGGTACACCTCAGCAATGAGGCTCAACAGTTGCAGAAGATCACTGACAAGCTGCGCGACCAGCCTGCCGTCGACAACGCCCGCGTGGCCGAGTTGAAGCAAGCGATTGCCGATGGCAGCTATAAAGTCGACAGCAACCGTGTAGCCAGCAAACTGCTCAATTTCGAAGCCCAGCGCTAGCCAATAAGGCCTGCGCCAGTTTTTTGGACGCTTAAGACCCAAGGCCATACATGCACGACACTAATTTGCTGCAACTGATCACTGACGACTTTGCTCCAGCTCAACAATTGCTGGAATTGCTGGGCACCGAATCCCTTGCCCTGCACGGTCGCGACATGCCGCTGCTGGAAGAGATTCTCGCGCAGAAGCAAGCCCTGATCATTTTGCTCGAGCAGCATGGCCGCAAACGCAGCGAAATCCTCGCCAGCCTGAATCTTCCTGTAAACCGCGCCGGCCTGGAACAACTGGCCAGCCATTCCTCGATTGGCGACCAGTTGCTGGCCCAGAGCGATGTGCTGACCCAGATGCTTGCCGATTGCCAGGCGGCGAACGAACTCAACGGTCGTTCGATCCAGGTTCAACAGGCCACCACCGCCAATCAATTGAAAATCCTCACCGGTGGCGAGCCTCCAGCCCTCTATGATGCCCGCGGCTCAACCGCCAAGCTGGCCAAGCCTCGCCCGCTTAGCCAGGCTTGACCCCAGAGATGAGCGCGCCCTATCAAGTCGCGGAACATGCTGGCAAAATGCTGGCTCTTGCGTGTAGTCGTATTTTGTCTGGAGATTGATGAACCGTGTTCAATGCCGTAAACGCAGAAGATGCGCCGCAGCCACCCAAGGTGCTCACCACCCCCTTGGAAATCAACTCCACGCTGCGCTTGCTGCAAGACAGTCATGACCCGCTGATCATCACTTTCCACGAACGCAGCCAGCGCTTTCAAAGCTATCTGGTCGAGGTCGATCGTGACAGCAACATGATCGCCCTGGACGAAATGATCCCCCGCGACGGCGAACGCTTCATGCTCGCCGGCGAACCGTTTCGCGTCGAAGGCTTTCACGAGGGCGTGCGCATCGCCTGGGAAAGCAACGGCATCCCGACCATCGACGAATCCAATGGCGGGCGCTGCTACCGCGGCACCCTGCCGGACGAAGTGGTCTATCACCAGCGCCGCAATGCCTTTCGTGCCGCCCTGAAGCTGGCCCAACTGGTCAACATCGAACTGGGCGGCGAAAAACTCAAGGCGCCGATCGTCGGCAAACTGCTGGATATCTCCGCCACCGGCTGCAAGCTGCGCTTCGAGGGCGACATCTCCAGCCGCCTGCAACTGGGCCAGGTCTACGAGCGCTTTATCGCCGCCCTGCCCTTCGGCAGCATGACTGCGCCGGTGGAACTGCGTTACCTGCACCACGAAGAGAAGATCGACACGACTTTCGCCGGTGTGCGCTTCCATAACATGAGCGGTCTGGTTCAACGCCAGGTCGAGCGCTTTGTCTACCAGCTGCAACGCGAAGCCCGGCGCTTCGACAAAGACGACCTCTGAGATTCGCGGGTCGATAAAAAACGGGCAGCCCCTTGCGGAGACTGCCCGTTTTTCGTTTCTAGGGCCTGGCCCCACTGAACTGATCCACCCCGGAATCATCCGGCTTCCCTACCGACTCCTCAACTTCATCCGCAGCTTCTTCGGTCGCGACCGGGGACTCGGCTTCCGGCGCGCTGCTCTGCTGCATCTGATCCTGCACCACCTGCTCGTCGACCCGCGGATCGAGCGCGGCCACCAGCGGCGAACTGGACATGCTGTCCGGCATCGCCACGTGATGCAGCGGCGCATCATCGACCTGATGCAGGTTGGTCACGGCTTTCGGCCGGATGCGCCAGACCAGTACCAGGGCAAAAAAGCTGAAGAACGCATAGAGCATCTGGCTGCCGAACAGCTTCATCAGCACCCCCGCCACCAACGGCCCGACACTGGCCCCGACGCCATAGG
>Ga0207976_100368_pt1 | contig 19165 bp, 16 predicted proteins | sample LakWasMe94_HOW11_2_FD_183916 | JGI IMG/M metagenome (GOLD analysis project Ga0207976, IMG submission 183916) | Freshwater sediment methanotrophic microbial communities from Lake Washington under simulated oxygen tension - Sediment Metagenome... | ecosystem: Environmental > Aquatic > Freshwater >... | reverse complement strand
AGGTGAAAGCATGAACACGACAGCTCCATCCACCCACCCTTCCATGAGCACCAAGTTCATCGAGATCCACGGCGTCGAGCAGACCTTCAAGACGGCCAAGGGCCTGTTCCCGGCGCTGCGCGACATCCACCTGACGATTGCCAAGGGCGAGTTCGTGGCGCTCATCGGCCACTCGGGCTGCGGCAAGTCCACCTTGCTCAACCTGATTGCCGGCCTGACCACGCCCACCAACGGCGCGCTGCTGTGCGCCAACAAGGAGATCAAGGGCCCGGGGCCGGAGCGCGCGGTGGTGTTCCAGAACCACTCGCTGCTGCCTTGGCTCACCTGCTTTGACAACATCTACCTGGCCGTGGAGCGCGTGTTTGGCGCCAAGGAAACCAAGGCCCAGCTCAAGGCCCGCACCGATGCCGCACTGGCGCTGGTGGGCCTCACCCACGCGGGCCAAAAGCGCCCGGGCGAAATCTCGGGCGGCATGAAGCAGCGCGTGGGCATTGCCCGGGCCCTGAGTATGGAGCCCCAGGTGCTGCTGATGGACGAGCCCTTCGGCGCGCTCGACGCCCTGACCCGCGCCAAGCTGCAGGACGAGCTGCTGGAGATCGTGGCGCGCACCCAAAGCACCGTGGTGATGGTGACCCACGACGTGGACGAAGCCGTGCTGCTGTCCGACAAGATCGTGATGATGACCAACGGCCCGGCCGCCACGATTGGCGAGGTGCTGACCGTGGACTTGCCCCGCCCCCGCAAGCGCGTGGAGCTGGCCGAGGACCCGCAGTATGTGCACTACCGCAAGGCGGTGATCGACTTTCTGTACACGCGCCAGGGGCATGTCGAGAAGGCGGCCTGACCCCGACCCAACGCTTGGCTCACTCGCGAATCGGCGTGACCGCCGGTGGTACTGCACAATTCAGCCTCCCCGCGCCGCCTGCTTGCGGCGTCTGGTAGCAACTTTTTTGTGAACCACCGCGTCACACCATGGCATCGCAGTTCCCATTTTTCCCGCGCTCGCCCGCATCAGGCAACAGTTTCAATATCGATCAGGCGTACCAACAGGCGCTGGCCTTGCATCGGGGAGGGCAAATTCAGAATGCCGCGAACCTGTATCAGCAGATCCTGCGAAAAAAACCTGAGCATGCGGGCAGCCTGCACATGCTGGGAGTGGTCGCACTCTCCAGCAGTGCTTTTGGGAAAGCCAAAGAGCTGCTGACCGAAGCCCGAAGGCTGCTACCCCAGGATGCTGGCGTCCACGTGAATCTGGCGCTGGCTCTGGCGGAATGTGGCCTCACCGACGAAGCACTTCAGTGCATCGACGAGGCTTTGGCCTTGAACCCGGCCATGCCGGCAGCACGCGTCAACCGGTTGGCGTTGCTGGTCAAGGCGAGCCGCTATGACATGGCGCTGCAGGATGCGGAGGCCCTGGCTTCGGCAGGCATTGATCATCCGGAAATTCAGATCAACCGGGGCATAGCCCTGCTGGAGCTCCAGCGCCCTGAAGAGGCGGCCCGTTGCTTCGAAAAAGTATTGCAGGGCACCCCTCAGCATGCCAAGGCCCACAACAATCTCGCCAAAACCCTGATCGCCCTGGACCAGTTCGACGCGGCCATTGGCCACGCCAATCAGGCGCTGTCGATTCAGCCCCACTACCCCGATGCGGTGAGTACCAAAGCCCGCGCATTGGTCAAGCAACGCCTGCTCCCCGAAGCAGAGCTGCTTCTGAAAAACGCCTCGGAGACCTTCCCGCCAACGCCTGCATTGCTTCTGGACCATGCAAACTGCCTGATCGACCTTCGACGGTTCAAGGACGCCATCGCTCAGGTGGAACGCGCACTGGCCGGCGACCCGGAAAACGCTGTGGCCTACACGGTGGGCGGCCGCGCTCTCGCCGCCCTGGGCAGGCACGAGGATGCCATTGGAAATTTCGACAAGGCCTTGTCCATCGACCCCGGGCTGCATGCTGCGCGTTTTGCAAAAGCAGCATCGGAAATTGATTTGAAGCGGTTTCCCCAAGCCATCGCCAATTTGAAGGCCTGCGACACCGATCCATCCACACTGCTTCCCATCCAGATGCAGATTTGTGACTGGCAAGATTTTCAGAAGCGCAGGGAGGAACTGGGTGGGATCGCCATCGAAAACCAACGCAATCCTTTCCCGTTTCTGGCCATGCTGGACAGTCCAGAGACGCATCTGCGGATTGCGCAGGCACACCTCGAACATCTGAATGCACGGCAAGCGCAACTGGTCGATTTTCCCCGGCGCGCGCCGGGGAAAATCCGTGTCGGCTACTTTTCCGCCGACTATTTTCATCATGCCACCACGCACCTGATGATGGAACTGCTGGACAGCCACGATCGAGAACGATTCGAGATACATGCTTTCTCCCTGGGACCTCAACGTTATGACGCTGCCAGAGAAAAAGTGGTCCAAAGTGTGGATGGATTTCACGACATCAGCGGCTTGACGGACAAGGAAGCCGCAGCGCTGAGCAGGTCGCTGAACATTGACATCGCCGTAGATCTCAAGGGATTCACCATGGACGGGCGATTGGGCCTTTTTGCCGAACGCTGCGCTCCCATCCAGGTCAGCTACCTCGGCTATCCGGGCACCACTGGCGCGGATTACATGGACTACGTCATCGCGGATGAAATCGTCATTCCATCAGACAAGCAGCGATTCTTCACGGAAAAGCCGGTCTACATGCCGCACAGCTACCAAGTGAACAACAGCCAGCGGGTGATCTCCTCACGCCAGTTCACGCGCACCGAATTGGGCCTGCCAGAGGACGCATTCGTGTTCTGTTGCTTCAACAACAACTACAAGATCCTGCCAGATACCTTCGACAGCTGGATGCGCATCCTGCAAGCAGTACCGGGAAGTGTTTTGTGGCTTTTCAAGGACAACGATGCTGCAGCTGAAAATCTGCGTAAGGAAGCCGAGCGCCGCGGCATCAGATCAGACCGTCTGGTGTTCGCGTCACGCCTACCGGCAGACGAGCATCTGGCCCGCCACAGCGCTGCGGACCTCTTCCTGGACACCCTGCCCTATAACGCTCACACCACTGCCAGCGATGCGTTGTGGGCTGGTTTACCTGTACTGACGCTGGCGGGCCAATCGTTCGCGGCCCGCGTGGCTGCCAGCCTGCTCACCGCGGTGAACCTGGACAGCTTGATTACGCAGACGCAGCAAGAATATGAAGCCACAGCCATTCATCTTGCAAACCACCGAGAAGCACTCACGGCGTACCGCACGGTGCTCCACGCGCAGCGCTCACTGTCACCCCTCTTCGACGGACGGCGATTCACCCATGACCTGGAGACCGCGTATCGCATGATGGTGGAACGCCACGAGTCAGGTTTACCGGGGGAAACCATTGTGGTACCACCTTGGTCACACACGGGTGGTTGAGTGCAGTGACGGAAGTGGCGTTCTTGGCCCTTTGCGGGAGCTGAGCTGAATTCAGTCAGTGCCCCCCGGTGATGTAGTTCTCCAGTTGCTCAATGATGAATTTCTGCTCGGAGATGATGTCCTTGACCAGGTCGCCAATGGAAATCATGCCCACCAGCTTGCCGCCATCCACCACGGGCAGGTGGCGCAGGCGGTTGTTGCTCATGAGCTGCATGCACTGCTCGCTGGTCTGATCCGGGCGCACAAACATCACGGCCGAGGTCATCACATCCTTGACCTGGGTGACGGCTGAAGTGCGCCCCATGAGGGCGATTTTTCGGGCGTAGTCCCGCTCGGTGAAGATGCCGACGATGGACGCGCCCTCGGTCACGATGAGCGCGCCAATGCCCTTGTCGGCCATGAGCTCGAGAGCGTCCAGCACGGAAGCAGCAGGGCTGATGGTATGGACGGTGGCGTCGGGTTTGGACTGAAGAATCTTGGCGACTGCGGTCATGGAAACCTCCCTCGTGAAAACGGAAACGGGCACAGGGAGATTTCAGCCCATAAGGCCCGTGCGCGCAACCCACGCAAGCCCCATGTGCAGCGCTTTTTGATCATCTGTTGCACGGCGAATGCAATGGATGTTTCTGCGCGGTTGCATACCGCCTTGCGCGAAACAAACTGAAAAGAAGCGAAACCGCGGCGAGACGACGCCCCCGGCCTGCCACGGCACGATGGAGCCCATGTTCAACGCACCGACCACGTTCACCTCTGCGGCATCTGTTGCCTGCCAGCGCCCGGCGGATTCCATGGCAAACCGCCAGGGTTCCGAGGGCAGGCAGACATGGCAGACGGCCCGGAAGATTGTTTCCAATACTGGAACAGTTAGTTCGCGACTCAGTGGTTTTTCCCTGAACAGCACCGGCGTACAGTTCATCCCATCGATGAGCCGAACCCGCAAGGCGACTCACCGAACCCGGTGCGAAGCGAGTCGTTTCTGATCTTCACCCGGTTTTTTGAGACGCTTTTTTAACTTCAAGGATTTCCATCATGAACAACACCGCACGTTTCCTGTCTATCGCCGCTGTTGCCGCTTTCGCTTCTTTCGGTGCCCAGGCCGACGAAGCTGACGCTTCGCAGTTCGCCACCCAGTTCGAAACCAGCCGCACCCGCGCCGAAGTGATCGCCGAAGCCGCTACAGCTGTGCAAATGCGCAGCCAAGAGCCCGCGGGCTCCCGCGTGGTGACCTACAAGTCCACGGCTGACCGCGCTGCCGTGCGTGCCGAAGCTGCCGCACAAGCCATGCGCACTGGCCGCGTGGGCCCCGCTGAAGGCGGTTGATTCAATTTCTTGAATCCACAGCTTCACCCACCGCGTATTCCAGATACCTCGTCCCCATTTTTCGAATTTCACAGGAGTTTCATCATGAACAAGACTGCCCGTTTCCTCTCTATCGCTGCTGTTGCTGCTTTCGCTTCTTTTGGTGCCCAGGCTGACGAAGCCGATGCTTCGCAGTTCGCCACCAAGTTTGAAACCAACCGCACCCGCGCTGAAGTGGCTGCCGAAGCCGCTACCGTGGCACAGACCCGCTCCATCGAACCCGCTGGTTCGCGTGTGGTGACCTACAAGTCCACGGCTGACCGCGCTGCCGTGCGTGCCCAGGCTGCTGAAGCCCTGCGCACCGGCCAGATCTCGTCCGGCGAAATCGGCTCCATGTAATTCGCTGGGCCTGCACCACGGTGCAGGTAGAAGGTTGCAAATGCCAAAAGGCAGAGGCCCCTGCAGGGGCCTCGGCTTTTTTTGATGGTGCTTCGCTAAAATGAGAAGCTCGAAGCCCGCCCCGACAGCTTGGCGGCCGCCGAGGGTCTCCGCCAAGATTTACTTGCCCGCGCGTGCCTGGGCCACCGCTGCCTGTACGTCCTTCCACAGCGCTTCGCCCACGTTGGCGGCAATGCTGGCGTTCACGGCACTGAGCTTGTCGCGCATGCGGTTGGCTTCAGCTGCGGGCAGATCATTGACCTGCATGCCTTTGCCCTTGAGGTCAGCCAGCGCCTTGTCGGCCTCGGCACGGGTGTCCTGGCGCTCGAAGTCGCGGCTCTTCTTGGCGGCGTCGAGCAGCACCTTCTGCTCGGCCTTCGACAGACCGTCCCAGTACTTCTTGCTCACCAGCACGATCCAGGGGCTGTAGACGTGGTTCGTCACCGTGAGGTACTTCTGCACCTCATAGAACTTGCTCGACAGGATGGTGTTGTAGGGATTCTCCTGGCCGTCCACCGTCTTGGTTTCGAGGGCAGTGAAGAGTTCCGAGAACGGCAGCGGCACCGCATTGGCGCCCAGGGTCTTGAAGCTGTCGAGGAACACGTTGTTCTGCATCACGCGCAGCTTGATGCCGTCCATGTCTTCCAGCTTGTTCACCGGGCGCTTGCTGTTCGTGAGGTTGCGGAACCCGTTCTCCCAGTACACCAGGCCCACCAGGCCCTTTTCCTGCAGCTTGTCCATCACCTTCTGGCCCACAGGGCCGTCCAGCACCACATCGGCTTCCTTGGCGTTGTTGAACAGGAACGGCGTGTCCCAGATCGCCATTTCCTTGGTAATGCCCACCAGGGTCGCGGTGGAGCCCACCATCATCTCCTGCGCACCGCCGATCAGGGCCTGCTGCATCTGTACGTCCGAACCCAGTGCGGCGGCACCGATGGCGCGAATCTTCATCTTGCCGCCCGAGGCCTTTTCCACTTCCTGCGCAAACAGCTTGGTGGCCCGGCCCTGGTTGGAGTCTTCGTTCAGGCCGTAGCCAAAACGGATGATGCGCGGCTTGAAGTCTTGCGCTGCGGCCTGGAACGAGCAGGTGATGGCAGCGACCGACAGGGCGGCCAGCAGGGTGCGACGGAAAGTTTTCATGGTTGTCTCCATTGGCAAGAAAAACGGGAAAGAGGAAAAGGAATCAAAAGACATAGATGGCCAATACCGGCGCGGCCTAGGCCAGGGCCCCCGCGCAAGGGCCGCCCCGCCGCGAAGGCGGCGTATCCAGCTCATGCGCTGGGGGCGTCCCCTTCCCGCACCGCGCAGCAATGCGAGAGAGGGGTGAAGGCGCGAAGCGACTCAGGGGGTGCCTCATCTCACCTCAGCCAGACGACGGGCGCAGTCACGATCTGCGGGAAGACCACCAGCAGCGCCAGAATCAGCACATAGGTGATGAGAAAAGGATTCACGCCCTTGATGACGCTGTGCATCGAGATGCGCCCCACCCCTGCCACCACGTTGAGCACCGTGCCCACGGGCGGCGTGATGAGGCCAATGGCGCCGTTGAGCACGAACATCAGGCCGAAATACACCGGGTCGATCCCCGCCTTGACGGCGATGGGCAGCATCACAGGCGCGAAGATCAGGATGGTGGGCGTGAGGTCCAGCGCCGTGCCGATGAGCACCAGCACGATCATCATCACGGCCATCAAGAGGCGCGGGTTCTCCACCAGCGGGCCCAGCCAGCTGGTCAGCACGTTGGGCAAGTCGGCCAGCGTGATCATGTAGCTGGCCACCTGGGCACCAGCACACAGGAACATCACGATGGAGGTCGTCTTGGCCGCCCGCACCAGCACGCCGTAGATGTCGGCCAGCTTCATCTCGCGGTGGATGAACAAGGCCACCACCAGGGCATAGAACGCAGCCACCACGGCGGCCTCGGTGGGCGTGAACACGCCGGTCTTCATACCGCCGATGATGATGAGCGGCATCAGCATGGCCCAGAAGGCGCGCACGGTGGCGCGCAGACGGTCCTTGATGGGCAAGGGCTCGCCCTGGGGAAGGTCCATGCCGCGCAGCACCCAACGCCAGGCAAAGATGAGGCCCACACCCATCATCAGCCCCGGCACGATGCCCGACACGAACAGCGCCGAGATCGAGGTGTTGGTCGTCACGCCATAGATCACGAATGGCATCGACGGCGGAATGATGGGTGCAATGATGCCGCCCGAAGCAATCAGCCCGGCAGACGTGTTCATGGGGTAGCCCTGCTGGCGCATCATGGGCAGCAGGATGGTGGCCAACGCGGCGGTGTCGGCCAGGGCCGAGCCGCTCATGCTGGCCATGAGCACCGCAGCGCCAATGGCCACATAGCCCAACCCGCCCCGGATATGCCCGACCCAGGCCTGCGCCATGTCGATGATGCGGCGGCTGATGCCGCCCGAGTTCATCAGCTCACCGGCCAGGATAAAGAAGGGCACGGCCAGCAGCGGAAAGCTGTCCACCCCCGCCACCAGGTTCTGGGCCAGCAACTGGGCGTCCCAAAAATCGAGCACCCATGCCATGCCAGCGCCTGTGAGCACCAGGGCAAGGCCCATGTTCATGCCGGTGCCCATCAGCACCAGCATGCCCAGCGAAAAGACCACAAAGGCCAAGGCTTCAGGCGTCAGTCCGAACATCACTCCACCTCCGCGCCGTGGCCCAGGTCCAAGGGCTTGCGTTGAATCAATTCAATGGTTGCCATCACCCCGATGGCCACCGCACACAAAAAGGCTGGCAGCGGCAGCAAGGCCGCCGGGTAGGCCATGACCACCGAGCGGCTGCCCATGCCCACCACCACCTGTTGCCAGGCGCCCCAGGCCAGCATGGCGCAGGCAGCGATCACCAGCAGGCGGATCACGGCGGTCAGCAAACCAAACGCCACGGGGCGCTTGGCCAGCAGGCCCGCGAGGCTGGTGAAGGCCATGTGCTCGCCTGCCGGGTAGGCAGCGGCAGCGCCGATGAACACCATCCAGACGAACAGCAGGCGCGACAGCTCTTCGCTGGCCGCCACGCCGCTGCCAAAGCCGTAGCGCAGCACCACGTTGATGAACACGGCCACGGCCATCACACCCAGGCAGCTGGCCATGAGCACCTGGGAGACCCGGGCAAAGCGGCTTTGCGGCACGGCATCTTGTGCGGGGGAACTCATGCGGTCTCCTTCGTGGCCAGCCAGGCCGAGGCTTGCTGTTGCAGCGTGGGCAGGTCCAGCAATGCATCCAGGCGCAGCACGCCCGCCTCGCCCACGGGGGATTCCAGCGTGGCGAACTGGCTGTCCACCAAGGCGCTGGAGAAGAAATGGGTACCAGCACGGGCGGCCACGCGTTGGCCTGCGCTCGCGCGGTCGATCTCCAGAAAGACGAACCGCAGCCCGGGGCAGGCGTTGCGCAAGCGGTCCCGGTAGACCTTCTTGAGCGCCGAGCAGGTCAGCACCGCGCCCTGGGGCTTGGCTTGCAGCAGTTGCCCCAAGGTGGTCAGCCAGCCTTCCCGGTCTGCATCGGTCAGTGCAATGCCCTGGCGCATCTTTTCGCGGCTGGCGGGGCTGTGGTGGTCGTCCCCTTCGATCAGGGGCAGGCCCTCGGCCTGGGCCAGGGCGGAACCCAGGCTCGACTTGCCGCAGCCCGCCACGCCCATGACGACCACAAAAGCCGGTGACGCTTGAAAACTCATATTGGTAGCGCTATCCAAACAATCCATAAAAAAGGCATCCGCTCTGGATGCCGCACCATCTGTGGCAACTTCTGCAACTTGATCCAAAATGGTCCCTGTCGCGTTGCCCATCAGCTTGGACAGCGCTATCCTAACCAGATCAAACCCAACCCCCATGAGGGTTAACCCTTGAACAAACCCGAGACAAAACGCCGCTCCAGCGGCCGCATCACGCTGAACGACGTGGCCAAGGCCGCCGAGGTCAGCCCCATCACTGCCTCCCGCGCCCTGCGGGGAGAACGCGGCGTGGCGCAAGAACTGGTGCAGCGCGTAAAAGTCGCCGCTGAGCAATTGGGCTATGTACCCGACCCCGCAGCGCGCGCACTCGCTTCACAGCGCAGCGTGCAGGTGCCTGTGCTGGTGCCGCTGCTGTCCAACGCGCTGTTTGTGGACGTGCTGGAGGCCGTGCACCGCACGCTGTTCCCGCAGGGCTACCAGGCGCTGATCGGCGTCACGCACTACGACCCGCAAGAGGAGGAGCAGCTGCTGCGCACCTACCTCGCGCACCGTCCGGCCGGGCTGCTGGTCACCGGCTTTGATCGCACCGAGGCCGCGCGCCACCTGATTGCCGCCAGCGGCGTGCCCTGTGTGCACCTGATGGAGATGACCTCGGCCCCCGGCGTGTTCTGCGTGGGGTTTTCGCAGCAGGATGCAGGCCACAGCATGACGGATCACCTGCTGGCGCGGGGCTACCGAAAGATCGCTTTTGTGGCCGCCCAGCTGGACCCCCGCACCATGCAGCGCGCAGAGGGCTACCGCCGCTGTCTGCGCGAAGCGGGCCTGTACGACCCCAAGCTGGAGCTGCTGAGCCCGCAGCCTTCATCGATGCGGCTGGGTGGGGAACTGCTGGAAGAGCTGCTGCGCACCCGCCCCGGTGTCGATGCCGTGTTCTTCTGCAATGACGACTTGGCCCAGGGCGGCCTGCTGGCCGCGCAGCGCCTGGGTCTGTCGGTGCCCGGCCAAGTGGCCATTGCGGGCTTCAACGACCTGGCAGGCAGCGACCAGATGCTGCCGCCGCTGACCACGGTCCACACGCCACGCTCCGCCGTGGGCGAGGCCAGCGCACGCATGCTGCTGACGCTGATGCGCGGCGAGGTGCCAGAGTACAACTCGGTGAATCTGGGGTTTGAGCTGACGGTGCGCGAGAGCACCTGACCCCTCTCTCCGCGGCGCCCACCGGAAGCCACAGCGCCGCCCAGACCTACGCCAAGACCCGGCGGCAACACGGTCGCTCGTCTCGCGCAGACAACCCACTCCCTCACTATCGCTCAGGCCAGGGTGAGCGCCGTCGCACGCCACAACCGTCGCGTGCGCACCCCCCACTTTGCCCACCTTTGAGCTCACGCCTCCTACCGGCCCTGCAGACGGGACGAGACCCTGACAGTCACGCAGCGCACGCCGTCGCGGCGGTACCTCCTACCCAGCATGCGACTCGGAGTCAGCGCACAGAGCTCTCACTCCAATTTAAGACAATATATTTTCACAAAGGCAACAAAAATTTTTTATCAAAGGTGCTCTTATCTACCGATAAATCTATCGATTTCTGGGAAAAATTCGGGTTAACACTTACCTCGCCACAAACGACAACTGTTTGACACATTCAATTTGCATCATTACGATAAGCAAATATGTTGTCTTAATTGCCTTCTGCTGTTGTAGCAGGGGGTGTGCCCCGAACTACTCAGGAGAGAACCATGCGCAATCTGAATGGAAAGACCGTGATCGTGACCGGCGGCGGCGGCGGCATTGGTGGGGCCACCAGCCGCCGCTTTGCCGAAGAAGGTGCCAAGGTGGCTGTGTTCGACATGAACCTGGAGGCTGCGCAGAAAGTGGCCGAAGGCATCCAGGCTGCAGGGGGCGTGGCCCAGGCCTTCCAGTGCAATATCACCCAGCGCACCCAGGTAGATACCGCCGTGGCAGCGGCCGAAGCTGCCCTGGGACCCATCGATGTACTGGTCAACAACGCCGGCTGGGATGTGTTCAAGCCTTTCACCAAGACCGTGCCTGCCGAGTGGGACAAGCTCATTGCCATCAACCTGACGGGCGCCCTGCACATGCTGCACGCCGTGCTGCCCGGCATGGCAGAGCGCAAGAAGGGCCGCATCGTCAACATCGCGTCCGATGCGGCGCGCGGTGGTTCGTCCGGCGAGGCGGTGTACTCCGCGTGCAAGGGAGGGCTGGTGGCCTTGTCCAAGACGCTGGCCCGGGAGCACGCCCGCCAGAACATCACCGTCAACGTGGTCTGCCCCGGCCCCACCGACACCGCACTGCTGGCCGGTGTGGCTGAAGGCGCCCGCGACCCCGCCAAGCTGCTGGAAGCGTTTCGCAGCGCCATCCCCCTGGGCCGCCTGGGCCAGCCCGATGACCTGGCCAGCGCCATTGCCTTCTTTGGCAGCGATGACGCGGGCTTCATCACCGGCCAGGTCATCAGCGTGTCGGGCGGCCTGACCATGCACGGTTGATCCCCGGATACCTCCTTACCTTTACCGAGAGAACACCATGAATTTCGAAGACATCCTGTACGAAGTGCGCAACGGCGTGGCCTGGATCACCATCAACCGGCCCGACAAGATGAACGCCTTTCGCGGTCAGACCTGCGACGAAATCATCAAGGCGCTGAACAAGGCCGGCTATGACCGTGATGTGGGTGCCATCGTGCTGGCCGGCGCTGGCGATCGCGCCTTCTGCACTGGCGGCGACCAATCGGCCCACAGCGGCAACTACGACGGCCGCGGCACCATTGGGCTGCCTATGGAAGAGCTGCACACCGCCATCCGCGACGTGCCCAAGCCCGTGATCGCCCGCGTGCAAGGTTTTGCGATCGGCGGCGGCAACGTGCTGGCCACCATCTGTGACCTGACCATCTGCTCCGACAAGGCGCAGTTCGGTCAAGTCGGTCCCAAGATGGGCTCAGTGGACCCCGGCTACGGCACGGCTTTCCTGGCCCGGGTCGTCGGAGAAAAGAAAGCGCGCGAGATCTGGTACCTCAACCGCCGCTACAGCGGCGCCGAGGCCGTGGCCATGGGCCTTGCCAACTTCTGCTTCCCGCACGAAGAGCTGGATGCAGAAGTGCAAAAAATTGGTGAAGAGCTGTGCGAGCGCAGCCCCACCGCGCTGGCCATTGCAAAGCGCAGCTTCAACGCAGACACCGCCCACCAGGCCGGCATTGCGGGCCTGGGCATGTATGCGCTCAAGCTGTACTACGACACCGAAGAGTCGCGAGAAGGCGTGAACGCTTTGAAAGAGAAGCGCAAGCCCGAATTCCGCAAGTACGTGAAGTAAGCAACCGCCGGAGAAGAACGATGAACCCGAACCCGTACATCAACGAAGACCTGCAGGCCCTGGCTGAAACGGTGCGCCGCTTTGCGCAGGAGAAGGTCGCACCTGGCTTTTTGGAGCGCGACAAGACCCGGGTGCTGGACCGCGCCCTGCTGCGTGAAATGGGCTCGCTCGGGTTCATCGTGCCGGAGTTGCCCGAGCAGTTCGGCGGACTGGGCATGGGGTGTCTGGCTGCGGGCGTGATCCACGAAGAGATTGCCCGCGCCGACCTGAGCTTCTCGTACCTGAATCTGCTGGCATCGCTCAACGCGCAGATCCTGTCCAAGTATGGCAACCCTGACGTGGTCGGCCCCTGGCTGCAGAAACTTATTCAAGGCGAAGCGATCTGCGCCATCGCCCTGACCGAGCCGCGTGGCGGCTCCGACGCCGCCAACCTGCGCCTGAAGATCGACTGCGATGGCGACCATTACGTCATCAACGGTGAAAAGACCTCCATCTCGGCCGCCGACCAGGCTGACATCACCGTGGTGTTTGGTCGCACCGGCACACCCGAGCAGGCCGCGCATGGGGTGACCGCCGTGCTGGTGCCCATGGATACACCTGGCATCACCACCAACCGCTTTGACTGCCATGGCCAACGCGCCATTGGCCGCGGCTCGATCTTTTTCGAGAACGTGCGCGTGCCCATCAGCCACCGCCTGGGCGACGAGAACAAAGGCTTCGTGCAGGTAATGCACGGCTTTGACTTCTCGCGCTCGCTCATCGGTCTGCAATGCCTGGCCGTGGCGCGCGTGGCGCTGGAGGAAACCTGGGAATACATCACCCAGCGCCAGGCCTTCGGCCAGCCGCTGTCGGCGTTCCAGGGCGTGACGCATCCGCTGGCGCAGTACGACACCGAGGTCGAAGGCGCTCGCCTGCTGTGCCTGCAGGGCCTGTGGCTCAAGGACAAGGGCCTGCCGCACACCGCAGAAGCCGGCATGGCCAAGTGGTGGGGCCCCAAGCTGGCCTACGACGTGATCCACCAATGCCTGCTGTGCTTTGGCCACGGCGGCTACGACCGCGGACTGATGGAGCAGCGCCTGCGCGACGTGCTGGGCTTCCAGATCGGAGACGGCACGGCGCAGATCATGAAAACCATCATCGCCCGCGCCCGAGCCGGCCGCAAGTTTGTGCCTGCCTGAGCACCCCCCAAGTCACCACAGCTCACCGCAGGCCACGGATCACCCACAACAACACCAGGAGACAAGACCATGGAATTTGACGCTGTACTGCTCCCCCCGCGCCGCACGCAGCGGGTGGCCGAAGGCCACTGGCGTGACCGCACCATCAACGATGCGCTGGACGCCTGCGTGGCCACCTGCCCCGACAAGCTGGCGCTGACCGCGCTGCAAGTGGAAACGGGAGCCACCACCCGCTTTACCTACCGCGAGTTGGCACGCATGGCTGATCGCATTGCCGTGGGCCTGGCGCACCTGGGCGTGGGCCGGGGCGACATCGTGGCGTGCCAGTTGCCCAATTGGTGGCAGTTCACGCTGACCTACCTGGCCTGCTCGCGCATCGGTGCCGTAATGAACCCGCTGATGCACATCTTTCGAGAGCGCGAACTCTCGTTCATGCTGCAACATGGCGAGGCCAAGGTGGTGATTGCGCCCCAAACCTTCCGGGGTTTTGACTTTGAGCAGATGATCACCGCCCTCCAGCCCGCCCTGCCGCACCTCAAGCATGTGGTGGTGGTCGGGGGCAGTGGTGCCAACAGCTTTGACGCCCTGCTCAGCGGTCCCGAATGGGAACAGCAGCCCGATGCGCGAGCCATCCTGACCGCCCACCGCCCCGGCCCCGACGAAGTCACCCAGCTCATCTACACGTCGGGCACCACGGGCGAGCCCAAGGGCGTTATGCACTCGGCCAACACCGTGATGGCCAACATCATCCCGTACGCCGAGCGCTTGCACCTGGATGCCGACGACGTGGTGTTGATGGCCTCGCCCATGGCACACCAGACGGGCTTCATGTACGGCCTGATCATGCCCATCCTGCTGCAGGCCAGTGCCGTGCTGCAGGACGTGTGGGAGCCCGCCAAGGCCATTGCACTGATCAATGCAGAGAAGGCCAGCTTCACCATGGCCTCCACGCCGTTCCTCACCGATCTGGCGCGTACGGTGGCCGACAGCGGCGTAGCCGTGCCCAGCCTGCGCACCTTTTTGTGCGCTGGCGCGCCCATCCCCGGTCCGCTGGTGGAACAGGCGCGCAAGGCGCTGGGCGCCAAGATCGTCTCGGCCTGGGGCATGACCGAGAACGGCGCTGTCACGCTCACCCGTCTGGAGGACGACGATGAACGCTCTTTCAACACCGATGGCTGCCCACTGCCTGGCGTGGAGATCAAGGTGGTGGATGTGGACGGCAACGCATTGCCGCCAGGCGAGCCCGGCAAGCTGCTGCTGCGCTCATGCTCCAACTTTGGCGGCTACCTGCACCGAGCGCACCTGAACGCCACCGACGCCGACGACTGGTTCGACACCGGCGACCTGGCCCGCATCGACGAGCGCGGCTACCTGCGCATCACCGGCCGCAGCAAGGACGTGATCATCCGCGGCGGCGAGAACATTCCGGTGGTCGAAGTCGAGTCGCTGCTCTATCGCCACCCCGCCATCGCCATGGCGGCCATCGTGGCCTACCCCGACGAGCGCCTGGGCGAGCGGGCCTGCGCCGTGGTGGTACCCAAGCCCGGGCAGACCATCGACCTGCCAGGCCTGGTGCAGTTCCTCAAGGACCAGAAGATTGCCGTGCAGTACATCCCCGAGCGCCTGATCGTGCGAGACGTGATGCCAGCCACACCGTCCGGAAAGATCCAGAAGTTCAAGCTGCGCGAAATGCTGCGCGAACAGGTTGCCTGAAGGTTGCCACCGTTTTCCCGTCGATCACTACTACACAACAAACCAGCAGGAGACAACGACATGCTTACACACCAAGCTTCCCCCATCCGCAGACGCCTCATCCAGTCTGCCGCCCTGGCACTCTGTGCCCTGGGCGCCATCGGCACGGCGCATGCGCAGGCCTGGCCCACCAAGCCGGTCAAGATCGTGGTCGGCTTTGCCCCAGGCGGCACCACCGATGTGATGGCACGCGTCATGGCCCAGTCGCTCACCGAAGCACTGGGCCAGCCCGTCGTGGTGGACAACAAACCTGGCGCCAGCGGCAACGTGGCAGCGGCCGAAGTGATTCGCGCACCTGCAGACGGCCACACCTTCCTGATTGCGCCTACTTCGTTCGAAACGGCGAACCCTTTCCTCTTCAAGCAGAGCATTGCCCCGGCCAAGGACCTCACGCCCATCGCGGGCGTGGGCCGCAGCCAGATGTACCTGGTGGTCAAGCCCCAGTCCACCTTCAAGGACGCCAGGGAGTTTGTGGCCTATGCCCGCGCCAACCCGGGCAAACTGTCGTACTCCTCCGCAGGCCCCGGCACGCCACCGCACCTGGCGGGCGAGCTGTTCAAGAAGGTCACCGGCGTGTTTGCAACGCACATCCCTTACCGGGGCGCAGCGCCTGCATTGCAGGATGTGATGGCCAACCAGGCGGACTATGTCTTTGACCCAGGCATTGCCTTCCCGCACGTGCGCGCAGGCAAGGTACGCATGCTGGCCGTGGCGGGGGCCAAGCGGTCGTCGTTCTTCCCGGACGTGCCCACGCTGGCAGAGCTGGGCTTCAAGGGTGCGGAGCTGGACATCTGGTTTGGTATGTGGGCCCCCAATGGCACACCTGCAGACGTCACGGCCCGCATGGCCCGGGAGATCGCCAAGGTGCTGGCCCTGCCCAGCACCAAGAACCGATATGAATCGCTGGGCGCCGAGCCCGTGGGCCTGGACAACGCCGAGTTCCGCACCCTTCTGACCGAAGAGACCAAGCTGCTGTCTGGCCTGATCCAGGAAGCCAAGATCAACATCGACTGACCCGGCTACCCGCCACACCCATCATGAATGATGCTTTGGTACTGACGGAAACCCGGGGCCGGGTGGGCGTGATCACGCTCCACAGGCCCCAGCAGCTCAACGCACTCAACGACGCCCTGATGGACCAGCTGGGCGCCGCCCTGCTGGCCTTCGATGCGGAAGACGATGTCGGCGCCATCGTCCTCACCGGCAGCACCAAGGCATTTGCGGCCGGTGCAGACATTGCGGCCATGGCCGACTGGTCGTTCATGGATGTGTACAGGGGCGCCTTCATCACCCGCAACTGGGAGACCATTCGCCAAGTACGCAAACCGGTGCTGGCGGCCGTGGCAGGCTTTGCCATGGGCGGCGGCTGTGAGCTGGCCCTGGCCTGCGACATCATCGTTGCCGCTGAATCAGCCCGGTTCGCGCTGCCTGAAATCAAGCTCGCCATGCTGCCGGGCGCGGGGGGCACGCAGCGCCTGCCGCGCGCCATCGGCAAGGCCAAGGCGATGGACATGTGTCTGTCGGCCCGCATGCTCGATGCGCAAGAGGCCGACCGCTATGGTCTGGTCTCGCGCGTCGTACCCGACGCCGAGTTACTGGACCGCACGCTCACCCTCGCGGCGCAGATTGCCGGCTTCTCGCTGCCCGCACTCATGGCCATCAAGGCATCCATCAACCGCGCCTGGGAAAGCCCGCTGACCGAAGGCATTCTGTTTGAGCGCCATGCGCTGTACGAGCGCTTTGCCAGTGCCGACGCCCACGAGGGCATGCACGCGTTCCTGGACAAACGCGCCCCCGCGTTCGAACATCGCTGAGCTGAAGGCCCCGGTCGCCCCCAACCGGCAGCGGGAAGTCCTTAGCAGGCTCAGCCCTCGGACTCCGCGCCAGTATCCAGCCGCTGCATGTTGTCCAGCAGCTTGAGCAGGTAGTGCAGCGTGTGGGTGATGTCTCCCACCGAGAATTCGTCCAGCGCCTGCTCGTAATATGCATCGATCTTGGGCCGGGCCTTGACCAGCCACGTCATGCGTCCGGACTCGGTCATCTTGATCAGGCGGGAGCGGCGGTCCTTCTCATCGGTCTCCATACAGATGTGGCCATCGCGCTCCAGGCGTCCAATCACCCCCGCGAGGTTCTGGCGGCTGACCAACAGGTAGCGCGCCAGCTCGTTCACCCCCATACCCTGCTGCGCTTCCTCGCGCGAAAGGGCACCCAGCACCGCCCATTGCTGCGTGGTCAGCCCCTCGCTCTCCACCGCTCGCGAACCGGTTTTATGCAACAAGTTCGCACATTGATACAGCCGAAAAAACAACCGGTTAGCCAGCTCCATACGGGCGATCTGTGCTTTGGAATCAGGGTGGTGCATGCGTGAGTTCTTAGTGGGTTATGCAGACTGCAACCGCGCGGCAATCAAGTCAACATATTGTCTCACTTCAACATCCACCCCGCACCACACCATCACGATCAACCCAACCACCGGCTTTGCCTCTTGCCCTTCGGACTGCATGAATTCAAGCACCCGGTGCGCAACACAATCATTGGCGATCTGCTGCTCATCGAAATCCACAACCCACCGAAAGCGGTCGCGCAACGGGCCAACGCCCTCGGCACTGCGAGCGGGCGGACCATAGGGGCGACAACACCGTCATCGCGCGCTGTAGCGCATGCGGCTGTGTGGGCTCAGGCCGCCGCCAGCGCCGGGCTGCTGGATGAGGCCTTCATCTCCTTGCGCAGCGCCACCGCATCGCGCGACTGGGCGGGTGCCGACGCGTCGATGCGGAATACCTGCACGGTCTCGGTCATGGTCTGCGCCTGGCCATTGAGCTGCATGGCCGAGGCCGCGTTCTCCTCCACCAGCGCGGCGTTTTGCTGCGTGATGGTGTCCAGCTGTGCCACGGCAGAGTTGACCTGCGAGATGCCGCTGAGCTGCTCGTTGGAAGCACTGTGGATTTCACCAATCAGTGTGTTGACCCGGCGCACCAACTCCAGCGACTCGGTCATGGTTTTCTGCGCAGCGTCGGTTTTTTCATGGCCCTCGGTCACCTTGGTGGCCGAGTCGTCGATGAGCTGACGGATCTCCTTGGCGGCCGAGAGCGTGCGGTGCGACAGGCTGCGCACCTCGGAGGCCACCACCGCAAAGCCCCGCCCCTGGTCCCCGGCGCGCGCAGCCTCCACTGCGGCGTTGAGGGCAAGGATGTTGGTCTGGAAGGCAATGGAGTCGATCAGCTGCGTGATCTCGCTGATGCGGCCGGATGCCGCCTGGATCTGCTTCATGGTGCTGGCCACACCGTCCACAGCGGCACTGCTGCGCTCGGTGACCTGGGTGGCCTGGGTCGCCAGCACCGTGGCCTGGCGCGCGGATTCGGCGGTTTGCTTGACGGTGCCGGTGATTTCTTCCATCGACGCGGCTGTCTGCTGCAGGTTGCTGGCCTGCGCCTCGGTGCGCGACGACAGGTCCTGGTTGCCCTGGGCAATCTCGCGGGTGGAGACCTGCATGTGCTCGCTCTCCTGCCGCGCGTCGCGCACGATGGACAGCAGGTTCACGTTGAGCTGCGCCAGCGCCTTTTGCAGCTGGCCCACCGTGTCGCTGCGCGACGCCGATATCTTCTGGGTAAGGTCGCCCGCGGCCATGCGGTTGGCCCACAGCAGCATCTGCGACAACGGCGCCACCGTGACCTGGTGCAGGTAGACCGCCATGCCCAGCGCCAGCACCACCACTCCCAGCCACGCGGCCGCTGACGCCAGCGACAGCGTGTGCCCGCCCAGCAAGGCAGCGCACCACGAGGCCACCACCAGCAGCAAGGTACACACCATCATCTTGCCCATGGGCCCCAGCGCCAAAGCCCGGGCCACACGGCCCCACAGGGTGTCTTTGACCAGTTGCCCGGCCGACAGCCGGTGCACCAGCGTGCCCGCCTGCTTTTCGGCCTGCATCTGCTTGTACAGCGACTCGGCCGCCTGGATCTGTTCGCGCGTGGCTTCGGTGCGCACCGACATGTAACCCGTGGGCTGGTCGCCCTGCATGAGCGGAGTGACGTTGGCCATCACCCAGTAAAACGTACCGTCCTTGCGCCGGTTCTTGACCGGGGCCG
>Ga0207976_100367_pt1 | contig 19220 bp, 16 predicted proteins | sample LakWasMe94_HOW11_2_FD_183916 | JGI IMG/M metagenome (GOLD analysis project Ga0207976, IMG submission 183916) | Freshwater sediment methanotrophic microbial communities from Lake Washington under simulated oxygen tension - Sediment Metagenome... | ecosystem: Environmental > Aquatic > Freshwater >... | reverse complement strand
CAGTGCCCCCGCCGCCCCGGCCAGACCAAACGCGCCCGCCGCCGCCGTGCCCAGGTTGAACTGGCTGTGCAGCATCACCGCCAGCGTGGACCAGAACGCGCTGAAGCCCACGGCCAGCAGCCCCTGCGCCCAGGCCGCACGGCGCAGCGCTGCGTGCTGGCGCCACAGCGCCACCATCGAGCCGATCAGCGCGCCATAGCCCAGCTGCGTGGTGGGCGCAAAGCGCGGCAGCCCGCGCCACACCGCCACCGTCAGCAGCGCAATGGCCACCGCCGCCGCCACATACACCGTGCGCCAGCCCCACTGTTGCGCCACGAAGCCGCTGACCACGCGCGACAACAAAATGCCCAGCAGCAGCCCCGTCATCACCGTGCCCACCATGCGTCCGCGCTGTGCGGCCGGGGCCAGCGTGGCGGCGGCAGGCACCACGTCCTGCGCCACCGTGGCCGCCAGGCCCACGGCCAGGCTGGCTGCCAGCAGCGCGCCCATGCCGGGCGCCAGGCCGCTCAGCAGCAGGGCCAGCATCAGCGCGATGGACTTGATGACGATGATGCGGCGCCGGTCAAACCGGTCGCCCAGCGGCGCCAGCAGCAAGATGCCCAGCGCATAGCCCAGCTGCGTGAGCGTGGGCACCAGGCCCACCACGCGGCTGTCGGCCTGCATGTCGGGCCCCAGCACGCCCAGCATGGGCTGGCTGTAGTACAGCGACGCCACGCTCAGCCCCGCCGTGGTGGCCAGCAGCAGCAACAGCGGCGCACTCACCGCCCCCTCCGCAGGCGGCGCCACCGGGGCCAGCCCCGCTGCACCGCTTGCATGCAAATTTTGAATGGAAGACATCACAACACCATTGGTTAGAAAGGAATGGTGCGATTGTTCTAGCTAGCCTCCGTGCTGGGTAGTAGGCTGAATTGCAGATTCGTTATACGCTTGGCGTATGACCAACACCCTGCCAGCCCTGCAACCCGGCGCCGACCGCATCGAGCTGATGCAGACCTTTGTCCGCATCGTCGAGGCCGGCAGCCTGTCTGCCGCCGCCCAGCAACTGGGCACCAGCCAGCCCACCGTGAGCCGCCGCCTGCAGGCGCTGGAGCGCAGCCTGGGCATCAAGCTGCTGCAGCGATCCACCCATGTGATGAAGCTGACCGAAGACGGCGACCGCTGCTTTGCCCACGCCAAGGCCCTGCTGGAAGACTGGCGCGCCATGGAGGACGACCTGCGCGGCACGGCCGACACCCCGCGCGGCACCCTGCGCGTGCTGGCGCCGCACGCCTTTGGGCAAGACCAGTTCATCGCCCCGCTGATGGCTTACCTGCGCCGCTACCCCGAGGTGGATGTGGAATGGATGCTGCACGACCGCCGCCCCAACTTCATCGCAGAAGGCATCGACTGCGCCATCCAGGTCGGCGCGGTGGACGACCCCAGCGTGGTCGCCGTCCGCCTGGCCGAAGTGCCCCGCATCGTGCTGGCCGCCCCCGCCCTGATGGCCGGGCGCCCCACGCCCCAGCACGCGCAAGACCTGCAGCCCCTGCCCTGGCTGGCCCTGAGTACCTTCTACCGCCGCGAGGTCACGCTGACCCAAGAGCCCGGCGGCGAGGCCCATACCTTTGGCATCACACCTCGCCTGGCCACCGACAGCCTGTACGCCCTGCGCAGCGCCGCCCTGGCCGGGCTGGGGGCGTGCATTTCATCGGCGTGGATCGTGGACAACGATGTGCGGCAGGGGAAGCTGCTGCACCTGGTGCCCAACTGGCACGCGGCGCCGCTGCCGGTGTACTTGGTGTACCCGTATGCGCGGTTCTATCCGGCGAGGTTGCGGCTGTTTTTGGAGGCGATGCGGGGGGCCATGCCGGGGTTGGTGGGGATGCGGGCGGTGGGGTGAGGGTTGAATCTAAGCGCGAGGCCCGGCCAGACGCGGGCTGATGTAGTTATCCGAAAAACGCGCGCGTGGGCGCACCGCATGTGTTGCCGGATTAATCAAATGGGGGAGATGTACAGCGTATAGTGAACGTCTGTCGTAGTTGCTCGCCTCATAAGAACAGTGGCCTCTCTGGTTTTACGGACTATATCTATGCATCAGCTCCTTCGTAGCGTCTTTATATGTATGTGTGCTGCATTAATCTGCTCGTGCGGAACATCCACAGATAGGTATCCGCGAGAGGAGATAGAAGCCTCTTGCAAAAACAACTATGTTCGCATCGACAAGAAGCTAGAAGTAACAGACCTCTACATTGATCGAACCTATCTGAGAATATTACTCAATCCCTATGGAGAATCCTATGGCCTGGACGAAATGGTCAAATTCTTCTTTGCCACAAAGATCAAGGCCATCGAAACGACAAATCGCGATGAGCACGGCAATGCATTAGTTTACGCATACCCTATCAATCCAAATGAAAAAATCATACGCCTTTCTATCAAGCCGCTAGGGCACCCTGCTTGCGAAAGATACGAGTACCCTAATAGATATCCCGCGCAGGCACTGCCTTGGCTAAGAAAACTAGGCTTGGCAGCAGAAAATTGTGTAGGCATTGAATTGCTACCCGCACCCCACGCAGAATTTTCTATCAATGTCCAAGAGCAGGTTATTGGCAGGCAATTTAACGGCAGGCACTGGCAAAAGCGTATTAACGTCACCTTAGTAGATTCGACTGCTAGCGAGCCGGTTTTGGCGGCATCCATGATTGATCACTACAGTGAAGGAGGGGGAGGCAAGGCCGGAATACATCACGGCTTTCCGTGTAGCACGAGGGACAGTCAAGTTAAGGCTTTTCGATCAGCATTCGATGTCAAAAGTAATGTGGACATTCGTCCACCAAAATTTACTCGTCTTCCCTCTGACGCTGTGGCCACGTCGTACCCCATGACCGATGAAAAATGGCTAAGCACTATTCAATGGATTACAAAGCCAGGTGAAAAATGGTCCGGCAATATAATCAACACAGAAGGAACAGTTTGGGTGGAGCGGAGCCCTTCAGATCATCAAATTCTCTATACATTCAACACCTTCTCCGATGAAAACATATTTTCATCACCCATACTAATACCAGGGGTTGGATTCACAGAGACTACAGGTCTCGCAAAAACCCCAAAAGGCTATGCGCTTATAGCTTCAAGGGGGCGTGACGCCGAAAAACCGCGTTATATCATCGAATTCGACACACGCGGCAAAAATATATCGACAACAATAATTAGCGAAGATCAATACAAAAAATTTGCGATTAAAAGATAGCGTTTTTAAATAAAATAGATAATTTCATCACATGTAACAAAAAGCAGAAAAAAGAGGTAATACTAGGTCAGCTGTCACCAAAACATGCGACAGCGTCACATCTCGCACATCATCTCTGCCTATCACACGCTCCAAGTCTGTCCAGCCACTTGTTTCTACAAGCCTAATCTTCGGTTTCCGCTGCAAGCCCTGTCGACACACCCTCTAAACAGCAAGCCGCCCAATCCGCTCCGCCGCCACCCTCACATGGCGCAGCAACTCGGCCCTGCACCCGTCGAAACCCGCACTGAATCCGTCTTTATCCTCCAATCGGCGAACAAACACCTGCGCCATCGCAAGCGCCTCTTTCCAAGCCGCCACGCTGACCTGCTCCCCCACCGTCAGTTCCAACGTCCGCTCCGGCAAGCCGCCCCCCGCCGTGGGTGCAAACGCCATCGGCGTCATGTCATACGCAGGCGCCAGCTCGTAAGGCCTTCGCCCCTCTGACAAGCACGACAGATTGCCACTGTGCATGTCGGTGTTGCCAATCAGGGTGCCAAACGCCCACAGCAGGCAGGCCGTGTCAAGGGCCTGGGGGGTGATGACCCCGGTCTTCAGCAACGCCCTGGCAATCACCGGCCAGTTGCCGCCGCTGCCGACAAACTCGGCGTCCAGCGCGGCGAAGGAATGCAGCGCCCTGCGCCCGCGCGCACCCAGCCGGTCAAACCGCTGTACCTCCAGAAATCGCTGGGTGCCGTGCATCCAGGTCACTGACTGCGCGGCAGCGACGCCGTGGTCGCGCAGCACCTGCAGGGCGATGTGTTCGGCCAGCAGCAGGTCGCGCCAGCGGGCGCTCACGGGGGTGTCGAGTTCTGCGGTGAACTTGACCATCACATGCGCGGCGGTGCCATCGGCTTGCTCTGCGTAGGCGGTGAACTTGGGCTGCTCTCCGGCGGCTGACGAGCCCGCCACTTCGCCGCGCGCGGCCAGGTCAGCCAGTTGGGCGTAGGTGGGCAGCTTTTGCGCGGCTGCAATCGGCACGGGGTCGGGCGCGTTGACGAATTGGTCGCGGGCAGTGGGGCCGATGAGCAGGTTGCCGGGCATGTCGTCGCCCTGGTCCAGGATGGCGCGCAGCGCGTGGGTGTCGCTCCAGTCGCCCAGCCGCTCGGGCAAGCCCAGGCGCTGGCCGTGCCGCTGGCAGTACGCGCGCCCCAGGTAGCCCTGCGGGCGCATGTCATAGATCCACCACGGCAGGCCGTCGCTGTGCAGCCGGGCCCCGCCCGCCTCGACCATCACAAATCCCTGCGGGCACACGGGGACGAGGGTGCCCAGAGTTTCGACCGCGCCCTGGGGGGTGACGCGGTACACCGTGGCCTGCAGATCGGCGCGTTGGGGATCGCGGAGCGTGTATTGAATAGATCTGGCGGCGCCAAAAGGCACCACCTCGTCACCCAGCGCGCTGAGTGCCCGGGAGACGGTGGGCTGGCTGACCTGCAGCGCCTGGGCCAGCACCTGCGCCCTGGCGGGGCCGGGGCGTAGCAGGGGGCGGATGGCGTTGGCGTAGGTCTGGGCGGCGGAAGGCATGTCCTAAGGATACGCCAAATGAATGGAAAACTGAATAGATAAACGAATAGATTAAGCAAACTGGATTAACGTTTAGTTTGTTGCGTTTTTTAGTTATTTATTGACAAACAACTATTCAATACAACAAACTTGTGGCGTGCCATCCGCCCCCCTCACCTCCCAAGAAAGCACGGTGCTTGAGCTTGCCCAGCACCAACCTCTGCTCCGCGCGCGCGACCTGGGTGCGCATGGGCTGCCCACGGTACTGCTGACCCGGCTGGTCGCCGCAGGCAAGCTAGACCGCGTGGCACGCGGCATGTACAGCCTGCCAGGCCGCGCGGTCAGCGAACACCGCTCGCTGGCCGAGGTGGCGCTGCGTGTGCCCAAGGGCGTGGTGTGTTTGCTCTCTGCCCTGCGCGTGCATGGCATTGGCACGCAAGCGCCGTTTGAGGTGTGGATGGCGATACCGCCGAACACGCCCACTCCGCGCCTGGGGCAACCGGCGCTGCGCGTGATTCGCATGTCTGGCGCAGCGCTGACGGAAGGGGTGGAGCCGGTGGAGATCGACGGCGTGCAGGTACCAGTGTTCAACGCCGCGAAGACGGTAGCGGACTGCTTCAAATACCGCAACAAGATCGGGCTGGATGTGGCGCTGGAGGCGCTGCGCGATGGCTGGCAGCGAGGCAAGCTGCCCATGGATGCGCTGTGGCACTACGCCACGATCAACCGCGTGGCCAATGTGATGCGGCCTTATCTGGAAAGCGTGACGGCATGAGCCAACGCAACGTGGCTGCCTCCATCCGCGCGCGGCTTAAGCAGCATGCCGATGCGCACCAGCAGGACTTCAACCTGACGCTGACTCGCTATGGGTTAGAGCGGCTGCTGTACCGGCTGTCGATCTCGCCACACGCCAACCGATATCTGCTCAAAGGCGCCCTGCTGTTCTCGCTGTGGTTCGACCAGCCCCACCGGCCCACGCGCGATGCAGACCTGCTGGGTTTTGGCCCGGACGACGTTGAATTCGCCGTGCTGGCGTTCCGCGAGGTGTGCCAGATTGAGGTGGACGACGGCATGGCGTTTGACCCGGCCTCGGTCAAGGGCACCACCATTCGCAAAGAGGCGGGGTATGGCGGCGTGCGGGTTGACCTTCTGGCCACACTGGATGGCGCACGCATTGCGCTGCAGGTGGACATTGGCTTTGGCGACGCGGTGACCCCGGCGCCCGAGGCGGTGCACTACCCGGTGCTGCTGCCAGACCTGCCCGCACCCCAGTTGCGCGCTTACCCCAAGTACACGGTGGTGGCAGAGAAGTTTCATGCGGTGTGCCTGCTGGGCATGGCCAACACGCGCATGAAGGACTACTTTGACCTGTGGGTGTTGCTGACCGAAGGCGTGTTGGACCCGCAAGAACTGCACCGCGCAGTGGCTGCCACGTTCCATCGGCGCCGGTTGGCCCTGCCCAATGCCATTCCCTCTGGTCTGAGCGATGGGTTTGCAAAGGATGCGGCCAAGCAGAAACAGTGGGCCGCCTTTCTGAAAAAGAACCGCCTGCAAGCCTTGGACCTGGCAGAGGTGGTCGAGGTGCTGCGCAGCGAGTTGCAGAAGCTGTTGGGGCTATGAAGCGACAGACCGATGGGATGAGGGGGGCGAATGGTGCGCAACAACTGCGTGCCATGTCATATCCGCTCCTAACTTGATAGCTGCCTCGGTATGTTTTTCTGGCGCTTGGTGCACATTTCGCACTGAATCTCAGCCCCGCACCTTCCCAGCATCATCCCAAGACGTTTCAGGCTTTCAAGCAGGCAACCGCACCGCCGCCTCCCGCAACGCCTCGGCAAACGCCATGGCCGCCGGTTGTTGCTGCGTGCCCCGGCGGTAGGCCAGGTACAGGTCCAGATGCACCACAGGCTCGCGCAGCATGGCGACGCCCAGGCCCTGGCGCAGGCATTCTTCCAGCGCGAACGAGGGCACGATGGCGCTGCCACGGCCTGCGCGCACCATGCCGATGAGGGTGCCGATGAGGTTCATGCGGGGGCGCTCCTGATGGGCCAGGCCCAGGCGGGAGAGCTGCTTTTCAATCACCACCTGGATGGGGTTGCCCGATGGCAGGCTGACCAGGGGCACGTCTTTGAGGCGGCTCCAGGGCTGGCTGTCAGACAGCTGGCCGCTGGTGTGCGCCGTATCGGGCGGGCTGATGCGCATGAGGCGGAACTTGCACAAGGGCTGGCGCGACAGCCCCACGGCGGGTTTGACGAAGAAGCCAAAGCCGATGTCGGCCTCGCCGTCGAGCACGCGCTGGCGCACGGTGCCCACCTCGACATCGCTGAGCTGCACCTGCACGCCAGGGTGGCTTTGCGCAAAGCCGCGAATTACCTCGGGCAGCAGGCTGGCCGAGATCATGGGCGTGGCCGCCACCAGCAGGCGCGAGCGCACGGCGGCCTCGTTGCCGTCCAGCACGGCGCCCAGGGCGCGCAGCTCGCCCACCACGCGCTCGGCCACGGGCTGCAGACGGCGCCCGGCCTCGGTCAGCGTGATCGACCGGGTGGTGCGGTCAAACAAGCGGGCGCCCACCTGGTCTTCCAGCTCCTTGACCAGCATGCTCATGCCCGAGGGCGACAGGTGCACCTGCTCTGCCGCCTTGGCAAAGCTTTGCAGGCGCGTCACCTCCAGAAAAGCGTGGAGCTGGCGGGTGCTGACATTCATCAGCTTTGATGAAGAATTCATCAGAATTTTCCGTTTGATCAATGTCAAGAGTGTCGTTGTAATTGTCCTGCAACGCCCTATCAACGACTAAAGAGACAAGCCCTATGTTCGATCAGCCTGCATTGCGTGCCCACACGCACCCGCCCTCCCCCCAACGCCGCAGCCTGGTTCTGGGCGCGCTTGCCGCCACGGCAGCCGCTGCCACGCCCAGGGCCTGGGCGCAGACGGGTGCCGATGCACCGGTGCGGCTGGTGGTGCCGTTCACGCCGGGAACGGGCATTGACCTGATTGCGCGGCAGATTGCACAGCCGCTGTCTGACCGGCTCAAGCGCCCGTTTTTTGTGGAGAACAAGGCGGGGGCGTCCGGCATCATCGGCACGCAAGAGGTGGTGCGCGCGGCGCCCGACGGGACCACGCTGCTGGTCAGCGTGAACACGCTGGTGATGAACATGGCGCTGTACCCCAAGCAGGGCTTTAACCCGCTGACGGACCTGGTGCCGGTGAGCCAGACGAGCTGGGGGCAGCTGCTGCTGGTGGCGTCGGCCGGTTCCAAGATCGAATCGCTCAAGGACCTGATGGACCGCGCCCGGGCCAAGCCCGGCTCGCTCAACTACGGCTCGCCCGGTGCGGGCACGCCGCACCACCTGGCGATGGAGCTGCTGAAGAACCGGGCCAAGATTTCGCTCACCCACATCAGCTACCGGGGCACTGCCCCGGCCGTGACGGACCTGCTGGGCGGGCAGATCGACGCGATGTTCTTGCCCATCCACGTGGCCCTGCAGCATGTCAAGGCGGGCAAGCTGAAGGCGCTGGCGATCAGCTCGGACACGCCCCACCCGCTGCTGCCCGAGGTGCCGTCGCTGGGCACCCTGAAGCTGGGTGACCTGAACGTGGACATGTGGTACGGCGTGTTTGCCCCCGCAGGCACGCCCCGCGCCATGGTGGACCGGCTCAACACCGAGCTGCGCGACGTGCTGGCCTCGCCCGCCGTGGCCAAGTCGTTCGAGACCCAGGGCATGACGCCCGCCCACAGCTCGCCAGACGCCTTCCAGAAGCTGGTGACGGCTGACGCCAAGCGCTGGGCCGACCTCATCAAGGCCCAGGGCATCACCGCCGAGTAACTACGACTCGCCCCGCACCACATAGCAGCGCCCAGAGCAGCGCAGCGCAGCACTGCGCAACCCCGCATCGCAGCCCGTACCGAACCGAATCGAAAAAACCAACAACATGAACCAGCAAGCAACCGTGGCGCCGCAGCAAGACGCCGAAGTGATCATCGTGGGCGGCGGCCCCGTCGGCATGGGCCTGGCCATAGAGCTGGGCCAGCGCGGCGTGAGCGTGATCGTGGTGGAGCGCTATGTGCAGCCCCAGCCCATTCCCAAGGGCCAGAACCTCACGCAGCGCACCATGGAGCACTTTCATTTCTGGGGGGCCGAAAAGCAGCTGCGCGCAGCGCGCACCATTCCGGTCGAATACGGCATTGGCGGCCTGACCGCACATGGCACGCTGCTGGGGCCCTACAGCTACGACTGGCTGCAGCGCGACCTGGTCAAGCCCTACTACTTCACGGCCAACGAGCGGCTGCCGCAGTACGCCACCGAGGCCGTGCTGCGCCAACGCGTGGACCATCTGCCGTCGGTGCAGACCCTCTACGGCTGGGAGACCAGCACTGTTGCGCAGGACGACGCGGGCGTGTCCGTCACCATTCAGCAACGCGGCGACGGCAAGGCCCAGCGCGTGCTGCGCGGCGCCTATGTGGTGGGGTCGGACGGGGCGCGGTCGGTGGTGCGCGAGCAGGCGGGCATCACCCACACCCGCACCGACCACGACCGCATGATGGTGCTGCTGGTGTTCAAGTCGCAAGGCCTGCACCAGCTGCTGGAGCGCTACCCCGGCAAGTCTTACTACAACGTGCTGCAGCCCGAGCTGAAGGGCTACTGGAAGTTTCTGGGCCGGGTGGACCTGGGCAGCACCTGGTTCTTCCACGCGCCGGTGCCGCCAGGCACCACCAAAGACAACTTTGACTTTGCCGCCTACCTGCACGAGGCGGTGGGCGCGGAGTTTGAGGTGGAGTTTGAGCACATCGGCTTTTGGGACCTGCGCTTCATGCTGGCCGACAGCTACCGCAAGGGCCGGGTGTTCATCGCGGGCGATGCCGCCCACAGCCACCCGCCCTACGGCGGCTATGGCGTGAACTCGGGCCTGGAAGACGCGCGCAACCTGGGCTGGAAGCTGGCCGCCACGCTGCAAGGCTGGGGCGGCGAGCGCTTGCTGGACTCGTACGACGCCGAGCGGCGCCCGGTGTTTGCGTCCACCATCAACGACTTCATTGCGCGGTCCATCGAGACAGACAAGGAGTTTCTGGACACCCACGACCCGGCGCGGGACCAGGCCGCGTTTGAAGCCGCGTGGCAGGCGCGTGCACAGGGTGCCGTGGGCGAGGTGCATGCGTTTGAGCCGCACTACGAGGGCTCGGGCATCGTGTGGGGCAGCGAGGGCCGCGCCAGCAGCGCCAAGGGATCGCACCGGTTTGGGGCGCGGCCTGGCCACCACCTGGCACCCGCCACGCTGCCCACCGGGCGCAATGTGTTTGAGGAACTGGGCCCGGGCTTTTCGCTGCTGGTGGTGGGCCGCGACGGCGCCCACGCGCCATCGGTGCAGGCCTTTCGCGAGGCGGCGGCGGGCCTGGGACTGCCGCTGCGGCTGGTGGACTGTGGTGACGGGGGCGAAGGCACCGAGCCTGCGCGCTATGGCGCACCGCTGGTGCTGGTGCGGCCCGACCAGTTTGTGGCCTGGACGGCGGCTGCTGGCGGCCCCGTGTTGACCGCAGCGCAAGCCCGCGACGTTCTGGCGCGCGTGGCGGGGTAGCCGCACGGGCGCGGCCGCTGCGTTAGCGGCAACGCCCCAGCCCGGGAGTGATCCAGGCCAGGGCGCGATCCAGGCCGGAGCGCCAGGCAGCCAATCGCTCAGGCAGCCTTGCGCAGCGCGGCGGGCGCCACCGGTGCTTGCTGTCCGTCGCGCTCTGCCACCTTGGCGCGCACCAGGGGCAGCAGCTCGCGGCCGTACTCGATAGCGTCCACCAGCGGGTCAAAGCCACGGATCAGGAAGGTGGTGATGCCCAGGTCGTAGTACTTGAGCAGTGCGTCGGCCACCTGCTCGGGCGTACCCACCAGCGATGTGGAGTTGGACCGGCCGCCCAGCTCGCGCGCAATGGCCGTCCACAGGCGTTCGTCCACACGGTCGCCCTTGGCGGCGTCGGCCAGCAGGCGCTGCGCGCCCTCGCTCTGCTGCGGGCCCACGCCGCGCGAGTAGCCTTGGCTCACACGCAGGCGGCGCGTGTCTTCCAGAATGCGCTCGGCCTTGGCCCAGGCTTCGTCCTCGGTCTTGCCCAGGATGGGGCGGAACGAGATGCTGAAGTCCACATGCCGGCCCTGCAAGGTGGCCTCGGCGCGCACACGGCGCACCAGGTCGCCCGCCTGGGCCAGCGACTCGCCCCACAGCGCGTACACGTCGGCATGTTTGCCGGCCACCTGCAGCGCGGGTGCAGAGGCACCGCCAAAGTAGATGGGCACGCGCTGGCCTTGCAGGGGCTTGACTTCCGACACCACGCCCTTGGCGCGGTAGTAGGTGCCTTCGTGGTCAAAGGGTTTGTCTTCGGCCCACACGCGGCGCAGGACGGTGAGGTATTCGTCGGTGCGCGCATAGCGCTCGTCGTGGCTCAGGAAGTCGCCATCGCGCTGCTGGTCTTCGTCCGAGCCGCCGCTGATGTAGTGCACGGCCAGGCGGCCGTTGGTGTAGTGGTCCAGCGTGGCCAGCTGGCGCGCGGCCAGCGTGGGCGCCACAAAGCCGGGGCGGTGCGCCAGCAGGAACTTGATCTTGTCGGTGACCGATGCCGCGTACGTGACGGTCAGCAGCGTGTCGGGGCTGGACGAGCTGGCAGGCACCAGGATGCGGTCAAACCCCGCGTGCTCGTGCGCCTGGGCAAACACGCGCACATAGGCGGGGTCCACCGCCGGGCCCTTGCGGGCGATGGTTTCAGAGACTTCGTGCGGCTGGATCATGCCGATGAACTGGACGGGCATAGCGGGCTCCTGTGGCGATGGGGTGAAACAAGGTTGGGTGAATGGTTGGCAACGTCACGCGTGCGGGACTGCAGCCATGATCTGCCCGCCCCTGGCGCGCGCCAACGAAGAAAAACGCGTTTGCAAAGTTGTGCGGCGCATAGGCCCCGCTGTGCACGGCGAAGGGGGTGCACCGCCGCCGTGCGCGCCGCTATGCTGTCGCGGGTTGCCATCCAGACTCCGCCGCCTGGCCGCCAGCGTCGGCATGGTCAGCCTGTGCGTTGCCGACCTGCACGTCTGGCCTTGGCCTCTGACCGCTAGCTCCTCGCTCCTCACTCCTCACAATGGCCAGCCCACTTCGCATCCAGAAAGGACCCCACCCACCATGCTCTCGCACGTTTTTGTTGGCATCACAGATTTCGAGCGCGCCCTGGCGTTCTACCGGCCGGTGCTGGCCTCGCTGGGCATTCAGGAGCGCTTTTGCGAAGCGGAGCGGCCCTGGGCGGGCTGGGAATCCACCCCCGGCCCCCGGCCGCTGTTTGTGATTGCCCGCCCATTCAACGGCGAGGTGCCCCACCCTGGCAACGGGCTGATGGTGGCCTTCATGGCCGCCACGCGCAGCCAGGTGGACGCGGCCCATGCGCTGGCGCTGAGCCTGGGCGGCCAGTGCGAGGGCCGCCCCGGGCTGCGGCCCGAGTACCACGCCAACTACTACGGCGCGTATTTTCGGGACCCGGACGGCAACAAGCTGTGTGTGGCGTCGCACGGACAGGCGTAGCGCAAGGTGGCACCGGGCGGGAGGGAGCCCCCTGCGCTGCTTATTTAGGGAAAATGGCCTCAAGCGCTAGTCGATAAAGCGCCGGACGCTATTCTTTTGAGAGCAACCGGAACGCAACCCAGGTGTTCGCTCGCAGCGGGCTGCCAACACGCTGGTGGCAGGCACTGTCAGTGCGGGAAACCGCCCCGCACCAGCCGCACGGGCTCTGCGTCCATGCGGCGAATCAGCGCCTGCAGGCCATCGCCCGCAGCGTTGGCGGCTACATCGGCAGAAGGTAGCTGGGCCGCTGGCGCAGTGCGGCAGACCAGATCGTCCTCCGACCACGCGGCCTTGCCCGGCTGGCCCCGTGCGCGCAGCCAGCCCGCGCGGTCTGCGATGAGCTGGTGGCCGGGCAGGTCGCTGGCGGGCACCCCCAGCACCAGGGCCAATGCCAATGGCGCTGCGGTATCGGTGGTCAGGCATTCCGCATCGGCGGCAGCAGCATCGGGAGTGTGCGGCGCGCCAGGCCCGGGGTGCGCCACCACCAGCGAGACGAGGCGTGGATCATCGGCAGGCAAGGGGCTGCCGCTGCCTGGCAGCACCACGCGCAGCCGCTGCCCCACCAGGCTGCGCGCCGTGTGCTGGCGCCCCTGGCGGCACAGCACGGCCACGTCGGGCAGGCGCACCGGGCGGTCCCAGGTGCCCGATTCGCGCAGCATCTGGCCTGCGGCATGGGCTTGCAGGTAGTCCAGCACCTCCCACACCTGCGCGTCGGTGAGCTGCGTGGTGTCAAAGCCGGGCATGGTCTGCGCGCCGTTGCGGCCCTGCATGCCGTGGCGCACACGCCAGAAGAGTTCGCCATCCAGCCGCTTCCACAGCAGCGCGCCGTTCAGGTTGGGCGGCCACATGGCCAGCCGGGCTGCATCGGGCCCTTCGCCGTTGGCACTGGCGCCGTGGCAGCGCACGCAATGCTGCTGGTACACCGCCTGGCCGCGCACGATGCCCTGCGCAGTGAAGCCCGTGGGTGACTGGTGCAGGCTGGTGGTCACGGCGGGCGTCAGCAGCAGGTGGCGATGGGGCCAGGGCGCAAACACCACCAGTGCAGCGGCCAGCCACCACAGCGGCTTGCGGCCGCGCCGCCATGCCGCTGAAGTCGCCAGCGCCAGCAGCGCCACACCCACACACAGCAGCGACAACAGCACGCGCCGCGCGTGGCCGGCATCCACCACCAGCATCTCGGCGGCCACACGGTGCGCAAACGGCCAGGCGGGCTGGCCGTGCACGTCGGGCGCCAGGCCCACCGCATGCAGCAGCGTGCGCAGGCCCTGCTGGGTGGCCTGCAGGCCTTCGAGCAGAGCGGCCAGCCACTCGGGCGGCAACGACAGCCAGGTCAAGGCGGCGGCTACCAGCTGGCGTCCAGCCCCAGCAACGCCAGCGCCTCGTGGCGCAGGGCCGCCAGGTGCGGGTCGCCCCGGTGGCGCGGGTACGGCAGGTCGTTGACCAGCACCTGCTTGACGCGCGCAGGCCGGTCAGAGAACACCACCACGCGCTGCGCCATGAACAGCGCTTCTTCCACATCGTGCGTGACGAGCAGGGCAGAGAAACCCGCACGCTGCCACAGCTGCACCAGCTCGGTCTGCATGGACAGGCGCGTGAGCGAGTCGAGCTTGCCCAGCGGCTCGTCCAGCACCAGCAAGGTGGGGTCGTTGACCAGCGCACGCGCCAGCGCCACGCGCTGCGCCATGCCGCCCGAGAGCTGGTGCGGGAAGGCCTTGGCAAAGTCCTGCAGCCCAACCAGGGCCAGCGCTTCGTCCACTCGATGGCGCTGGGATTTGAGGATGCCGCGCGCCTGCAGGCCCAGGGCCACGTTGTCCCACACGGTGCGCCAGGGGAACAGCGTGGGGTCCTGGAACACCACGATGCGCGACGGGTCGGGCTGGGTGATGGGGGCGCCATCCTGCAGCAGCTCGCCGGTGGTGGCGGGCTCCAGCCCCGCCACCAGGCGCAGCAGCGTGCTCTTGCCGCAGCCGCTGGGGCCCAGCAGGGCCACGAACTCGCCGGGTGCTATGGACAAGTCCAGCTCGTCGATCACGTGCAGCGGGCCTGCGGGCAGGTCAAACCAGTGGCTGACATTGCGCACGTCAATGCGTGCGCCGGTCACACGGGCCGCCGTAGAGACTTCAGGAATCGTCGCGGAACTCACCATTTCACCACCCCCTTCTGCCACGACAGCACCCTGTCGCGCAGCACGAACAGCAGCGTGATCACGCCCGAGAACAACAGCGCCATCACGATGAGCGCCGCATACATGTTGGGATACGCCGCCCAGCCCTGCGCCCAGGTGAGGTACCAGCCCAGGCCCGCTTTCACGCCCAGCATCTCGGCCACCACCAGGGTGGAGAACGCCGCGCCCAGCCCCATGAACAGGCCCACAAACACCTGCGGCAGCGCCGCCGGGATGGCCACGCGCAGCACCAGAAACCAGGGCGACGCCCCCATGGTGCGGGCCACGTCATAAAAGTTCTTGTGCACCCCGGCCACACCCGACCAGGTGAGGATGGCCACCGGGAAGGCCGTGCCCAGCGCAATCAAAAAGATCGCCGTGGACCAGCTGGACGGAAAGAAATAGAAGCTGACCGGCAGCAGCGCGGTGGTTGGCACCGGGCCCAGGATGCGCAGCACCGGGTGGATCCAGTAACTGGCCTGGCGCGACCAGCCGATCAGCACGCCCGTGACAAAACCTGCAGCTGCTCCAATCGCAATGCCCAGTGCCAGCAGACGGATGGAGGCGCCCGCGCTCTCCAGGAGGCGCGGCCAGTCGGTGACGTACACCTCCACCAGGCTTTGGGGCGGTGCAAAGAAGGGCGGCGGCAGCGTGCCCAGCTTGGCGGTGAACACCTCCCACACCGCCAGGCCGACGGCAATGGCCACCAGCCACGGTCCAGCCGCACGCACGCGGCGCACCACGGCAGCCAGCGGACGGGCCAGCACGGTCAGCGCCAGCAGCAGTGCCGACACGCCCCCCGCACCCCAGGCGAACTCTTCGGTAAACGCCCATTCGCTGAAGCCCGCAGGCTTGTTGGGCCACAGGCCCGTCAGCAAGGCCAGCCCCGCCCAGGCCACGGCCGCGGCCAGCCCCGCCCACCAGAACCCCAGCGCCGCTTTGGCCGCCTTGAAGTCAGGCACAGTGGCAGGCTGCGCACCCGCAGCATGGGGCGCACCGGATGATGGGCTGGGCGCACGCAGCGGGGGCTGCGAGGGCTTGGGGCTGATGCCCGGCGGGGCGCCCAGGATGTTGTCGGCAACAGTGCTCATGGAGAGGGTCCTTGCACGGAATGGGAGGAGGCTCAGGCCAGCACGTCAGCGTGGACGTGCGCTGCAAAACGCGCTGGGTCGGTGCCGGGCTTGAGCACGCCCACCAGCTTGAAGTCGCGGGCATAGAACTCGATCTCCTGCCGCAGCGCCGTGCCCACCGGGTGGCTGCGGTGCGTGAGCGTGCCCAGCACGGCGCGCAGGTCCTCCTGCGGCACCTTGGAATACGGGCTGAAGATGCGCGCCGTTTCGTTGGGGTTGTCGGCCACAAAGTCCGAGGCCTCGATGATGGCGCGGGTCAGCGCGGCTGCCGTGCCCTTGTCGTTGCGCACCATGGCACCGCTCACGCCCAGCACGCAGCAGGTCTTGGCCGCGTATTCGCCCGACAGGTTGGACGCCAGGTCCACCAGGCCCTTGGTGCGGCGCTGGATCAGCAGCAGGTTGGGGTCGCCATCGGCAATGGCCTGGGCCTCGCCTTTTTCCACCGCCAGGCCCAGCATGTCGCCAGGGAACTGGCGCCAGGTCACGTCCTTTTCGGGGTTCAGCCCGGCCTTGGTCAGCAGCACCGAAAAGAAGTTCTTGCCGGGGCTGTTGAGGTCCGACACCGCAATGGTCTTGCCCTTGAGCTTTTGCAGGCTGGTCACGCCCGCGGCCTCGTAGCCCACCAGGCGCGAGCAACCGCCGTGCGAGCTGCCCACCAGCTTCACGTCAAAGCCCGACTCCAGCGGCTTGATCCAGCGGTGCACCATGCCCAGGCCCGCGTCAGCCTTGGAGGTGGCAATGGTCTCCAGCAACTGGTCGGTGGAGCCCGCAAAGTTGATCAGCTCGACCTTGAGGCCATGTTTTTCAAAAATGCCGCGCTCGATGGCGACCGGCGCGGCCGACAGGCAGATGGCGTTGGCGTTCCACGCCAGCTTTACCTCGCGCAGCTTGCCCGCGGCCAGCACGTGGCTGCCCACCACACTCGACGCCCCCACCACGCTGGCCGCGCCCGCTGTCTGCAACAGCTGCCGGCGCGTCCAGCGCCCTCCCACCCCACCTTGGTTTTGAAGCTTGCTCATGTTGTGCCCTTTTGGTTGTCAAATCCTGATCGGCGCTGCGAGTGCCCGTGAATTCCTGTGGATGCCTGCGAGCCGGCCCGCACCGCCGTTACGATGGATTGGCATTGAACTGAAAGACGCCTTGCAACAGAACGAAGAAAAACAGGGATGCATATGCAAAACACGCAACACACGGGCAGCCTGGGCGCTGGTGCAATACCGGGCATGAGTGCATTGCCCAACCCATCGACCCCACCCACGTCCCCCTCCGCGCCGCAGGGCGCCCCCCACACCGCCCGCCTGCGCCACTTTGTGCAGCAGCTGGCCGCGCTGGTGGAGCAGCGCCTGCCCGAGCCCGACACCCTGGCCCAGGGCGCCACGCTGCTGCGCACGCTGGTGGCCCATGACGACTGGCTGCCCGACGCCTATGCCCAGCCCCACCCCGAGCGCTATCAGCAGTACCTGCTGCATGCCGACGCATTGGGGCGCTTTTCGGTCGTGAGTTTTGTGTGGGGCCCGGGCCAGGCCACGCCCATTCATGACCACACCGTGTGGGGCCTGATCGGCATGCTGCGCGGCGCCGAGGATTCGCAGGCCTATGCCCGCACGCCCGACGGCCGCTGGGCACCGCAGGGCGCACCCGTGCGGCTGCAGCCGGGCCAGGTGGAGGCCGTCTCGCCCAACGACCCCGCCATAGGCGATGTGCACCGCGTAAGCAACGCGTGGGAGGGCCACACTTCCATCAGCATCCACGTGTACGGCGCCAACATTGGCGCGGTGCAGCGCAGCGTGTACCTGGAGGACGGCACGCGCAAGCCATTCATCTCGGGCTACAGCAACAGCACCCTGCCCAACCTCTGGGACCTGTCCAAAAATCCTGCACCGGCTGCCTGAAGCCGATCCGACCCAACACCAAGACCATGACCGCTCCCGCCCTGCCCCAGACTTCGTTCCACCAGGTTCGCGAGGCCCTGCTCGCCCGCCAGGAAATCGCCTTGCTCGACGTGCGCGAGGAAGACCCGTTTGCCCAAAGCCACCCGCTGTTCGCCGCCAACCTGCCCGCCGGCAAGATCGAGCTGGAGGCGTGGACGCGCATTCCGCGCCGCGACACCTTCATCGTGGTGTACGACAACGGCGAAGGCCTGGCCGAGCCCGCCGCGCGCAAGCTGCAGCAGCTGGGCTACACGCAGGTGACGCTGCTGGCCGGTGGCCTGCAGGGCTGGCGCGATGCGGGCGGAGAGCTGTTCATTGACGTGAACGTGCCTAGCAAATCGTTTGGCGAGCTGGTGGAGGCAGAGCGCCACACGCCCTCGCTGGCGGCCGAAGAGGTGCAGGCGCTCATCGACGCCCAGGCCGATGTCGTGGTGCTGGATGCGCGCCGGTATGACGAGTACCACACCATGAACATCCCCACCGGCGTGAGCGTGCCCGGCGCGGAGCTGCTGCTGCGCGCGCAGGCACTGGCGCCCAACCCGGCCACGCAGATCATCGTGAACTGCGCAGGCCGCACGCGCAGCATCATCGGCACGCAGTCGCTGGTGAACGCGGGCATCCCCAACCCGGTGGCGGCCTTGCGCAACGGCACCATCGGCTGGCTGCTGGCCGGCCAGACGCTGGAGCGCGGCGCCACCCGCCGCTTTGACCCCGCAGTGCATGCCGACCGCGAGCGCGCGCCTCAGCAGGCGCGCAGCGTGGCCGACCGCGCGGGCGTGCAGCGCGCCACCCGCGCCAACCTGGCGCGCTTTGGGGCCGAGGCGCAGCGCACCACCTACCTGCTGGACGTGCGCACGCCCGAAGAATTTGCCGCAGGCCACCTGCCCGGCTTTCGCAACACGCCCGGCGGCCAGCTGGTGCAGGAGACCGACCACACCGCCGCCGTGCGTGGCGCGCGCATCGTGCTGGTGGATGACGACGGGGTGCGCGCGAACATGAGTGCATCGTGGCTGGCGCAGATGGGCTGGGACGTGTGGGTGCTGGACGACGCGCCCGCCGCCGACTTCAATGAGACCGGCGCCGTGGCCAACCCCGTGCCCGAGCCCGAAGGCCCCATTGCCTGGGTCACGCCCGCACAACTGGCGGCCTGGCTGAACGAAGAAAGCAAAGAGCGCCCCGGCCACACCGCCGTGCTGGACCTGACCACCAGCGCTAACTACGTGCAGCGCCACATCCCCGGCGCGTGGTTCGTGATCCGCTCGCAACTGGCACAGGCGGTGGCCAGTATTCCCAAGGCGCAGCGTTATGTGTTGACCTGTGGCAGCAGCCTGCTGGCACGCTATGCCGCGCAGGACCTGGCCCGCCTGACGGGTGGCGCCGAGGTGGTGGTGCTGGAGGGTGGCACGCTGGCCTGGATCGCCCAGGGCCTGCCGCTGGAGCATGGCGAGACGCGCCTGGCCTCGCCACGCATCGACCGCTACCGCCGCCCGTACGAAGGCACCGACAGCCCGCGCGAAGCGATGCAGGCCTACCTGGACTGGGAGTTCGGGCTGGTGGAGCAACTGGGGCGCGACGGCACCCACGGGTTCCGGGTGATCTGATTCACTATCGATTTAATAGCTGCCAGCGCATGATTCACTAGC
>Ga0207976_100366_pt1 | contig 19221 bp, 15 predicted proteins | sample LakWasMe94_HOW11_2_FD_183916 | JGI IMG/M metagenome (GOLD analysis project Ga0207976, IMG submission 183916) | Freshwater sediment methanotrophic microbial communities from Lake Washington under simulated oxygen tension - Sediment Metagenome... | ecosystem: Environmental > Aquatic > Freshwater >... | reverse complement strand
AACGCAATGGCGAGTTCAGCGCGGTACCGGACATTGCCGCCTCCCATCGCCTCAACGATGTGCTGCAGGCGATTCGTGGCGGGGTGTTCTCGCCGGACGACCCGGCCCGCTACACCGGGCTGATCGATTCGCTGGTCGACTATGACCGCTTCCTCGTGTGCGCCGACTTCGACTCCTACTGGAATGCCCAGTTGCATGTCGAAGAGCGCTGGCGCGACAGCAATCAATGGTGGCGCTCGGCGGTGCTCAACAGCGCGCGCATGGGCTGGTTCTCTTCGGACCGGACCATCCGCGAGTACGCCACGCAGATCTGGAAGGCTCTGGAGTAAAGCCTTTGAGAAAATTCTAAAACTGTGTACAAGGCCCAACGTTTGTTGGGCCTTGTCGATATACTGAGCGCCGCTTTTGACTCCCGGCCGGTGCCTTTTGGCCTGTGCCTGGCTTCCAATTCGGAGGAAGGCCTTCGCCGGCTTGCCGGCGAAAGCGTCAACACGGTTGTACCTGTCCTTCAGGGGACCGCTCAGGGATATCGGCAAATGCAATGGATGTTCATGCTGTTGGGGCTAGTGCTGGGCTGGATTGTCGATGAGTCGCTCAGCGATGCCCTGATTGGTGCGTTTCTGGGCCTGGCCATCGGTTTGGCCGTGCGTCTCGGTGCCTTGCACAAGCAGGTCGCGGACCAGCACCGTGAGTTGGAGCAAACCAAAAAGGCCCTGGCCACCTTGGGTCAGCGTCTTTCGCTGCTGGAAACCAGCGGCAGCCCGCCTGCCGAGCCTGCGGCGCCGCCCCTGGCTACCGCTGGCAGTGCACCCGCCCCTGAGAAAGCCACTGGCTTCGCTGAGGCTCCGGAGCTGGAATTCGCTCTCGCCGAAGTCCAGCCTGAAGAGCCTGCCCCCGCTACCCCTGAGCTGGTCTGGGAGCTGCCAGACGTCGTGCAGCCGGCGACCGAGGCCAGCCAGCCCTTGCCGGACTCGGTTTGGCCGCCCCAGCCGCAAGCAGCTCCCCGCGAACCGCGTCATGCCTCCGCCCCTGTTCATCTGGAGCCGAACCTGATCGAGCGCGCCATCAGCGGTGCGCGCAACTGGCTGTTCGGTGGGAATACCGTGTTGCGGGTCGGTGTGGTGCTGTTGTTCCTTGGCCTGGCCTTCCTTCTGCGCTACGCCACCGAAGGCATGGTGGTGCCCCTGGAGCTGCGCTACGCCGGGGTTGCGGCCTGCTCCCTGGGGCTGTTGGGGCTGGGTTGGTGGCTGCGGCGGCGTAACAGCAGTTACGCCCTGATGCTGCAAGGCACCGGCATCGCCGTGCTGTACCTTACGGTGTTCGCGGCCATGCGCCTGCATCCGTTGCTCGAGCCTTCCGCTGCCCTGGGCCTGCTGGTGGCGGTGACGGTGTTTTCGGCGATCCTGGCCATCACCCAGGACGCCCTGGGGCTGGCCGCCGCCGCGGCCCTGGGCGGGTTTGCCGCGCCGATCCTCACGTCCACCGGCGCCGGTAACCATGTGGCGCTGTTCAGTTACTTCGCCATGCTCAACGCCGGCATCCTGGCCATCGCCTGGTTCAAGGCCTGGCGCCTGCTCAACCTGATCGGTTTTGTCGGCACGTTCGGCATAGGTACCGCCTGGGGCCTGCGTTCCTATACCCCGGAGCTACTGTGGAGCACCGAGCCGTTTCTGGTCCTGTTCTTCCTCATGTACCTGGCCATCGGCCTGCTGTTCACCCGGCGCAAGCTGCTGGAGATGCGCGATACGCCGGCGGACGACAGCCGTCAGGCGCTGCTGCACTGGTCCGCGCGCAAGGGCGACTACGTCGACGGCAGCCTGCTGTTCGGTCCGCCGCTGGTGGGCTTTGGTCTGCAACTGGCGCTGGTCCAGCACCTGGAGTTCGCCGCGTCCTTCAGCGCCCTGGCCCTGGGCGTGATCTACATGGGGCTGGCCCGGGCGTTGATGGGCGGCCGGGCCCTGCTGCTGGGTGAAACCTGCCTGGCGCTGGGAGTGATTTTCGCCAGTCTGGCGACTCCCCTGGGCCTGGATGCACGCTGGACCGGTGCCGCCTGGGCCGTGGAGGGTGCCGGGATCTTCTGGCTCGGCATGCGTCAGCAGCGCCCGTTGGCCCGGGCGTTCGCCTTGCTGCTGCAGCTGGGCTCGGCCCTGGCCTTCCTTGGTGAGTTGCACCCTGGTGACAGCAGCCTGCTGGATGGTGCTCCCTTGGGCGCGCTGTTGCTCGGGGTGGCGCTGCTGTTCAGCTTCGACCAACTGCGGCGGGCCGAGAAGTCCTTGCCTTCGAGCTGGGAGCAGGGCATTGCGCCGATCCTGGCCGTGGCCGGGCTGGGCTTCCTGTACCTGCTGGCACCGCTGTTCTTCTTCACCCAGGGGACTGCCATCAGTTGGGCCGTAGCCGGGCTGGCGACACTGTTTGCCGGCCTGCGCCTGCAGTCGCGGGCCTTCCTGTTCACCGCGTTCGCCATACAGTTGCTGGGGGGCGCGCTGTTCCTGATGCGCCTGCAAGGCGCGGATGGCGATGCCAGTGCGGTATTCAGCGCTGGCTGGAGCGGTTTGATGAGCGCTTCGCTGATCGGCCTGGCGCTGATCGGCGGCATGCTCCTGGCGGCCCGCGATGACATGGTGCGCAACGACCCGCGCCTGCTGCGGGGCCTGTCGGTGGTGCTGCTGGCGGGGTTGATGATGATCAACCTGGCGGTGCTGTTCGTCCTGCCGTGGAGCACTGCCAGCGGGGTTTGGGCCGTCAGCGGCCTGCTGATCATCTGGCTGAGCTTGTACCTGCAACAGCGGGCGAGCTTCATCTTCGGCCTGGTGCTTCAGGTGATCGGCGGCGGCACCTTCCTGCTGGCCGGTTCGGGCTGGTTCCTCAGTGGCGTCGAAGACGGTGCGCGGCCCCTGGCCAATGGCGACTTCTGGACTCCGATGGTCCTGGCCCTGGCGGCACTGGTGGGCGCCTGGCGCCTGCAGCGGGGCAACCATGGCTCGGTGTTCGAGGCCTTGAACCTGGGGCAGCTGTCTGACCTGTTGCTGGCCTGGGGCGCGTGCTGGTGGGCCTTCACCTGGCTCAAGGAAGTGCTGCGCTTCGCCCCGGCGCACTGGCAGGCCAGCCTGCTGTTGCTGATCGCCGCGGCCAGCGTGTTGCTCTGCGCGTTACTGGCGATACGTTTGCAGTGGAAGTCCCTGGGCCTGTTGTGCAGCCTGCTGATCCCGGTGGGCGCCCTGGTGCTGCTGGCGTCCTGGACCTCGCGTTATCACCCGGCGGCGGATCTTGGCTGGCTGGCCTGGACGCTGCTGTTCGCCGTGCATTTCTTCAGCCTGCGGCGCCTGGTGGCGTTGTTGCCGACCCGGGTCCTGAGCATTGCCCATGTGCTGGGTTGCTGGCTGCTGCTGGGGGTGCTGGCGCTGGAGCTGCGCTACGCCCTGCTGCTGTTGTCCGAGCAGTACAACGCCTGGCGCTGGTTGGGTTGGGCGATTCTGCCGAGCCTGTACCTGGTGTCGATGGCAGCGCCCCGCAACTGGCCGTGGCCGGTTGCCGCGTATTCCCGGGAGTACCGCCTGTACGCCGCGCTGCCCCTGGCGGTGCTGATGCTCGGCTGGTTCTGGCTGGCGAACGGCTTCAGCGACGGCAGCGCCGAGCCGCTGCCTTATCTGCCGCTGCTCAACCCCCTGGAGCTGGGGCTGCTGTTCGCCTTGTTCGGGGTTTATGCCTGGTCCCGTAGCGCGCTGCAGGAACTGTCGATCCGTGCCGAGCATGCACAACGAGGTACACAGGTGGTGGCGGGGGTTTCCCTGTTCGCCTTCTTTACCGTGCTGGTGATGCGGGCGGCCCATCACTGGGGCGCCGTGCCGTTCCATCCGGATGCGTTGCTGGAGTCGATGCTGGTCCAGGCCGGGCTGTCCATCGTTTGGACCCTGATGGCCTTGGGTCTGATGATCGGTGGGCACCTGCGCCATCGCCGCGAAGTCTGGCTGATTGGCGCCGCGCTGATCGCGGTGGTGGTGGCCAAGCTGTTCCTGGTGGAACTGAGCAACCGTGGCGGGCTGGCGCGAATTGTCTCGTTCATCGGGGTGGGTGTGCTGTTGCTGGTGGTGGGCTATTTCGCCCCGTTGCCGCCCAAGCGGGCCGAGGCCGAGGTTGAGCCTGAGCCTGGGGCCGGCAAACCGTCGAATGAAGGAGTGTCGTCTTGAACCGGAAGTTGAACCTGGGCTGGTTGGGGGCCTTGGGCCTGTGTGTGGCGCTCTCCGCTGTGGCCCAGGACCAGCCGGGGGACTTCAAGTCCCTTGTGCCAGTGAGCCTGAGTGGCGAGGGGCCCTGGTATCGCCTGGAACTGCCGTTGGCGGTGCAACTGCAGGCCAGCCAGACCGACCTGCGGGACATCCGCGTGTTCAACGCCGCCGGCGAGCCCCAGGCCTATGCCCTGGCCCGTCAGCAGGCGCAGACCACCGAGCAGCGCAGCTTCAGCGAGGTGAAGTGGTTCCCGCTGTACGGCTCGGCGCAAGCCGGTGACGGCAGCCCCGGTGTGCGGGTCCAGTCCAATGCCAATGGCACGCTGGTGGAGGTGCAGCCTTCCACCCGGCGTGAAGACCAGGGCGCCCTGCGGGGCTGGTTGCTGGACGCCAGCGCGATCAAGGCGCCGTTGCAGCAACTGGTGCTGGACTGGACCAGCGAGCGCGACGGCTTCCAGCGTTTCAGCATCGAAGCCAGCGACGACCTGCAGCATTGGCAAGCCTGGGGCGAAGGCCAGGTGGCGCGCCTGGCGTTTGCCGACGAACGGATCGAACAGCACGAAGTGGCGTTGCCCGGGCAGTCGGCGCGCTACCTGCGCCTGCTGTGGAATACACCGCAATCGGCGCCGCAGCTGACTTCCGCGCGATTGCAGAGCAGCACCACCAGCAGCCTGCCGTCGCCCCTGGTGTGGTCGCAGCCCTTGGGAGGCAGCAGTGCCAGGGCCGGGGAATACACCTGGCAGTTGCCCATGGGATTGAACATCGAGCGGGTGCGGGTTGCCCTCAAGCAGGCCAACAGCCTGGCACCGGCGACGCTCTACGGCCGCCGGGAAAGCAGCCTGCCGTGGCAGGCCCTGAGCAGCGGCCTGCTGTATCGCCTGACCCAGAACGGTCAGGACGTGCAGCAGAACGAACTGCAACTGCCGGGGCAGACCGTGCAGCAACTGAAACTGGTGGTGGACCCGCGCGGTGGCGGCCTGGGGAACGAGGCGCCGACCCTGGAGTTCGCCGTGCGGAGCACGCAACTGGTGTTCCTGGCCCGGGGCGAGGGGCCTTATACCCTGGCCCTGGGCAACCCGACCGCGACCGCGGCCAACCTGTCCCTGAGCACCCTGATTCCTGACTACGACCCGCAACGCCTCAAGGGGCTGGGCCAGGCCAAGGTCGAAGGTGCGGCGCAACCGGGAGGGCCCACCGCCAGCCCGTCGGCCGCCGCGGCGAGCGGGCCCGACTGGAAGAGGATCGGGCTGTGGGCGGTGCTGCTCCTGGGGGTCCTGGCGCTGGCCGGCATGGCGTTCAGCCTGCTGCGTAAGCCGGCGGCCAAGTCCTGATCGCGGTGGCGAGGGGCAGGTCCCCTCGTCACAAATGCGACTACGCTGAAACCGGTGCCTGAACTCTCTCTGCCAGTTCCCTGTCTGAGAGGAGGAAATGCGCCCCGACTCGCGTTAAACTGCGCGGGTTTTTTAGCCCCCCATTCCTCCGGAGCCTTCCATGTCCCGCGTTACCCTGAGTCGCTATTTGATTGAGCAGACCCGCAGCAACAACACTCCTGCCGATCTGCGCTTCCTGATCGAAGTGGTGGCGCGTGCTTGCAAGGAGATCAGCCACGCCGTGTCCAAAGGCGCCCTGGGCGGTGTTCTGGGCAGCATGGGCACTGAAAACGTCCAAGGCGAAGTGCAGAAGAAGCTCGACGTGCTCTCCAACGAGATCCTGCTCGAAGCCAACGAATGGGGCGGCCACCTGGCCGGCATGGCGTCCGAGGAAATGGACAATGCCTACCAGATCCCGGGCAAATACCCGAAAGGCGCCTACCTGTTGGTTTTCGACCCGCTGGACGGCTCGTCGAACATCGACATCAACGCGCCGGTCGGCACCATCTTCTCGGTGCTGCGTTGCCCGAACGAATACCTGAGCCAGAACGAAGCCCTGAACGAAAAGGCCTTCCTGCAGCCAGGCACCCAGCAGGTAGCCGCCGGTTATGCCATCTACGGCCCGCAGACCATGCTGGTGCTGACCCTGGGCGACGGCGTCAAGGGCTTTACCCTGGACCGTGAAATGGGCAGCTTCGTGCTGACCCATGAAGACATTTCCATTCCTGCGTCCACCCAGGAATTCGCCATCAACATGTCCAACCAGCGCCACTGGGAAGAACCGGTCAAGCGCTACGTGAGCGAGTTGATGGCAGGCGAGGAAGGCCCGCTGAAGAAGAACTTCAACATGCGCTGGGTGGCCGCGATGGTCGCCGACGTACACCGCATCCTGACCCGTGGCGGTCTGTTCATGTACCCGCGCGACAGCCGCGAGCCGGAGAAACCAGGCAAGCTGCGCCTGATGTACGAAGCCAACCCGATGTCGTTCCTGGTGGAGCAGGCGGGCGGCGCAGCCACCAACGGTCACCAGCGCATTCTCGACATCCAGCCTGAAGGCCTGCACCAGCGCGTAGCGGTGTTCCTCGGCTCGAAGGAAGAAGTCGCCCGCGTCACCTCCTACCACAAGGAATAAATCATGGCCGCGCCCTGGCAGCCCCTGCTCGACTGGTGGTTCGGCTTTGCCGAGAAACCTGCGGACATCGTGGCTGAAAAGGGCAGGCTTTGGTTTGGCAAGCGCGACAGCCAGGACCTCGAAGCGCGCGAGCGTTTCGGGGATTTGGTGGAACAGGCCTTGGCCGGCGGATTGACCGAGTGGGCGCAACGCCCGCAGGGTTGGCTGGCCCTGGTGCTGCTGCTCGACCAGTTGCCACGCATGTTGTATCGCGAAACCCCCAAGAGCTTTGCCGGCGACTTGCGTGCCCAGGCACTGGTGGCCCAGGGCATCGCCGCGGATTTCGACCGGCAACTGCCAGCGATGCAGCGCAGCTTCATCTACCTGGTGTTCGAGCATTGCGAGAATCTGGCGGTGCAGAATGAAGCGATCTCCAGGTTCGCCGCCTTGCACGACGAACAGCCGTCGGAAGATCGAGCGGTGTTCGCCGACCAGCTGGATTACGCCGAACGGCATCAGAAAATCATCGCCCGCTTCGGGCGCTTCCCCCATCGCAACCGGATTCTCGGGCGTGAATCGACGCCGGAGGAACTGGCATTCCTGCGCGAGCCGGGTTCCGGCTTCTAAATCTGCTGAGCGGCATCAAAAGTTATCGCGGGCAAGCCTCGCTCCTACAGACGCCTAGGTTCTTCTGTAGGAGCGAGGCTTGCCCGCGATAGGGTCTCAAGACCCATGAGTACTTAGCGCCTGGCGCGCAGCAACCGCTTCATCAGCAAGCTTTGCAGGTCCCGGCGGGTGTCGGCGATGACATGGATGTAGACGGTAGCGTCCCGTACTTCATAGATGATTCGATTCATCCCCGAGAGTATCTGCCGGTAGTGGCCGATATGCAGTTGCTCGAGTTCTTCGGGAATTACCCCGGCATAGGGCAGGGTGGCCAGTTGGCGAATGGCCTGTTTCAGGCTGCTGTAGCTGCTTTGCCAGGTGGCGGTGGAGAACCGCTGGGTGAGGTAGGCACGCAACTCGATGAGGTCGGTTTCCGCCGAATGCAGAAGCACTACCTTGAACGTCACGGCTGGTCGGCCTGGTCCAGGTCGGCGAACACATCCTCCGCATCGCGGAATTGGCCTTCATCGATCTCGCGATTACCGAGGGCGAGGATCTTCAGCAGTGCCATGGTTTCTTCCTGCTGCTCGAAGCTTTTCACATCCATGACCACCAGTTTCGCCTCGCCATTCTGGGTAATGACCATGGGCTCGCGGCTTTCGGTGATGGTCTTGACGATCTCGGCGGTGTGGCTTTTCAGGTAACTGATCGGTTTGATCTGAGAAGAAAGCTTCATGGGAGCATCTCGTCTGGGGAAGCAGGACTGAGTTTAGTCTTTATTCAGTCCTGTGTGCGTCGTCCCAGACGAGTTGAGTGTTGCCGATCGTTAAATCCGGAAACTGCCCACCAGATGCGTCAACCGCGCCGCTTGCTGCTCCAGGTCGGCGCAGGCGCGCAGGGTTGCCTGCAGGTTTTCCACGCCCTCCTGGTTGAGGGTGTTGATCTCGGTGATGTCGACGTTGATCGATTCCACCACGGCAGTCTGTTCCTCGGTGGCGGTAGCCACGGACTGGTTCATGCCGTCGATCTCGCCGATGCGCTGGGTCACGCTGCCCAGGCGCTGACCGGCCTGGTTGGCGATGCCGACGCTGCTTTCGCTCTCGCGCTGGCTTTCGGTCATGGTGTTCACCGCCTGGCGGGCGCCGACCTGCAGTTCCTCGATCATCTTCTGCACTTGCTGCGCCGAGTCCTGGGTGCGGTGGGCGAGGTTGCGCACTTCATCGGCGACTACCGCGAAACCACGGCCGGCCTCACCGGCGCGGGCGGCCTCGATGGCGGCATTGAGGGCCAGCAGGTTGGTCTGCTGGGAGATGCTGGTGATGACTTCGAGGATCTGCCCGATGTTCACCGTGTTGCTGTTCAGGGTTTCGATATTGCCGCAGGAGTCGCTGATCTTCGCCGACAGCTGCTGCATGGCGACGATGGTCTGGTCCACCACGGCCTGGCCTTCGCTGGCCAGGTTGCGCGCATCGCTGGAGTGCTGCGACGCCAGGGCGGCGTTCTGGGCGATTTCCTGAGCGGCGGCGCCGAGCTGGTTGATCGCCGCGGCGACGCTGCTGGTGCGCGAGGCCTGCTGGTCGGAGTTGAACATCGACGAGTTCGAGGCGCTGACCACCCGCAGGGCGACTTCGTTGACCTGGCCGGTGGCCGAAGCGACTTCGCGGATCGAACCGTGAACCCGTTCGACGAAGCGGTTGAACGACACGCCCAGGGTGCCGAATTCGTCGTGGCCATGGATGGTCAGGCGCTTGGTCAGGTCGCCCTCGCCCTCGGCGATGTCGTGCATGGCGCGGCCCATCAGGTGCAGCGGTTGCATCAGCACGCGGATCAGCATGCCCAGCAGGCTGATGATGATCACCACGGCAATCAGCATGGCAATGATCGCCGAGGTGCGAAATTCGCGGAGCATCGAGAACGCGGTGTCCTTGTCCAGCACCAGCGCCACGTACCAGTCCGCCGAGGGTACGCCGTTGACCCGGGTAAAGGAGATGAACTGGGTCTTGCCGTCCAGCTCGACTTCCTTAAGGCCCGGGCTGACTTGCGGGGCGCCATTGGGGTAGGCGTCGCTGAGGTTCTTGAGCACCAGCTTGCTGTCCGGGTGGATCAGGATCTTGCCGGCGGCGCTGACGATGAACGCCTGGCCATGACCGCCGAAGTTCAGCGAATTGATGATGGCGCTGATGTTGGACAGGTCGATATCGGCCCCGGCGACGCCGATGAAGCTGCCCTGGTGCTGGACCGGGGTGGCGACGGTGATCACCAGCTTGCCGGAAGAGGCGGCGATGTAGGGCTCGGTGACGATGGTCTGCTGGGCCGAGTTGGCCGCCTTGTACCAGCCGCGGGCGCGCGGGTCGTAGTCGGGCGCGCGGTTGCCCGCCGGGACCGAGAACATCGCGCCGTCCTGGCCGCCGAAGTAGCTGAGCTGGAAGTTGCTGGCGTAGGCGGGGAGGCCGACGCTGCGTTTCAGGCTATCGGCGCCGCTGCCGTCCACGGCAATCTGCTGGGCCAGGGTGTGCAGCAACTGGATGCGGCTTTCCAGCCAGGTCTGGATGTTGCTGCTGGTCAGGCTGCCGAGTTCCTGCATGGAGGATTCGTTGCTGCTGCGCAGGGCCTCGCGCTGTCGATAGTCGTTGAACAGGATAAAACAGGCGAACGCAACGGCGACCACAAGAGCGGCGGCAAGCAGGATCTTATGGCTGAATTTCATGTTTCTGGTCATTAAGTGAACTACCGCGAGAGGGTGGTCAGCGAGGGGGCGTCAATTTGCCATAACGGCGACTTTTGCGCTGCTTTTATGTCGACTGGCCATCAGTCAAGATGAGGGGCGCTGAAGCCTGTCCGACGAAATGTCCTTGGCCGCTGCAAAGTGGTTGATTCGGGAGGAAATGCTGGGCGCTGCGTCACAATAAATAGCCGTCTGGATGGGGAACCAGATGGGGCTTTTCTCTTCTAAGCTTCTGGTTGGCAGCATGCCATCCCCCCGTCCGCCCAGGAGTTTCACCATGTCCCTGCGTTCTCTCGCTCTGTTGTCGTTCTGCGTGCTGTTGGCTGCATGCGGCAAGATCAATCAGGAAAACTATTCCAAGCTGTCGGCCGGCATGCCCAAGGCCGAAGTTGAAAAACTGCTGGGCAAACCGACCGACTGTTCCGGCGCGCTGGGCATGTCCAGCTGCACCTGGGGCGACAAGAACAGCTTTATCAGCGTGCAGTACGCCGGTGACAAAGTGCTGATGTTTTCCGGGCAAGGCCTGAAGTAAAAAAAACCGGGGCCACGTGCCCACGGGAGAAAAATAATGATGCGTTTGGTAGTCACTCTTCTGGCCGGCCTGTTGTTGGCCGGCTGCGCCACTTCCCGGGACGATTCACTGGCGCCCAAGACCGTTAATCACGTCGATCTCAAGCGTTACCAAGGGACCTGGTACGAGTTGGCGCGTTTGCCGATGTATTTCCAGCGCAATTGCGCGCAATCCGAGGCCCGCTACACCCTGCTGCCCGAAGGCAATATGGCGGTACTCAACCGCTGCCTGACCGCCAACTGGCAATGGGAAGAGGTGCGGGGCACGGCTACGCCGCAGGCGCCGGATAAAACCGACAAACTGTGGGTCGAGTTCGATACCTGGTTTTCCCGGCTGATACCGGGCCTGGCCAAGGGCGACTACTGGGTGCTGTACGTGAGCGACGACTACAAGACCGCCATTGTCGGCAACCCGGATCGTCGATACCTGTGGCTGTTGTCGCGCCGGCCGAATGTCAGCGAGGCGGTTCGCGAGGACCTGCTGAGCAGGGCGCGTCAGCAAGGGTATGACACCACTCGCCTGATCTGGCGAGTGTCGGACAAGGCGATGGCCAAGACCTCGAAGTGAATCCCTATAGGAGCCAGCAAGCTGGCTCCTGCAGTGACGGGCTTTAGCCGAGCAAGTCGCGCAGCACCTGGGTAAAGGCCCGATTGCTTTCTTCCTCGCCTGCGTGACGTCCGTCGCGCACGACCCACTGACCGTTGACCAGCACATCGCGCACCTGGCGATCGCCGCCAGCGAACAGCCAGCGGTTGAGGATGCCGTCGCCCTCGGCGGTGGCCAGGTAAGGATCGCTGCCGTCGAGCACCAACCAGTCGGCACGCTTGCCCACTTCCAGGGCGCCGATCGGCTGTCCCAGGGCCTGGGCGCCGCCGTCCAGCGCGGCGTCGTACAAGGTCCGGCCAACCATCGGCTGGTCGCTGCGATACAAGCGGTTGCGGCGCTGATCGCGCAGACGCTGGCCGTATTCCGCCCAGCGCAATTCCTCCACCACGCTCAGCGACACATGGCTGTCGGAACCGATGCCCATGCGGCCGCCCTGGGCGAGGAAATCCACCGCCGGGAAAATCCCGTCGCCGAGGTTGGCCTCGGTGGTCAGGCACAGGCCGGCGATCGCTCGGCTTTGCGCCATGAGGCGGACTTCTTCGGCATTCGCGTGGGTGGCGTGGACCAGGCACCAGCGCTGATCGACCTCGGTGTTTTCATACAGCCATTGCAGCGGCCGACGCCCGCTCCAGGTCAGGCAGTCGTCGACTTCCCTCTGCTGTTCGGCGATGTGGATATGCACCGGGCACTGCTTGTCGCTGGCGGCCAGCACCTCGCTGATCTGCTGCGGGGTGACCGCGCGCAACGAGTGGAAGCACAGCCCCAACTGCTGGGCCGGTTGCCGGGCCAGCAGCGGTTGCAGGCGGCTTTGCAGCTTGAGGTAGTTTTCCGTGCTGTTGATGAAGCGGCGCTGGCCTTCATTGGGCGCCTGGCCGCCGAAACCGGAGTGGCTGTACAGCACTGGCAGCAGGGTCAGGCCGATGCCGGCGGCGCTGGCGGCCTGGCTGATGCGCAGCGACAGCTCGGCCGGGTCGGTGTAGGGCTGGCCGCTGGTGTCGTGATGCACGTAGTGGAATTCGGCGACCGAGGTGTAACCGGCCTTGAGCATTTCGATGTACAGCTGACGGGCGATGATGCCCAACTGGTCCGGGCTGATCTTGCCCACCAGGCGATACATCAGGTCGCGCCAGGTCCAGAAGCTGTCGTTGGGATTGCCGGCCACTTCCGCCAGCCCGGCCATCGCCCGCTGGAAAGCGTGGGAGTGCAGGTTGGGCATGCCTGGCAGCAGCGGGCCCTGTAGCCGTTCGGCGCCTTCTGCGCTGGCATCGGCCTGGATGTGGGTCAACAGGCCGTCGGCGCTGACCTCGAGACGTACGTTGTTGGCCCATCCGTTAGGCAGCAGTGCGCGTTCGGCAAAGAAGGCGGACATGGTTCAAGCACCCCGTCGTGTGTTATTTGTATATACATATACAGACGTTTGCCTGCTCGGTAAACTCCGGCAAGCTAGTCACCTTCTTCGACAAACAAGGATTTCCCGTGCCGACTCCGCCCGCCAACTCCCCGCTGGCCGCCCATCTGGGCGATAGTCCGGCGCCCCTGTACGCCCGCGTCAAGCAGATGATCACTCAGCAGATCGAGAGCGGAAACTGGCCGCCGCACTACCGTGTGCCCTCGGAAAGCGAGCTGGTCAGCCAGCTGGGTTTCAGCCGCATGACCATCAACCGCGCCCTGCGTGAGATGACCGCCGAAGGCATGCTGGTGCGCATGCAGGGCGTGGGGACTTTCGTCGCCGAACCCAAGAGCCAGTCGGCCTTGTTCGAGGTGCACAACATCGCCGATGAGATCGCCTCGCGCGGTCATCGCCATACCTGCAAAGTCATCACCCTGGGTGAAGAGGCGGCCGGTTCCGAGCGTGCCGTGGCCCTGGACATGCGCGAAGGGCAGAGGGTCTTCCATTCGCTGATCGTGCATTTCGAGAACGATATCCCGGTGCAGATCGAGGACCGTTTCGTCAACGCGCTGGTGGCGCCGGATTACCTCAAGCAGGATTTCACCCTGCAGACCCCATACGCCTACCTGAACCAGGTCGCGCCGCTGACCGAGGGCGAGCATGTGGTCGAGGCGATTCTGGCCGAGCCGGAAGAATGCAAATTGCTGCAGATCGAGCGCGGCGAGCCGTGCCTGCTGATTCGCCGCCGGACCTGGTCCGGCCGCCAGCCGGTGACCGCCGCGCGCCTGATCCACCCGGGTTCTCGTCACAGCCTTGAAGGGCGGTTTCATAAGTAAGGGACATCAATGACTCAGTTGAACGTTTTGCGCGCGGCCAACTACCCGCGCATGCCGTGGAAAAACGGCGGCGGCAGCACCGAAGAGATCACTCGGGACGCCGGCGTCGGCCTGGAAGGTTTCGGCTGGCGGTTGTCGATCGCCGATATCGGTGAGTCCGGCGGCTTTTCCAGCTTCGCCGGTTACCAGCGCATCATCACCGTGCTGCAAGGCGCGGGCATGACCCTGACGGTGGATGGCGAGAGCACCCGGGCGCTGTTACCGCTGGACCCCTTTGCCTTCAGCGGCGCCAGCCAGGTCGCGTGCACCCTGATCGACGGGCCGATTCGCGACTTCAACCTGATCTACGCGCCGGACCGCTACAGTGCCCGCTTGCAATGGCTGCAGGGTGGGCAACGCTTCTTCACCCAGGCCAGTACGGTGCTGGTGTTCAGCGTGGCCGATGAAATGCGCGTCGACCTGGGTGGCGGTGTCGCCGCCTTGCTGGAGCGTCACGACTGCCTGCAACTGCTCGATAACCCCGGTTTGCGGGAAGTCAGCGTCAGCGGCGCCTGCTGCGTGATCGAACTGACGGCCATCTGACCTGTAGCCGCTGCCGCAGGCTGCGATAAGGCTCGAAGAGCCTTCCGAGGCCTGCAGGAGCGCGTCTCCTTCGGAGCCGATCGCAGCCTTCGGCAGCGGCTACAAAGCCCCCCTGTTTCTCTCCCTCCCTGATGTTGTTTCCCTCGCGCACCAATTTGTTACCGAACGCCCCAGTGTGGCGCAAAGCCCTGCCGAAGTAACAGCTCTCACGCCTCTCGCCACAATCCCCGCGAAAAAATAATCGACGCTGAAACCCTTGATCCAAGGGCCTCTCCACGGTTTCCAAGATTTTCTTGAAGGCTCATTCAGCGAGTTGGCCGCTTGATTGCATATGCTTGTATGTACAAGTAAAGACGTATGCGTATAAGTCGCCACGTCCCCCCTGATTCGCTTGCTGCGCAGCGCACTGCGCGCAGGCACGCTCGCCCACTGCCTGGGTTGGTTTGGATTGATCGCTGAGGAGTTTTTTCGTGACTGAGAATAAACCTACGAAATACCGGAACGTCGAAATTCGCGCTGCCCGCGGCAACAAGATGACCGCCAAGAGCTGGCTGACAGAAGCGCCGCTGCGCATGCTGATGAACAACCTCGATCCGGAAGTCGCCGAGAACCCGAAAGAGCTGGTGGTTTACGGTGGCATCGGCCGCGCCGCGCGCAACTGGGAGTGCTACGACAAGATCGTCGAGAGCCTGACCAACCTGAATGACGACGAGACCCTGCTGGTGCAATCCGGCAAGCCGGTCGGCGTGTTCAAGACCCACAGCAATGCACCGCGCGTCCTGATCGCCAACTCCAACCTGGTACCGCACTGGGCCACCTGGGAACACTTCAACGAACTGGATGCCAAGGGCCTGGCCATGTACGGCCAGATGACCGCCGGCAGCTGGATCTACATCGGCAGCCAGGGCATCGTCCAGGGCACCTACGAAACCTTCGTCGAAGCCGGTCGCCAGCACTACAACGACAACCTCAAGGGCCGCTGGGTCCTGACCGCCGGCCTCGGCGGCATGGGTGGCGCCCAGCCTCTGGCCGCGACCCTGGCCGGCGCCTGCTCGCTGAACATCGAATGCCAGCAGACCAGCATCGATTTCCGCCTCAAGACCCGCTATGTCGACGAGCAAGCCAAGGACCTCGACGACGCCCTGGCGCGTATCGCCAAGTACACCGCCGAAGGCAAGGCGATCTCCATCGCCCTGTGTGGCAACGCGGCTGAAATCCTTCCGGAAATGGTCCGTCGCGGCGTGCGTCCGGATATGGTCACCGACCAGACCAGCGCCCACGACCCGCTCAACGGCTACCTGCCGGCCGGCTGGACCTGGGAGCAGTACCGCGAGCGCGCCAAGACCGAGCCTGCGGCGGTGGTCAAGGCGGCCAAGCAATCGATGGCCGTGCACGTCAAGGCCATGCTCGACTTCCAGAAGCAGGGCATCCCGACCTTCGACTACGGCAACAACATCCGTCAGATGGCCCAGGAAGAAGGCGTCGAGAACGCCTTCGACTTCCCAGGCTTCGTACCGGCCTATATTCGTCCGCTGTTCTGCCGCGGCATCGGTCCGTTCCGCTGGGCCGCGCTGTCGGGCGACCCGCAGGACATCTACAAGACCGACGCCAAGGTCAAGGAACTGATCCCGGACGACGCGCACCTGCACAACTGGCTGGACATGGCACGCGAGCGCATCAGCTTCCAGGGCCTGCCGGCGCGTATCTGCTGGGTTGGCCTGGGTCTGCGCGCCAAGCTCGGCCTGGCGTTCAACGAAATGGTGCGTAGCGGCGAGCTGTCGGCGCCGATCGTCATCGGTCGCGACCACCTGGACTCCGGCTCGGTATCCAGCCCGAACCGCGAAACCGAATCGATGCAGGACGGTTCCGACGCCGTGTCCGACTGGCCACTGCTCAACGCCCTGCTGAACACCGCCAGCGGCGCGACCTGGGTTTCCCTGCACCACGGCGGCGGCGTCGGCATGGGCTTCTCCCAGCACTCCGGGATGGTGATCGTCTGCGACGGTACCGACGAAGCGGCCGAGCGTATCGCCCGTGTGCTGCATAACGACCCGGGTACCGGTGTCATGCGTCACGCCGATGCCGGTTACCAGATCGCCATCGACTGCGCCAAGGAACAGGGCCTGAACCTGCCGATGATCACTGGCAAGTAAGCTCCCGGCGGTTTGCCGCCAGGATCAGGGAAGGAGCCGTCGCACGCTGTCATGCGGCGGCTCGGTCCATGTAGCAGAGCTTTGACATGACAAGAATCTCCCGGGAGAACAATAACGATGTCCACGGCCAGCGATAGCTCCAAACCCCTGATCGAACGGCGGTCGATCAACTACATCCCCGAAACCGAACGCCATGGCAAGCTCTACAGCCAGTTCACCCTGTGGTTGGGGGCTAACCTGCAGATCACCGCCATCGTCACTGGCGCTCTGGCGGTGGTGCTGGGCGGTGATGTGTTCTGGTCGCTGATCGGCCTGCTTATCGGTCAACTGCTGGGCGGCGGCGTGATGGCGTTGCACGCGGCGCAAGGGCCCAAGCTCGGCTTGCCGCAGATGATCTCCAGCCGGGTCCAGTTCGGCGTCTATGGCGCGGCCATTCCGATCGTCCTGGTCTGCCTGATGTACCTGGGCTTCACCGCCACCGGCACCGTGCTTTCCGGCCAGGCGTTGGGCCAGCTGTTCGGTGTCAGCGACAGCGTCGGCATCCTGATCTTCGCCAGCGTCATTGTGTTGGTCACGGTGCTTGGCTACCGGGTGATCCATTTCATCGGTCGCGCCGCCAGCGTCATTGGCGTGATCGCCTTCGTTTACCTGTTCAGTCGCCTGATGAGCCAGACCGACATCGGCGCACTCCTGGAAATCCGCCACTTCAGCTGGAGCAGCTTCCTGCTCGCGGTGTCGCTCGCCGCGTCCTGGCAGATCGCCTTCGGCCCCTACGTGGCTGACTATTCGCGCTACCTGCCGAGCAAGACCTCTTCGGTGAAAACCTTCCTCGCCGCTGGCGCAGGCTCGGTGATCGGCGCGCAGGTGGCGATGATGCTCGGTGTGTTCGCCGCGGCCATGGCCGACGGGCAGTTCGCCGGCCACGAAGTGGCCTACATCGTCGGCCTAGGCGGCAGCGGTGCCACCGCGGCGTTGCTGTACTTCAGCATCGCCTTCGGCAAGATCACCATCTCGACGCTGAACTCCTACGGCAGCTTCATGTGCATCGCCACCATCATCAGTGGCTTCCGTGGCCACCTGGAAGTGACGCGCTTGCAGCGCCTGGTGTTCGTGCTGGTCATCGTCGGCACCGCGACCCTGATCGCCTTGCTCGGCCAGCACTCGTTCCTCGGTGCGTTCAAGTCTTTCATCCTCTTCCTGCTGGCCTTCTTCACCCCGTGGAGCGCGGTCAACCTGGTGGACTACTACTGCATCACCCGCGAGAACTATGACGTGCCGGCACTGGCCGATCCGAACGGCCGCTACGGCCGCTGGAACATCCTCGGGATCAGCGTCTATGTGATCGGTGTTCTGGTGCAGCTGCCGTTCATCGGCACCAAGTTCTACACCGGCCCGCTGGTGGAAGTCCTGGGTGGCGTGGATATCTCCTGGATCGTCGGCCTGGTGGTTCCCGCGGCGCTGTATTACGTCTGCGCGAAGAAATGGCATGGCGCTGTACCCGATCGCCTGATCCTGCCGGTAGAGCAGGACTCGATCACAGAACAAAAGCTGAGTGGGGCAGGCCGCGCTACTGCGGTCTAGACCTGATTGGACGTGGACGGGCTGGATGCCTCTTAACTGCCGTAATCCATTTCAATGATTGGGAGCGTCACACAATGAAAATGAATAAGACCCTGCTGACCACTTTGCTTTCCATGGGCCTGCTGGCCAGCGCCGGCGCTACCCAGGCGGCCGGCTGGTGCGAGTCCGGCAAAGCGGTGAAATTCGCCGGCCTGAACTGGGAAAGCGGCATGTTGCTGACCGACGTGCTGCAAGTGGTCCTGGAAAAAGGCTATGGCTGCAAGACCGACAGCCTGCCAGGCAACTCCATCACCATGGAGAACGCCCTGAGCAGCAATGACATCCAGGTTTTCGCCGAGGAGTGGGTCGGTCGTAGCGAGGTCTGGAACAAGGCCGAGAAGGCCGGCAAGGTGGTCGGCGTCGGCGCCCCGGTGGTGGGTGCCATCGAAGGCTGGTACGTGCCGCGCTACGTGATCGAGGGCGACGCCAAGCGCAAGCTGGAAGCCAAGGCCCCGGACCTGAAGAACATCGCCGACCTGGGCAAGTACGCCGCTGTGTTCAAGGACCCGGAAGAGCCGAGCAAAGGCCGTTTCTACAACTGCCCGGCCGGCTGGACCTGCGAGCTGGACAACAGCGAGATGCTGAAAAGCTACGGCCTGGAAAGCAGCTACACCAACTTCCGCCCAGGCACCGGCCCGGCGCTGGATGCCGCGGTGTTGTCGAGCTACAAGCGTGGCGAACCGATCCTGTTCTACTACTGGTCGCCAACCCCGCTGATGGGCCAGGTCGACCTGGTGAAGCTGGAAGAAAAGCCGGGCGTGGACAAGAGCGTGACCATCAAGGTCGGCCTGTCCAAGACCTTCCACGAGGAAGCGCCTGAGCTGGTGGCCGTGCTGGAAAAGGTCAACCTGCCGATCGACCTGCTGAACCAGAACCTGGGCCGCATGGCGAAGGAACGTATCGAATCGCCGAAACTGGCGAAAATCTTTCTCAAGGAACATCCTGAAGTCTGGCACGCATGGGTGAGCGACGACGCAGCCAAGAAAATCGACGCGGCCTTGTAGGTAGAGCCTTCCCGGCTGCCTGAACGGTAGCCGGGAGCTTCACCACAACCCACTTGATCGAGAGTCTCTTTATGTTTCCTGAAAGCTTCACCTTTTCCATCGCCGACTGGGTCAACGGTTGGGTCGATTCGCTGGTGACCAACTACGGCGATGTGTTCCGCCACATCTCCGACACCCTGCTGTGGGCCATCGTCAACCTCGAAGGCCTGCTGCGCCTGGCGCCCTGGTGGCTGATGCTGGCGATCGTCGGCGGCATCGCCTGGCATTCGACCCGTAAGCTGGTGACCACCGCGGTGATCGTCGGCCTGCTGTTCCTGGTAGGCGCGGTCGGCCTGTGGGACAAGCTGATGCAGACCCTGGCGCTGATGCTGGTGGCGACCTTCATTTCGGTGCTGATCGGCATTCCCCTGGGGATTCTCTC
>Ga0207976_100360_pt1 | contig 19485 bp, 18 predicted proteins | sample LakWasMe94_HOW11_2_FD_183916 | JGI IMG/M metagenome (GOLD analysis project Ga0207976, IMG submission 183916) | Freshwater sediment methanotrophic microbial communities from Lake Washington under simulated oxygen tension - Sediment Metagenome... | ecosystem: Environmental > Aquatic > Freshwater >... | reverse complement strand
CGAAGAAGTCCTGGCCATGGCCCTGGGTGAAGTCGGTGCCGATGCCGATGGCGTCTTCGCCGACGATGTTCATGGTGTATTCGATGGCTTCGGCGTAGTCGTCGATGGTCGAATCGATGCCCTTGGCCAGGAACGGCGCGAACATGGTCACGCCGACGAAACCACCGTGGTCGGCGATGAACTTCAGTTCTTCATCGGACTTGTTGCGCGGGTGCTCTTTGAGGCCCGACGGCAGGCAGTGGGAGTAGCAGACCGGTTTCTTCGATTCGAGGATGACTTCCTCGCTGGTCTTGGAGCCGACGTGGGACAGGTCGCACATGACGCCGACGCGGTTCATCTCGGCGACGATCTCGCGACCGAAGCCCGACAGGCCGCCGTCGCGCTCGTAGCAGCCGGTGCCCACCAGGTTCTGGGTGTTGTAGCACATCTGCACAATACCCACGCCCAACTGCTTGAACACCTCGACGTAGCCGATCTGGTCCTCGTAGGCGTGGGCATTCTGGAAGCCGAAAAGGATGCCGGTCTTGCCCAGTTCCTTGGCCTTGCGGATGTCGGCGGTGGTGCGCACCGGCATCACCAGGTCACTGTTCTCGCGGATCAGCTTCTGGCTGGAGGCGATGTTGTTGACCGTGGCCTGGAAGCCCTCCCACACCGAGACGGTGCAGTTGGCCGCGGTCAGGCCGCCTTTACGCATGTCTTCGAACAGCTCACGGTTCCACTTGGCAATGATCAGCCCGTCGATAACGATGCTGTCGGCGTGCAATTCGGCTGGGCTCATCAGGCAGTCCCCTTATTGGCAATTCATGCGCCGAATCGTCTGCCGGCGCTTTGGGGTCAGCATATGCCTCGGTGCCCGGGCAGCCGGGTGCAAAAACGACAGGGGAATTGCCGAAAGCGTCAATCCGCGACAAAGGGTCTGCCGGGCGTCCCTTGCCCCATCTGTTCTTTGTCATGCGCATGGGCCAGAATCCGCCGCATCACTGGATTAGAGGGGGCTGCGACGCAATGAAATCGATCTTCCTGGCTTTGGCACTGCTGGCGACTGGCGCACAGGCGGCTGAAGAGGCCGACAACTCTCCGTGCGACAGCGTCGAACAGGACCAACAGACTCTGGAATGCGCCACCTTCAACAAAACCACCGCCGAGCAACTGCTGAGCGACAACCTGCAGGGCCTGCTCGAACGCCTGGGCACGCAATACGGCAGCGACAAGGCGCAGCTGGCCGACATCACCGCCAAGGTCAAGAACGCCCAGCAGCTGTGGCAGAAACAGCGCGACGCCGACTGCGCCATCGACACTTTCCCCGCCAAACCCGGCAGCAAGGCCTACGCCATTGCCCAGGCCGATTGTCTGGCGCGCATGAGCGATGAACGGTCGGAGTTTCTTGAGTCGATAGGGCAGGAGTAACGGGTCGGCCGTAAGATTTCCGATGACCGGAATACCGCTATCGCGGGCAAGCCTCGCTCCTACAGAAGCATGCCCTCTCCTCTTCTCATGGCTGTAACAAGCCATGAGCAATACCCGGACAAGGTTCTCGCCTTGGTCCGCGGGCGAATATAAGCAAAGATTGATTAATCTTATAAAAGGCTTATATTCGTTCATGAACAGCATCCTGTGGACCCGCAAGGCCGTCAAACAACTGCTGCGATTGCACAGCGCCCACCAGGTACAGATCCGCGATGCGGTGACCTTGCTCGGCGACATGCCCGATACCGGCAACGTCAAGGCGCTCAGCGGCCACACCTATGCCTACCGCCTGCGAGTGGGCAACTATCGAATCCTGTTCGACTGGGATGGCGCTATCCGAGTGGTCAGTATCCAAGAGGTCAAGAAACGTGACGAACGCACCTACTGACATCCAGATCATCAATGGCACGGACGGCAAGCCGGCGTTCGTGGTGATCCCTTATGCGCACTATGTGGCGCAACAGCAGGAGCCGGACCTGATCCCCCATGGCGTGGTCAGCCGCATAGTCGACGGCGCCACGCCAATCCGCGCCTGGCGCGAACACCTGCACCTGACCCAGGACGAGGTCGCCAGGCGCCTGGGCATTTCCCAGCCGGCCTTCGCCCAGCAGGAAAGCGTCGCCAAGCCCCGGCGCGCCACCCGCGAGAAGATCGCCGCAGCCTTCGGCATTCGCGCCGACCAGCTGGAACTGTAAGCTGCACGCCATTCACCGAGAAAAGGTCTTTCCATGAGCATCTGCGGCATCGAAATCAAAGGCAGCGAAGCCATCTTCGCCATGGCCACCCTGCAAGACGGCACGGCGCAGCACCTGGCCAACGCCTGCAAGAAAATCGCCCTGGACGACGATGACGAGACCGCCAACGTCAAAGCCTTCGCCACCCAGGTCGCCGCCTTCGTCCGCGACAACGGCATCAGCCGCATCGCCATCAAGAAACGCAGCAAAAAAGGCGAGTTCGCCGGCGGCCCGACCACCTTCAAGATCGAGGGCGTGTTCCAGCTGCTGGACAACTGCGAGGTGACCCTGCTGTCACCGCAGACCATCAATGCGCAGAACAAAAAGCACAACTTCGACCTGCCGGCGACGCTGAACAAGTATCAGCATGAGGCGTACAAGACCGCCTGTGCGGCGTTGCTGAAGAAATGACCCTGCGTAGGAGCGAGGCTTGCCCGCGATGGCGGTTTGTCTGACGCTGCGCGTTGTCTGCATCGCGAGCAAGCTTCGCTCCTACAGAATCAGGCGGCTCAGGCCTTCAGGCTTTGGCGCCGGTCTTCCCGCGGGCACTGGGCAAAACGCGCGCGATAGCTGCGGGTGAAATACGAGGGTGATTCGAAGCCGCAGGCAATGCTGACTTCCAGCACGCTCATGTCGGTCTGGCGCAGCAGTTGCCGGGCCTTTTCCAGGCGCAGCCCCAGGTAGAAGTTGCTCGGGGTGTCGTTCAGGTGCAGGCGGAACAGGCGTTCGAGCTGGCGTCGGGTGACCTTGATCGATTCGGCCAGCTGCAGGGTGCTCAGGGGCGGCTCGCTGTGCTGCTCCATCTCGCCGATCACCTGCACCAGCTTCTTGTTGCGGATGCCGTAGCGGGTGGCGACCTCCATACGCTGGTGGTCCTTGCGCGGGCGGATGCGCCCGAGCACGAACTGTTCGCTGACCTGGATCGCCAGCTCCGGGCCGTGGGCCTGGCCGATCAGGTCGAGCATCATGTCGATGGACGCGGTGCCCCCGGCCGAGGTAATGCGCCGCCGGTCGATCTCGAACAGCTCCTGGGTCACGCTGAGCTGGGGATAGGACTCCTTGAACGCCTCGATCGCTTCCCAGTGCAGGGTCACGCGGTGGCCTTCGAGCAGCCCGGCTTCGGCCAGGACCACGCTGCCGGTGTCGATGCCGCCCAGGGTCACGCCCTCCACCTCCAGGCGGCGCAACCAGTGCACCAGCGCCGGGGTGAGGAACTTCAGCGGCTCGAAGCCAGCCACCACCAGCAGGGTTGCGCCCTTCTTCAACGGTTCCAGCGCCGCATCGGCGTTGACCGACATGCCATTGCTCGCCAATACCGCGCCGCCATCGGCGCTCAGCACATGCCAGCGATACAGCTCGCCGCGAAAGCGATTGGCCACGCGCAGCGGCTCGATGGCCGAGATGAACCCGATGGCCGAGAAGCCCGGCATCAGCAAGAAATAGAAATCCTGGGACATGGAACGCACTCGGATAACGGGCAGCGTGGGCACTGTGATACGCCGTTTCCACGCCAGGTTCAAGACGAAGGTCGCTGCAGTGCAAGAGCCGGTCGCCGCTGTGCGTTTTCAGCGCTCGCCGGCTGCGTAACGTGGCATCACCGGCGCACATAGACGCCGGAACCGACAATAACGACCTGCCGAGGAAACCTTCATGAAACGACTGATCAGCAGCTGCGTCCTTGCACTCAGCGGTACCGTCTTTCTCAGCTCCGGCGGCGCCATGGCCGCCGACGCCGCCAGCTGCCAGAACGTGCGCCTCGGCGTGGTCAACTGGACCGACGTGATCGCCACCAGCGCCATGGCCCAGGTGCTGCTCGACGGCCTCGGCTACAAGACCAAACAGACCAGCGCCTCGCAGCAGATCATTTTTGCCGGCATCCGCGACCAGCGCCTGGACCTGTTCCTCGGCTACTGGAACCCGCTGATGACCCAGACCATCACCCCCTTCGTCGACGCCAAGCAGGTCAAGGTGCTGGCCGAGCCCAGCCTCAAGGACGCCCGCGCCACCCTCGCCGTGCCCACCTACCTGGCGGACAAGGGCCTGAAGACCTTCGCCGACATCGCCAAGTTCGAGAAGGAACTAGGCGGCAAGATCTACGGCATCGAGCCCGGCTCGGGCGCCAATACCCAGATCAAGGCGATGATCACCAAGAACCAGTTCGGCCTGGGCAAATTCCAGCTGGTCGAATCCAGCGAGGCCGGCATGCTCGCGGCGGTGGATCGCGCGGTACGGCGCAAGGAGGCCGTGGTGTTCTTCGGCTGGGCGCCGCACCCGATGAACGTCAACGTGCAGATGACCTACCTCACCGGCAGCGACGACGCCCTGGGCCCGAACGAAGGCATGGCCACGGTGTGGACCGTCACCGCGCCGACCTATGCCGAACAGTGCCCGAACGTCAGCCGGCTGCTGAGCAACCTGACCTTCAGCGCCGAGGACGAGAGCCGCATGATGCAGCCGTTGCTCGACCACAAGGACGCCCTGGAATCGGCCAAGCAATGGCTGGCCGAGCATCCACAGGACAAGGCGCGCTGGCTTGAAGGGGTCACCACCTTCGACGGCAAGCCGGCCACCGGCAACCTGAAACTGACCAGCCAATAACCACCCCGAACTCCCTCTGCGCAGCGCCAAACGGCTGCGCAGTGACTCACCACGCCTGTAAGGAACCCGCACCATGAACCACGACGTCATCATCACCTGCGCACTCACCGGTGCTGGCGACACGACCGCCAAGAGCCCCCACGTGCCGGTCACCCCGAAACAGATTGCCGCCGCCGCGGTGGAAGCAGCCAAGGCCGGCGCCACCGTGGTCCACTGCCACGTGCGCAACCCGCAAACCGGCAAGTTCAGCCGCGACGTCGCGCTGTACCGGGAAGTGATGGAGCGTATCCGCGAAGCGGACGTCGACATCATCGTCAACCTCACCGCCGGGATGGGCGGCGACCTGGAGATCGGCGCCGGCGAAAACCCGATGGAGTTCGGCCCCAATACCGACCTGGTCGGCCCGCTGACCCGCCTGGCCCACGTCGAGGAGCTGCTGCCGGAAATCTGCACCCTGGACTGCGGCACCCTGAACTTCGGCGACGGCGACACCATTTATGTGTCCACCCCGGCGCAACTGCGCGCCGGTGCCAAGCGCATCCAGGAACTGGGGGTGAAGGCCGAGCTGGAAATCTTCGACACCGGCCACCTGTGGTTCGCCAAGCAGATGATCAAGGAAGGCCTGCTGGACGACCCGCTGTTCCAGCTGTGCCTGGGCATTCCCTGGGGCGCGCCGGCCGACACCACCACCATGAAGGCCATGGTCGACAACCTGCCGGCGGGCGCGGTCTGGGCCGGCTTCGGTATCGGCCGCATGCAGATGCCAATGGCCGCACAGGCGGTGCTGCTGGGCGGCAATGTGCGGGTCGGCCTGGAGGACAACCTGTGGCTGGACAAAGGCGTGCTGGCGACCAACGGCCAACTGGTGGAACGCGCCAGCGAGATCCTCAGCCGCCTCGGCGCCCGCGTCCTGACCCCGGCCGAGGGCCGGGCCAAGATGGGCCTGAGCAAGCGCGGCTGACCCCTAAGGCGATTGCCTGTAGCCGCTGCCGAGCCCGCGAGGCTGCGCACGGCTGCAACGCAGCCGCCACAAGGGCGACCACGAGTTACCTGATCCACCGCGCCGACCGGCCTTACGACTGCTGCGCAGCCGCACGCAGCCTCGCGTTGCTCGGCAGCGGCTACAGATATGTTCACTTTTGACTTTCAGGAAACCTGTCATGAGCTTTATCACCGAGATCAAAACCTTCGCTACCCTGGGTAGCGGTGTCATCGGCAGTGGCTGGGTATCGCGCGCCCTCGCCCACGGCCTGGACGTGGTGGCCTGGGACCCGGCGCCCGGCGCCGAGGCGGCCCTGCGCAAGCGTGTGGCCAATGCCTGGGGCGCCCTGGAGAAACAGGGCCTGGCACCGGGCGCTTCCCAGGATCGCCTGCGTTTTGTCGCGACCATCGAGGAGTGCGTGAAAGACGCCGACTTCATCCAGGAAAGCGCCCCGGAACGCCTGGAGCTGAAGCTCGAGCTGCACGCCAAGATCAGCGCCGCGGCCAAGCCCAATGCGCTGATCGGCTCCAGCACCTCCGGCCTGCTGCCGAGCGAGTTCTACGAGAGTTCCACCCACCCGCAACGCTGCGTGGTCGGCCACCCGTTCAACCCGGTGTACCTGCTGCCGCTGGTGGAAGTGGTCGGCGGCAAGAACACCGCGCCAGAAGCCGTGCAGGCCGCGATCAAGGTCTATGAATCCCTCGGCATGCGCCCGCTGCATGTACGCAAGGAAGTCCCGGGGTTTATCGCCGACCGTCTTTTGGAGGCGCTGTGGCGCGAGGCCCTGCACCTGGTCAACGATGGCGTCGCCACCACCGGCGAAATCGACGACGCGATCCGCTTTGGCGCCGGCCTGCGCTGGTCGTTCATGGGCACCTTCCTGACCTACACCCTGGCCGGCGGCGATGCCGGCATGCGTCACTTCATGGCCCAGTTCGGCCCGGCCCTGCAGCTGCCATGGACCTACCTGCCGGCCCCGGAACTGACCGACAAACTGATCGACGACGTGGTCGAGGGCACCACCGAGCAGCTCGGCACACACAGCATTTCGGCGCTGGAGCGCTATCGTGATGACTGCCTGCTCGCCGTGCTCGAAGCGGTGAAAACCACCAAGGCCAGGCATGGCATGAGCTTCAGCGAGTAACTCCCTGATGCCCACCCCTGTAGCCGCTGCCGAAGGCTGCGATCGGCTCCGAAGGAGACGCGCTCTTGCGGCCCTCGGAAGGCTCTTCGAGCCTTATCGCAGCCTTCGGCAGCGGCTACAGGTTCAGCCCGCCATTTTCGTGAGCCCATGACATGCCCGCACTCACCACCTACACCACCCGCATCAGCCCCGACTGGGTCGATTACAACGGCCACCTGCGGGACGCCTTCTACCTGCTGATTTTCAGCTACGCCACCGACGCCCTGATGGACCAGCTGGGCATGGACAGCAACCACCGCGAAGCCAGCGGCAACTCGCTGTTCACCCTCGAGCTGCACCTCAATTACCTGCATGAAGTGAAGCTCGATACCGAGGTCGAAGTGCGCACCCGGATCATCGGCCACGACCGCAAGCGCCTGCACCTGTACCACAGCCTGCACAAGGTCGGTGACGACCTGGAACTGGCCGGCAATGAGCAGATGCTGCTCCACGTCGATCTCGCCGGCCCGCGTTCGGCGCCGTTCAGCGAACCGGTGCTGAACAGGCTGCGAGCCATCGCCGCCGAGCAGGCCGACCTCCCCGCCCCCACCTGGATCGGCCGGGTGATTGCCTTGCCGCCGGAAAAATAACCACCTCATAAAAAAGGACTGCACCGTGAATACCGCCACCGCTTTTGCCGACTTCCGCAGTTACCCGTTGATCAGCGCGTTGACCGCCGTACAAGCCCTGGCGGACCGTGTTCAGGTGCAGTGGGCCGACGGTCGCTCGAGCCCCTTTCATCATCAGTGGCTGCGCGACAACTGCCCCTGCCCGCACTGTGTCTACAGCGTGACCCGCGAGCAGGTGCTGGAGATAGTCGATGTCGCCGAAGACCTGGCCCCGGCCAGCAGCCGGATCGACGCCCAGGGCTGCCTGAGCATCGACTGGCAAGACGGTCACCTCAGCCGCTTCGACCCGGGCTGGCTGCGGGCCCACGCCTACGACGATGCAAGCCGCACCGAGCGCCGCGCTCGTCGGTCGCACAGCCAGCTGTGGGACAGCCGGCTGCAACTGCCGGTGTTCGAGTACCAGGCGCTGATGGAGGATCCGCAGGCGCTGTTGCAATGGCTGCTGGCGGTGCGCGATATCGGCCTGACGCAGGTCCGCGGCGTGCCCACCGAACCGGGGTCGCTGGCCCAGGTCGCCAAGCGCATCTCCTTTATCCGCGAGAGCAATTTCGGCGTGCTGTTCAACGTGCAATCCAAGGCCGACGCCGACAGCAATGCCTATACCGCCTTCAACCTGCCGCTGCACACCGACTTGCCGACCCGCGAGTTGCAACCGGGCCTGCAGTTCCTGCATTGCCTGGTGAACGACGCCGAAGGCGGCGAAAGCATCTTTGTCGACGGTTTTGCCATCGCCGACGCCTTGCGCCGCGAAGACCCCGAGGCGTTTCGCGCGCTGTGCGAGATCCCCGTGGAGTTTCGCAACAAGGACCGCCACAGCGACTACCGCTGCCTGGCACCGGTGATCGCCCTGAATGCAGTGGGCGAGGTCGCGGAGATCCGCATGGCCAACTTCCTGCGCGGGCCGTTCGAGGCCTCGGTGGACGACATGCCCAGGCTGTACCGCGCCTATCGACGTTTTATCGCCATGACCCGCGAGCCGCGCTTTCGCCTGATCCAGCGTCTCAACCCCGGCGAACTGTGGTGCTTCGACAACCGCCGCACCCTGCACGCGCGCAACGCCTTCGACCCCGCCAGCGGCGCGCGGCATTTCCAGGGGTGCTACATCGATCGCGACGAGCTGCTGTCGCGGATTCTGGTGTTGCAACGCTAGACCGAGTCGCCCTCAATCGCGGGCAAGGACTGAGCGTCCCCCCTGCTCCTACAGACGCGGTGTCGTACCCATCATCGTGCTACGACGCGAACCTGTAGGAGCGAGGCTTGCCCGCGAAAAATCCATCTGGCAGCGCATTTTTCCCAGGCAAAAAAAGCCCCGATCAAGCCGTGACATGATCGGGGCAGAGGAGGTTTTCTGAGGAGCCGACACGAGGGTGACCAAACCTTCGATGACCGAGCTGGAATCCAGTGTGCCCAGTCGCCCTCAAGCCAAGTTAGCCGAAAACGACCTGTTCATAGGCATCCCGGCCATTGCGACAATCCGCCCTTGCCGACTGTCCGGGCGGCTACCAGAATCGACCCACGACCACGCTCCCTGAACAAGGATAAGAGTCATGATGCACGCGGATCTGATTGACCAGGACGACCTGCTCGGCCAACTGAGGGCCCTGGGTTTTGAAATGCCGGCCGGCGCCACCGCCGACCAGGCCTGCGAGTGTGCGGTGCGCGGCTTGAGCGATGCCCGGGCCAAGGCCCTCAAGGGCATGGTCGAGCAGATGCTCACCGGCAATGCGACCATCCTGCCGGCCGTGCGCCAGGCCATCGACAAGCAGCTGTTGCCGGCCCTGGCCCAGTTCCAGAACCGCCGCGCCTGAGCCTTCGCCGGGAGCGGATCCCGGAGTAGAGTGCGGTGCTTGCAAGCCAAGGAACCGCCCCATGATTCGAATCGAACCCTGCCAGTCAGCCCAGCAACCGGGCTGGCTGTCATTGCGCCAGGCACTGTGGCCCGACTGCCCGGCCCAGGAACATCTGGACGAAATCGCCAGCTTGCTGGACGACCCGCAGCGTTATATCAACCTGCTCGCTTATACCGCCGACGGCCAGCCAGTGGGACTGGCCGAAGCCTCGTTGCGCCGCGACTACGTGAACGGCACCGAGCATTCGCCGGTGGTGTTTCTGGAGGGTTTGTACGTCAGCGCCGAACAGCGGCGCCAGGGCATTGCCGAACAACTGATAGACGCCGTCGCCCAGTGGGGACGGGATCAGGGTTGTGCGGAAATGGCTTCGGATACCGGCCTGGAAAACCTGTTGAGCCAGACCGTGCACAAGGCGCTCGGTTTCGAGGAAACCGAGCGCGTCGTGTACTTCAAGAAAAGCCTGTGATTACAGCCTGACGCTGGCAAAGGTCGATTCGTTGCGCGCCTGGCTCAGCGAAGACATCGGGCCAGCCAGCACCAGCGCCTGCGGAATCGGCATCATCGCCACCTGTTGGGCGGTGTTGGAGCCCACGCGTTCGTCACGCGGTGGAATGCCGAAGTACTCGCGGTAGCACTTGGAGAAGTGCGGCGTGGAGACGAAACCGCAGACCGAGGCCACTTCGATGATCGACATCGGCGTCTGCTTGAGCAGCTGGCGGGCGCGGATCAGCCGCAGCTTCAGGTAGTAGCGCGATGGCGAGCAGTGCAGGTATTTCTGGAACAGCCGCTCCAGCTGGCGTCGCGACACCGAGACGTAGACCGCCAGTTCGTCGAGGTCGATCGGCTCTTCCAGGTTGGCTTCCATCAGCGCGACGATTTCCTGCAGTTTCGGCTGGTTGGTGCCGAGCATGTGCTTGAGCGGCACGCGCTGGTGATCCTGCTCGTTGCGGATGCGTTCGTAGACGAACATTTCCGAGATCGCCGCCGACAGCTCGCGGCCGTGATCGCGGCTGATCAGGTGCAGCATCATGTCCAGCGGCGCGGTGCCGCCGGAGCTGGTGAAGCGGTTGCGGTCGAGGGTGAACAAACGAGTGCTCATGGCCACCCGCGGGAAAGCTTCCTGCATCGAGGCCAGGCATTCCCAGTGCACGCTGCAATCGAAGCCGTCGAGCAGGCCGGCGCAGGCCAGGGCCCAACTGCCGGTGCAGACCGCGCCGAGACGGCGGGACTGGCGCGCCTGGCTTTGCAGCCAGGACACATGTTCGCGGGTCACGGTGCGTTGGATGCCGATACCGCCGCAGACGATTACGGTGTCCAGGGCGGGTGCTTTATGCATGGAGGCGTCTGGGGTGATCTGCAGGCCATCACTGGCCCAGACCTGGCCACCGTCGACGCTGAGGGTGCTCCAGCGATACAGCTCGCGACCGGACAACTGGTTGGCCATGCGCAGCGGCTCGACCGCGGAGGCCAGGGAAATCAGCGTGAAATTGTCCAGCAGCAAAAAGCCGATGGATTGAGGCGCACGGTTCTGGGGTTGAGCCCCGGAGTTGAACGTCGTCATCGCGGTATCTCCTCACACAAAGCAGGTGATGGCCTCAGGCGGAGGCTCTTGTTATTGCCATCATTCTCACGCGGGAGACGGGCTTTGTAATGACAGAGCAATTGCCATGCCTAAAATTGAATGGCCATTCAATAACTCCTGAAAACGACGTCGCGATGTGTCTATATAAGCCGTGCGCAATGTGCGGGTTATAAGTGCCGAATCAGCCGTGGAGGGCCCTGGCCCGGTGGCTGTGAGCAAATCGGTAGCACTTGTGGGAACGGCGAGAAACGTCCCGGGAAAAGAGTGTCACCGCAAGCACAGGTGGGCGCTCAGCCGAGGTAAGTGAAAAACCTGACCGATGAACCCCTGGACTTACCTGTTTGCGACGCTCCAAAAGGTGGCGGGGGCGGCGCTGGGTGTTCAATTTATGAGCAGAACGCTGCCGCGACTTGCCTTGAAAAGAGTAGTGAGTCTCCTGGCGCTATCGCGGGCAAGCCTCGCTCCTACAGAAGAAGCATGCCGGCTTCTGTAGGAGCGAGGCTTGCCCGCGATGGACCGCGCAGCAGTCCCGCTGTTTAAGACCTCAACATTCCACGGCGCTAACCGCCAGCCCACCGCGCGATGTCTCCTTGTATTTGTCATGCATGTCGGCGCCGGTATCGCGCATGGTGCGGATCACCCGGTCCAGGGAAATGAAGTGCTGGCCGTCGCCGCGCAAGGCCATTTGCGCAGCGTTGATGGCCTTCACCGCGGCAATCGCGTTGCGCTCGATGCACGGCACCTGCACCAGGCCGCCGACCGGGTCGCAGGTCAGGCCGAGGTTATGCTCCAGGCCGATTTCCGCGGCGTTGCACAGCTGCTCCGGCGACGCCCCGAGAATCTCCGCCAGGCCGGCAGCCGCCATGGCGCAGGCGGAGCCCACCTCGCCCTGGCAGCCAACTTCGGCCCCGGAAATCGAGGCGTTCTTCTTGCAGAGGATGCCCACCGCCGCCGCACCAAGGAAAAAGTCCACCACGTTGGCGTCGGTGACATCCTCGCTGAAACGCATGAAGTAATGCAGCACCGCCGGAATGATCCCCGCCGCGCCGTTGGTCGGCGCCGTCACCATGCGCCCGCCGGCGGCGTTCTCTTCGTTGACCGCCAGGGCGTACAGGTTGACCCACTCCATGGCGCTCAAGGTCGAGCCGATCACATTGGGTTTGTTCAACTCCTGCAGGCTGCGGTGCAGCTTGGCCGCGCGGCGCCGCACATTGAGCCCGCCGGGCAGGATGCCTTCGTGTTTCAGGCCCTGCTCGACGCAATCCTGCATGGCCTGCCAAAGCTTCATCAGGCCCGCGCGGATCTCCTCCTCCGAACGCCAGACCTTCTCGTTGGCCATCATCAGCTCGGCCACCCGCAGGTTGTGCTTCTGGCACAGGCTCAGCAGCTCCACGGCGCTGGAAAAGTCATAAGGCAATTCGGTGCGATCCAGGTCCACCACGCCGCTGCTGGCCTGGGCTTCGTCGACGACAAAACCGCCGCCCACGGAATAATAGGTATCGCGGTGCAGTTCCCCGGACTCGCCTTCGGCCACCAGGGTCATGGCGTTGGGGTGGAACGGCAGGTTCTCGTCGATCAGCAGCATGTCGCGCGCCCAGACGAAGGGGATCGGCAGGCGGTTGTCGAGCAGCAGGGTATTGGTTTCGCGCAGGGCCTCGATGCGACAGCCGATCTGCGACGGATCGATCGCATCCGGCCATTCGCCCATCAGCCCCATGATCACCGCGTTGTCGCTGCCGTGCCCGATGCCGGTGGCCGACAGCGAACCGTAGAGCCTGACCTCGATGCGGCGCGCCTGCTCCAGCAGGTCTTTTTCCCGCAGCGCCTGGACGAACAGCGCCGCGGCGCGCATGGGCCCGACGGTGTGGGAACTGGAGGGGCCGATGCCGATTTTGAACAGGTCGAAAACACTGATAGCCATTACTGCGAAACTCCTCGATGAGCACACGCCGGGCGCCCAAACGCCCGGTGGCGAAGCTGCTACGCTCAAGCAGTAATCCGCCGAGATACGCGCATCATCAGGCTTTTGCAGTGTCGTTCGACGTCTCACACCGACTCACTCATGCCCACCAACGCCGTGGCCCGCCGACCTCCGGTTTCGGCCGTTTTTTTGCGGTTCAGATGGGCAAAAAGTGCTGAAAAAAGCTGTAAGCGACCTCACCAACACTGGATGCGACCCTCCCTGTACTGGATACGACGCACCCTGTAGGCGTCAGATTTTCACTGGTACATGATCAGTCTCGACTCGATTGCAAGGCACTGTGGTAGAGCTGTCCCACTCGCCCCAACCGCAACACTTATAAGTGCGGTCAGACACCGCCAGAAAACACCCAGGAGTCCACCCCATGAAAGGTTCCCCGTCGTTGTTGTTGGCCGCCATGCTGAGTCTGCCGCTTGTGGCGCACGCCGCAGAACCGGCGCAATGCAGCACCGTAAACTTCTCCGATGTCGGCTGGACCGACATCACCGTCACCACCGCGACCACCAGCGTCGTTCTCGATGCACTTGGCTACAAGACCAAGACCACGATGATTTCCGTGCCGGTGACCTACAAATCCCTGGCCGACGGCAAGAACATGGACGTGTTCCTCGGCAACTGGATGCCGACCATGGAAAACGACATCAAGGCCTACCGCGATGCCGGCACCGTCGAGACCCTGCGCGCCAACCTGGAAAACGCCAAGTACACCCTGGCCGTCCCGGAAGAGCTGTACAACAAGGGCCTGAAGGATTTCGCCGACATCGCCAAGTTCAAGAAAGAGCTGGACGGCAAGATCTACGGCATCGAACCGGGCAACGACGGCAACCGCCTGATCCAGAGCATGATCGACAAGAACGCCTTCGGCCTCAAGGACGCCGGCTTCAAGGTGGTCGAGTCCAGCGAGGCCGGCATGCTCTCGCAAGTCGACCGCGCGCAGCGGCGCAGCACCGCGGTGGTGTTCCTGGGCTGGGAACCGCACCCGATGAACACCCGCTTCAAGATGAAGTACCTGACCGGCGGCGACGAGTACTTCGGCCCCAACTTCGGCCAGGCGACCATCTACACCAACACCCGCAAGGGCTACGTCGAGGAATGCAGCAACGTCGGTCAGTTGCTGAAGAATCTGTCGTTCACCCTGAATATGGAAAGCACCCTGATGGGTAACGTCCTGGACGACAAGATGAAGCCCGAGGCGGCCGCCAAGGCCTGGCTGAAGAAAAACCCCGAGGTACTCGATACCTGGCTCGCTGGCGTGACCACCATTGACGGAAAACCAGGCCTGGAAGCCGTGAAAACCAAGCTTGCGCAGTAAGTCGCTTATGCCGGACGGGCTCGCCCGCCCGGGCTGTTTATTCCTTGCATGTGGACGTTCAATACCATGCTCATTGATCAGAAAATCCCTTTAGGCCAGTACATCGCTGCCTTCGTTGAATGGTTGACGCAACACGGCGCCAGCACATTTGATGCGATCGCATCGACCCTGGAAACGATGATCCACGGCGTGACGTTTGCGCTGACCTGGTTCAACCCACTGGCCTTGATCGGCCTGATTGCCTTGCTGGCGCACGTGATTCAACGCAAATGGGGCCTGACCGCCTTCGTCGTGCTGTCCTTTCTGCTGATCCTCAATCTGGGTTACTGGCAGGAGACCATGGAAACCCTGGCCCAGGTGCTGTTCGCCACCCTGGTCTGCGTGCTCATTGGCGTGCCGTTGGGCATCGTCGCCGCGCACAAGCCGATGTTCTACACCATGATGCGTCCGGTGCTCGATCTGATGCAGACCGTACCGACCTTCGTTTACCTCATTCCTACCCTGACCCTGTTCGGTCTGGGCGTGGTGCCAGGCCTGATCTCCACGGTGGTGTTCGCCATTGCCGCGCCGATCCGCCTGACCTACCTGGGCATCCGCGATGTACCACAAGAGTTGATGGACGCCGGCAAGGCCTTTGGCTGCTCCCGCCGTCAACTGTTGTCGCGTATCGAACTGCCCCACGCCATGCCGAGCATCGCTGCCGGTATCACCCAGTGCATCATGCTGTCGTTGTCGATGGTGGTGATCGCAGCCCTGGTGGGCGCCGATGGCCTGGGCAAACCCGTGGTCAACGCACTGAACACCGCCGATATCGCCCTGGGCTTCGAAGCAGGCCTGGCAATCGTACTGCTGGCGATCATGCTCGACCGTATCTGCAAACAACCCGAAGCCAAAGTAGGGGGTGACGCATGAGCATAATCCGCTTCGATAACGTCGACGTTATCTTCTCCAAGGACCCACGCGAGGCGCTCAAGCTGCTGGATCAGGGCATGAGCCGCAACGAGATCCTGAAAAAGACCGGCCAGATCGTCGGTGTGGAAAAGGCCAGCCTGGACATCGAGAAAGGCGAAATCTGCGTGCTGATGGGCCTCTCCGGCTCCGGCAAGTCCAGCCTGCTGCGCTGCATCAACGGCCTCAACACCGTCAGCCGCGGCAAGCTGTTCGTCGAGCATGAAGGCCGGCAGATCGACATCGCTTCCTGTACCCCGGCGGAACTGAAGATGATGCGCACCAAGCGCATCGCCATGGTGTTCCAGAAGTTCGCCCTGATGCCCTGGCTGACCGTTCGCGAGAACATCAGCTTCGGCCTGGAGATGCAGGGCCGGCCGGAAAAGGAACGGCGCAAGCTGGTGGACGAGAAACTCGAGCTGGTGGGCCTGACCCAGTGGCGCAACAAGAAGCCCGACGAGCTGTCCGGCGGTATGCAGCAACGTGTCGGCCTGGCCCGCGCCCTGGCGATGGACGCCGACATCCTGCTGATGGACGAACCCTTCTCCGCCCTCGATCCGCTGATCCGCCAGGGCCTGCAGGACGAACTGCTGGAACTGCAACGCAAGCTGAGCAAGACCATCGTGTTCGTCAGCCATGACCTCGATGAGGCCCTGAAACTGGGCAGCCGCATCGCCATCATGAAAGACGGCCGGATCATCCAGTACAGCAAGCCGGAAGAGATCGTGCTGAACCCGGCGGACGACTATGTGCGTACCTTCGTCGCCCATACCAACCCGCTCAACGTGCTCTGCGGCCGCAGCCTGATGCGCACCCTGGACAACTGCAAGCGCATCAACGGCTCCGTGTGCCTGGATCCGGGTGGCGACTCCTGGCTCGACCTGGCCGAGGGCAACACCATCAAGGGCGCACGCCAGAACGGCGCCAGCCTCGACCTGCAGAACTGGATCCCGGGCCAGGCGGTGGAAGGCCTGGGCCGCAAGCCGACCCTGGTGGACTCCAGCATCGGCATGCGCGACGCGCTGCAGATTCGCTACCAGACCGGCAATAAGCTGGTGCTGCATGACAACAACAAGGTGGTGGGGATCCTTGGCGACAGCGAGCTCTACCACGCGCTGCTCGGCAAGAACCTGGGGTAACAGCGACACGCAAACAAAAACGCCGCGACATCGATCGCGGCGTTTTTGTTTTATCGGGAAAGGCGTCAGCAGGATCGCCCCCTGTTGCAGGAGCCAGCTTGCTGGCGATGGGGGCGTTGCTGATGTTGCGGGGAACCAGGTACATCGTTTCGCGGGCAAGCCTCGCTCCTACAGAGGCATGCGCGTGCGTCTTCTGTAGGAGCGGCCGGTCGACGCTCGATTGCCCGCGATGGATGCGACGCGGTGTAACAGGGCTACACCGCGTCCCTCACGTCTTAGCTGTAAACCCGGCCAAGGAGCTGCCGGTGGCTTTCGAACTGATCGAGCACGTCACGGGTAATCTGCTCCTGAGTGAAGCCCATCAAGTCGTATTCCTGACTGCCGTTGTGCAGGTAAACCTCAGCGCGGTAGTAGCGCGCACGCTCCTCGGACACATCGGCCGATTCGCTCGGCGCCGCCAGATAGCCATCCAGGCTCACTTCATAAACGAAAGGGTTGCCCTCTTCCATCTCGATCCGCACGCCCATGCAACGCTTGGACTTGCCCAGCAGGGTTTGCACATCCAGGCCCTGGCTGCGCAGCTGGGTAGCGGCTTCTTCCAGTGCCGGCGTCACGTGCTTGTCCATGAAACGCTGAACCACCGCCTGGGTCGGCTGCAGGTCCAGCTGGGTCAGGCGCTCGCTGAAACCACGACGACCACGGGCCGCCAGTTCCGCTTGCTCCTGTTCGATCTGCGTGTCCTGGCGCATGGCCTTGTGCAGGCCGAACATGAAGCACACCAGCACCACCGAGAACGGCAGGCCGGCCAGCACCACCATGGTCTGCATGGCTTCGAAGTTACCGGCGAACAGCAGGCCGACGGTCACCAGGGTGATCACCACCGACCAGAAGATCCGCAGCCAGTGCGGGGCGTCTTCGTCGACGTTGCCGCCCTTGCAAGACAGGTTGGCCATCATCACCGCGCCGGAGTCGGCCGGGGTCAGGAACAGCACGAAGCCGACGAAAATCGACACGCCGATGACAATCTTCGACGCCGGGTAATGATCCAGCAACTGGTAGATCGCCATGGATGGCTGTTCCAGCGCCGTCTTGCCCAGCTCCACCGCACCATGGTTCATCACTAGGTCCAGGGCCGAGTTACCGAACACCGACAGCCAGGCCAGGGTGAAGCCCAGCGGAATCAACAGCACGCCCGCCACCAGCTCGCGCACGGTACGACCACGGGAAATACGCGCGATGAACATGCCCACGAATGGCGCCCAGGAAATCCACCAGGCCCAGTAGAACAGGGTCCACAGGCCCAGCCAGCGGTCGGACTTGGCGTTGTCGCCTTCGTATACATAGAGGTCGAAGGTCTTGAGCACCACACCGTTGAGGTAATCGCCGACGTTTTGCACGAAACCGTTGAGCAGGTGCAGGGTCGGACCAAACAGCAGCACAAAGATCAGTAGGCCGCTGAACAGCACGATGTTCAGGTTGGACAGCCGGCGGATGCCGTTTTCCACACCCGATACCGCGGCGATGGTGGCCACGGTGCTCATGACGATGATCACGATCAGCAGGTTGGTGTTGCTGTGTTCCATGCCGAACAGGTTTTCCAGGCCGGAAGACACCTGCATCGAGCCGATGCCCAGGTTGGTCACTAGGCCCAGCAGGGTCACGAACATGCCGAATCCGTCCACCGCGTGGCCGGCCGCGCCCTTGACCCAGCGCTCGCCCACCAGCGGATACAACGCCGAACGCAGCGCCAGCGGCTGGTTATGACGATAGGCAAAGTAGGCCACGGCCAAGCCGACCAGGGCGTAGATCGCCCAGCCGTGCAGGCCCCAGTGCAGGAACGTCAACTGCAGCGCCTGGCGCGCGGCCAGGTTGCTGCCCGGTACGCCTTCAGGCGGGTTGAAGTAGTGGTCCAGCGGTTCGGAAGCACCGAAGTACAGCAGCGAGATACCGATACCGGACGAGAACAGCATGCCGGCCCAGGCGCCGTAGCTGAAATCCGGGGTGTCTTGCTTGGTCCCCAGCTTGAGCTTGCCGTAGGAGGAAAACGCCAGGCCAACGACGAATACCAGGTAGGCGGCGATCACCACCATGTAGTACCAGCCGAAGCTGCGGGACAACCAGGCCTGGGCAATGCCGAGCAGTCTGCCGGCCTCTTGCGGGGCGATGATCAGAATGGCGGTCAGCAACAGGATCAGCGCGGTAGAGGTGTAGAACACCCAACCGTTGACCCGCACCTTTTCCGGTGGGGTCTTTATAAGAGAGGCAGAACTCATGGCACAGATGCTCCAGGCAGTGCGAGAGAAGAACACAAGGCAACACGGAACCCGACCAATCGGTTAGTTGGCAGCCGACCGACGGGTGATATAAAGACACCCCGAAAAAGCCCGAACCCGCAGGGGTTGCATTGAGAACCAGCGTCGAAGGCCGAGTGCAAACGTGCAGTTCGTCACCTGGCCTTAAGCGTCTTGCCCATTCAACACATCCGTCCTCGCTGGCTCACGCTATGCCCTGCTTGGGGTTCAGACTTTTCGGAGGTCGCTTTTCCGCCATCTACACGCAGGAAGGACCTGGAGGCAGCGACGATTTGTCGCAGATCTTATTCTTTGTTGATTGAACGTTCAATCAAAACAAAATAGACTGGCCCTCACGCCGGTAGCCGTTTTACGACTGCCAGCAGGCCTAAGGAGATGTGCAAGATGCCCAAGGTCGGTATGCAACCCATCCGCCGCCAGCAGTTGATCGAAGCCACGTTGCTGGCGGTCGATCAGGTCGGGATGGGGGACGCCAGCATTGCGCTGATCGCCCGTTTGGCCGGTGTCTCGAACGGCATCATCAGTCACTACTTTCAGGACAAGAACGGCCTGATCGCCGCCACGGCGCAGTATCTGATGAGTGTCCTCAGCGAGAACGTCACCGCGCGCCGTCAGGCGCTGGAGGACAGCAGCCCGCGGGCGCACCTCCAGGTGATCATCGAAGGCAACTTCGACGCCAGCCAGGTCAATGGCCCGGCAATGAAAACCTGGCTGGCCTTCTGGGCCACCAGCATGCACCACCCGTCTTTGCACAGGTTGCAGCGGATC
>Ga0207976_100359_pt1 | contig 19532 bp, 13 predicted proteins | sample LakWasMe94_HOW11_2_FD_183916 | JGI IMG/M metagenome (GOLD analysis project Ga0207976, IMG submission 183916) | Freshwater sediment methanotrophic microbial communities from Lake Washington under simulated oxygen tension - Sediment Metagenome... | ecosystem: Environmental > Aquatic > Freshwater >... | reverse complement strand
TCATTCCATCAAGGGGCTGATGACCTGGTCGATCAATTGGGACGACGGCCTCAGCAGGGACAATGTTCCCTACAATTGGGAGTTCTACAATCGCTATGCCCCATTGATTCACGGTGAGCCTGGTATTGGTGAGCGGCCAACGGCTCCGGCGAACCTGTCCGCGAGCGACGTGACTGAAACCGGCATGACCTTGAGTTGGGGGGCTTCAGCCGGTCCTCGTCCGATCGAAACCTACACGCTGTACCGAAACGGTTCTCCAATAAACCATACGGCGGCCTTGAGTCTGGAAGACTCAGGCCTGACGCCGAACACTCAGTACAGTTACTTTGTCACGGCAACGGACTCTTCGGGAAAAGAGTCGCTTCCGAGCCAAAGCCTGAGCGTCAGAACCGCTGGAGACATAACGGATCCAGAGTATCCCGAGTGGCAATTGAACCATCGGTATTACAAGGAAGATGGCGTGACTTACGAAGGCAATAGGTACTTGTGCCTGCAAGAGCACGTATCAAACTCAGGCTGGACGCCTCCAGTGGCCTTTACCCTATGGTCAAAGGTCGCAATCAAGCGGCGTGCGTAGAGCGGTAGCGGGGCCCGGCAGAAATGCCGGGCTTTCATTGCCTGCGGATAAGTGATCTACCCCGAGTTCTGGACATGATGAGCTTGTGTGGGGCATGTGGTATGAATCGCCCGGATTTTCTAGACACCTTACAAGTTCATTGCATAACGCTTTTCAAACTCTATCGGTGACAACCGATTGTTAAAACCATGACGGCATTTCGAGTGATAGAACAACTCGATGTAATCGAACACATCACTACGTGCCTCTTGCCGTGTGGTATAGATTTTTCTCTTGATCCTTTTCCGTTTCAGAAGCTGGAAAAAACTCTCGGCTACCGCGTTGTCATGGTTGTTTTCCTCGGCGACTCATACTGGCAACCAGGTTGTTCGCCTTCAGAAAACTACGCCAATCGGAACTGCTGTACTGGCTGCCTTGGTCGGGGTGAATCATCATCTCCTGTGTAGGAGCGAGGCTTGCCCACGATAAACCTCAACGATAACGCGCCACCACTGAACACCCCTCATACCAAAGCCCCTGACTCCAAAAGATCCAGAGGCTTTTTTAATGCCTGCAAGCTATCGCAAAGGATGTCGAGAGAGGTCTCAAGCGTTTAGAGCCGGCCCGCCTGCGGCCCTTGCATCGCCTTACCCTGGGCAACATCCAGCAACGCCACACCATCGCTCAGCAGCAGCGAAGCAATATCGGCGATCTGGAACAAATCACTTTCATCCGCTGTACGCGCGGTCATGCAAGACAGGCTGTTCATCAGTTTGTGAATGGCGCGAACGCGCCGGTCGGCACAGGCCAGTAAGTCCACCAGCGAGGCGTTGGAATCGATCAGCAGGACAGGATGCTCAGTGGCAGTGCTGTGAAGCGGGATATATCCGTTCATTGATGTAGCTCCATGCATTAAGTGGGCTACCTCCAGACCCTCCTACAAGCTGGGTGGCAGCAAAAAAAACACCCAGAAAAAGCTGGGTGCTTGTGCACGGTGCGATCCTCGGGCTCCTACACCCGGTCGCTGATTTGGCAGCGATCGGCGCAGAGTAATGACGCGCTTTCATGAGGGCAACTCCGACTCAATGACTGAACGTAACAAGGCAGCGATGCATGCCGATTCGCGATTTCGCTGCGGTTTTGGAATGAGAAAGTTCCTTTCATTCGTTCAGGCGCTGGATGGTGGACCAGTCATTCGCTGAAAAAACTGACGCCTTCTTCCAATTCTTTCCAGGAGGTTTAGGACGTCTCCTAGATCAATGCCGTGGGTGGCTTGCTAGCCTGGCTCGGCTGTTCAGCTTGGCCGAATCTGGATGTAACCAGGCCAAAAACGAGTTGCGCTTACGTTAAGTCCGCGCGCAAGAACTCGCGCTATGTCGCAGTCCAAAGGAACAAAGGATGTTCAACAAAGCCAATGAAACTCACTTCACCCTGAGCATTGAAGGCGTCCAGAGCGACTTGCAAGTACTCTCTTTCAAGGGGACCGAAGGCATCAGCCAGCCGTTCCGTTTCGATCTGGAACTGGTCAGCGAGAACCCCGACCTGGACCTGGAAACGCTGCTGCACAAGCAGGCTTTTCTAGCGTTTGATCATGCTTCTGCTAAAGAGAGTGCCAGTGGCATCCACGGCCAGATCTACCGCGTGGCCCAGGGCGATGCCGGCAAACGCCTGACTCGCTACAAGGTGTCGCTGGTGCCGCAGCTGGCCTACCTCGAGCACCGCACCAACCAGCGCATCTACCAGCAGATATCGGCGCCGAAGATCATCGCCCTGATCCTCGAAGAGCACGGCATCCAGGGCAATGCCTACCAGTTCCAGCTCGGCACCCCGTGCCCGGACCGCGACTACTGCGTGCAGTACGACGAAACCGACCTGCACTTCATCCAGCGCCTGTGCGAAGAGGAAGGTCTGCATTACCACTTCCAGCACAGCCCGCAAGGCCATTTGCTGGTGTTCGGCGACGACCAGACCGTGTTCCCCAAGCTCGGCCAGCCCACCGCCTATATCCAGGGCAGCGGCATGGTCGCCGATGAGCCGGTGATCAAGGGTTTCAACCTGCGCCTGGAAACCCGCACCAGCCGCACCTCTCGCCGCGACTACGACTTCGAGAAGCCGCGCCTGCAGCTAGAGGCCGCCTATAAACCCGAGGCCGAAAGCGAAGAGCCGGACCTGGAAGACTACGACTACCCGGGGCGCTTCACCGACCGCGCACGCGGCAAGTTCCTCAGCCAGCGCGCCCTCGAACGCCACCGCGCCGACTACCAGCAGGCCGAAGGCTGGGGCGACCAGACCCGGCTGGTCAGCGGCCACTTCCTGGAACTGTCCGAGCACCCGCGCAGCGAGTGGAACGACCTGTGGCTGCTGACCCATATCGTCCACGAAGGCAAGCAGCCGCAGGTGCTGGAAGAGTCGGTGACCAGCGACACCACCGACGCCTCCAGTGACAAGAAGGACGACTTCCACCAGGGTTACCGCAACCGCTTCCTCGCCACGCCGTGGGACGTTTTCTACCGTCCACCCCTAAAGCATCCAAAGCCCCGCGTGCTGGGTAGCCAAACGGCTAAAGTCACTGGCCCCCAAGGCGAAGAAATCCACTGCGACCAGTACGGCCGCGTGAAGGTGCAATTCCATTGGGACCGCGAGGGACAGGGCGATGATAAGACCAGCTGTTGGTTACGCGTCTCTTCCGGCTGGGCCGGTGCTCACTACGGCGGCATTGCCATTCCTCGCGTTGGTATGGAGGTGCTGGTGACCTTCCTCGAAGGCGACCCCGATCAACCGCTGGTCACCGGCTGCCTGTATCACAAGGAAAACCAGGTCCCTTATGACTTGCCCGCCAACAAGACTCGCAGCACCTTCAAAACCCTCAGCTCTCCAAGCGGTGGTGGCTACAACGAACTGCGCATCGAAGACAAAAAAGGCGCCGAACAGATCTTCATCCACGCCCAGCGTGACTGGGATGAAAACATCGAGCACGACCAGAAAATCCGCATCGGCCACGAACGCCACGACACGGTGGAAAAGAACACCTACACCGAACTCAAGGCCGAAGAACACCGCACCACCCACGCCGACCGCAAAGTCGAAGTCAAAGCCGACGATCATCTGATTGTTGGTCAGGACCAGCACATCAAAGTCGGCACGGCTCAACTGATTCAGGCCGGTCAGGAAATCCATCTCAAGGCTGGACAAAAAATGGTGCTCGAAGCCGGAGCAGAGCTCACGCTGAAAGCGGGAGGCAGCTTTATCAAGTTGGATGCTGGTGGCGTTACCGTGGTGGGGCCACAGGTGAGGATCAATTCGGGAGGGGCGCCGGGCCAAGGTACCGAGAATGCGGCGCTATTACCCATCATTCCGCTACCCGCTGACAGGGACAACGCGGGCGAGCTGCTGGAACCTGCGGTCTCGCAACCCGCCCCGGATGTCATACACAAACTGAGCGCGATCGTGAGCCCGTTACCGGGACTTCCAGGATACGAGGATGAGCCGTATACCCTGTTTGCCGATGGCGCGGCTATTCAGGAGGGCCTGACCGGGGCCGATGGCGTGATCAAATTCGAGCACGTCCCTGGCACTCAAGCCTATGCGGTAGAACTGGTGAATGGTCATCGCTTCGAGATTGAGCCAAAAGAAGACAGCAGCCAATCCGATTCACCCAATCAGCAACTGGCACGCCAAGGTTATCGCGACTATCACGCCCAGGCCGATCAACTCGAACCCTTGGGTTCAACAGATGATTACCGCGCCGCTACCTTGAATCCGGCAAGCAAGCCGAAGAGCCATTGAGCGCAGGAAGCCATCGAATGACCACGGATTACAGCCAGGAAGTTATTCAGCTAACGCCTAAAGCACACAAGTCCACGGCCTTGACCATGGACTGGTTCGCCAGAAAAGCGCTCTACCCGCCGCGAGCCGGTATACAGGTCACCCCGCTGATCAACGGTGAGCAAGCATTCGGCGCTGTATACGATGCCATTCGGGGCGCACAAAAGAGCGTCGAAATCATCAGTTGGGGATTTGACCCGGCGATGCGTTTCAAGCCCGACAGTGATCGAATCGGTGAACTGCTGGATGTTCAGGGTCGACACGGCGTCAAGACGCGTGTGTTGATCTGGAAAAACCCGCTGGCCAACTTTGTTGAAAACACCATCATCGGTGATGGCCTCGCGGGTTCGGGAGGCACCGCAATAGGATCGGGTGTGGCCCGAGCAAGCGCAGCCTCCGATAAGGACCTCAAGTACCGTCAGACGTTGGAGTTTCAGCGCACTTATTATCAGGATGAACTGGCCAAGTTGTATGCGGCTCAACGGCAGGTTGACGGTGCAGGCAAGCCCCCTCAGCCGCCCAATCCCGCGCGTGAACGTGAGTTGCAGGCGATGCTGGCTGACATCGAAGCTCAGCTGAATGGGGAGGGCGGCTACAACACGCTCAAAGGCTCGGGTGGGCCCAAGTATTCCCCCCAGGATGAGCAATACACCCGGGAATGGTTTAACCGCCTGCACGATGGGCGGATGCGGAACGTCGAGTTTCGCACCCGCGATTTCTCCACCGAAGTTCCGCTCAACGCGATCATGCGCGGACCTCAAATGGCCAGGGAAAAGGGGCGTCTGGCGACGCTCTATCGACTGATAAAAGGCGAAGCGCCCGACGTCAACTTTGCGCACATGCTGGCGCTGACGTTCTTTGCCAGCCACCACCAGAAGATGGTGCTGGTGGACTATGAAGACACCGCGAATGCGGTCGGCTTCGTCATGGGGCACAACATGCACCGCAATTACTGGGATACCAGCGCGCACCTGTATGACGACAAAGCCGCCCGGCGCAGCCCGGGCTTCGGCCCATGGCAGGACTTGTCGATGAAAGTGCGAGGTCCTGTGCTGCATGACCTGAACCACAACTTCAGCACTGCCTGGGATCGGGAAACCTTTTGGATCAAGAAATGGTTTACCGATGGCCTGCGCGATCAACGCGAGGCGATCAAGCCAGACAATTTCAAAGTCGCCGGCTCGACCATGGCACAGATTTGCCGCACCCAACCGCAAGAAGGGGCGGAAACCTCGATTCTGGAGCTCTACCACAAAGCGTTAGGCAACGTGCGCAACTACGCCTATTTTGAAAACCAGTACTTCCGCTACCCAGCGTTTGCCAAACAGTTACGCGAGCTGGCGGCCGCTTATATCGCTAAAGGCAGAGACAAGGACTTGTACGTGTTTGTGGTCACTAACAACCCAAACAAAAGGGGTTTTTCCAGCACCACCTACGCCACCTTGCAGGAACTCGGGCAGGAGCAACTGATGCCCCAGGCCCAGCGTACGCTGGCGGAAGATATGCTGCGCAAGCGCAGCCAGTTGGCGTATCTGGAGGCCAACCCACACACCGACCCCTACGTGCAGCGCGCTCAGCTCAACCGAGCCGAGATACTGAAGCGCGAGATCACCGAGCTGGAAAAAAAGGGCGTCACCCCTGAGGTCGAACAGCGCCTGGGCGGTCTCAAGGCAAAAGATATTCCTGAACTCGGCAAGCCAAAATCGAATGACGGTGAAGAGCCCAAACCCTACACCCTCAAGGACATACCCGGTCTCAAGGTCGTCATCGCCACCCTGACTGCATGCACGCCGGAACCCGGAAGCACTTTATCCGAGGGGCAACAGGCCTACTTCCGGGATATCTACGTGCACTCCAAATTGTTGGTGGTGGACGACGTCTTCAGCTTGCTCAGCTCCGCGAACATCAACACCCGCAGCCTGCATACCGACTCTGAACTGGGCCTCGCTGCGCCGGATGCCGAGCTGGCCAAGCATTGGCGGGAAGAGTTGTGGAAGTTGCATGCAGGTGAGTCGTTTAACGATGACAAGGGGCGTTGTGATGGGCTAGAGAACTTCATTAAGTGGAATAAAGTGATGGATAAAAATTGGGAAAATAAAAACAAAAATGAGCCGTTGATAGCCCATCTAACGCGTTTTTGGGACGTGGAGGCACCCTATGCCAAAGCCATTGACTAAAGCCATCACGCTTTGTGCCATCACTTTTTCTATCTTGTTGAGCGGAGCTCCGGCCATGGCCTATCCAACCTTTACCTGTGCCTACGAAAAAGACCACAACCCACCACTGGATGCCGAGGCAGATGGTTGGTTTCAACAGGCTCGCGCTCTAGAGAAAGTGCGTGGAGTGAAAGACTGGCGAACCATCGTCGGGCTCTATGAAAAAGCCATTGCCAAAGATCACTGGAAGGCGATGCATAACCTGGCGGGACTCTATCGCACGGGTTGGCCAGGACAACCAGGTGTTGAACAAGACACCAGCAAGATGCTCGATCTTTATGAACGCATGGTGAAGCTCAAAGTACCGTTGGGTTATTACAATTGGGCCGTGGTTGTCGAGAACGGGCAAGGCGTTTTGAAGTCAGACCGAATGGCCAGTTCGTATATGTTCCAGGCGGCGCAATTGGGCAGCCCTTTAGCACAAGTTCAAATTGGCCAATACTTCGCCTTTGCTCTCCCCAGGGATAAGCAGGACGATGACATGGCTGAGCGCTATTACCGATGTGCGGGCGCTCAGGACAATCCCGACGCCATAGAGAAAACCGCAAGTTTTTATGATACAGCTAGAAAAAACAAACCACGTGCGCTGTTCTATTATCAGCGTGCCGCATCGCTGGGTAGTTCCTCAGGGTTAAGCTCTCTCAGTGGAGCATTTTCGGCTCAACCGGAACCTATAGATAATTTTGGATATCAGCCAGATGAAAAACTCCATGAGTTTTATTCCGGTCTATGGAAACAGGTCCGGGCTAACCGTAATCTACGTTTTCCTAATCTGATGAAAGACCATCCGCTTCCCGCCCATCCCAAACAAGGCTTTGACGCAGAACACCCAGATCGCAGACCGGAGATCTGAGTGACCTCATTCAATCCAGTCGTGACGATTTAATTAGTAGCGTCAGAGCTGCAAAGAACTCGCCTAAATGCGCAGCAAACAATTAAGGGGTAGAACGATGCGTACATTTTTTAAAATATTGGCTGTTGTGCTTTTCGCCCTTTCGATACTCAGCGCCATGCTGTGGTTAGGCGGCGTTGCAGGCGCCGTGACCGGATCAGGGAAGGTTCCCAAGGAAATCGACGTTCTCCCTACGGTGGCGAAGGTGTTGTTTGTCTTGAGTCTAATAAGCGCAGTGGTGGTTATTTCCTGGCCGAAAGAGACGTCATCTGTAGAACGAAAAAAATGAAGTTCAAGGAGAGGGGGGGAGCAATCAAGTGATTTTTTGTCTCCCTTTTTTTCGAGAGCACTTGAAAGACCATCCTCTACCCGCCCACCCCAAACAGGGCTATGACGCATAGCACCCAGATCGCAGACCGGAAATTTGAATGACTGCATTCACTCCAGTAGCGGCGATCTAATGAAGTACGCCACAGGAAGAGCGACCTGATTTAAGTGTGCAGTTTCCGGATGACATTGGTTTTTTATGTATTTGGTCGAGCCAGGTAAGGAGTGAAAATGCTGTTGCTTAGTTGCAAGCCAGGCGAGAAGTTCAAACTCGGTGAAGAGATAGTGGTCAGCGTGATGGATATTCAGGGCAAACATGTTCGCTTGGGATTCATGGCGCCTAAAAAAATCGCGATACATCGTCATGAGCATTACCAAAAATATCAGGGTCGGAAAAGATAGTGCAGTAATGAGGCAGTCAGATGAGCCTGAATACGGCAGACAAAATATTCCTGGTGGTCGGACTCGTCGATTTTGCAGGGATATTCATCTCGCTTGGTATCTGTTTGCACATGGCCCATACCAAGATGGATTTGATGTTGGACCACCTGAAGAACAGTGCTGTGCTCAGCATGCTGACCACGCTCAGGCACGGTGGCCCATGGGGGAAGCTGATTTTGGTCGGGAGCATTTCCGGTTTTGTGACCTTCCCCAATTTTCATATCAAACGTGGCTGGGTCAGTGCCGAGGATGTGCTTGGGTTTCCTGCGGCGCTTAAGCGCAAGTTGGTCGTGCTGCAATACAGTTCGCTAGGACTGATAGTGGTAATGGCTGGCCTTGCGGCGGTGGTCAAGCTTGATCTTGTTTAGTTTCATGAAAGCTGGCCATACCTCGATCTGCCCGGGCTGATTGTGCCGTAGGGTGGGCATTTTTTACTGAGGTCGAGGCCGGGAAATTCTGAGTGCGGTGGCTGTGCGATTGCCCGCGATAGGGCCATCACTGTCATCCATCGATCCCCTAGGAAATTTCCTACAAGTTAGTGGGATAAACCCTTCTTCGCCCCCGCGGTTTGGTTGTCACTATAGCCAGCCCTACAGCCCGCAAAGTGACATGCAACGATGGTCTCGCTCCGTGTTCTCGTTCTGGAAAGCCATTCCTTTCAACGCAATGTGATGGTCATGCAATTGCAGAAACTCGGCATGTCCGAGGTGCTGCAAGCCTCGCAGTGCGAGCAGGCCATGGCGTGGATAGAACTGTTGGGATGCATCGATATCGTCCTCTGCGACCTGGGCATGCAGGGGGGCGATACCTTGCAGTTTCTGCGCAGGTCCAGCCAGGCGGGCATGGTGCGTTCGGTGGTGCAGTGTGGCGAGCTGGAGCCGGAACTGCGCCGCGGCCTGGGGCAGCTGCTGGCCTTGATGGGGGTGAGGTTGCTGGGGGAGCTGGAAAAACCCCTGCAGCCCCAGCTCCTGCAACGGGTGCTCAAGCGCTACAGCCATCGACGCCATTTGCCCAGGTCCCTGGGGCTGCCCCTGCAGGATCTGCCCAGCGAGGACGATGTGCGGCGTGGCCTGGCCCTGGGGGAGTTCCGCGCCTGGTTCCAACCCAAGTTCGCGATGCAGACCGGCGCCCTGGCCGGTATCGAAGCCCTGGCGCGCTGGGAGCATCCGTCCCGGGGCTTGCTGTTGCCGGAGGCCTTCCTGGCGGCGGTGCTGGCCTACGATCTGATCGACGAAATGTTCAAGCAATTGCTGGAGCAGGGCCTGGGTATGCTCGGTATGTTGCGCCGCGACGGGATGAACCTGGAACTGGCCTTCAACCTGCACGCCTCGCAGCTGGCGCACTGTGAACTGATCGACGAAATCCAGCATGCCTTGCGCCGTCACGAGCTTCCTGGCTCGACCTTGTTGTTCGAGCTGGCGGAGAATGGCCTGCTGGATATGCAGTTCACCACGCTGGAGAGTCTGCTGCGTTTGCGCATGATGGGCTGCGGCCTGGCGATCGATGATTTCGGCATGGGATTTTCTTCGTTGAAGCTACTCTGTCAGGTGCCTTTCAATCAGATCAAGCTGGAGGGCGAATGCGTGCAGAACCTCTGGGATCCACGCAGCAGGGCGGCGGTGAGCAGCACCCTGGCCCTGGCCGATTCGTTGAACATGAGTGTGGTGATCGAGGGCGTGAGCAGTCAGCGTATTCGCGATGAGCTGGTGCGGATGGGGTGCCTGTTCGGCCAGGGTTTCTACCTTGCCCACCCGATGACGGGGCATGGCCTGCGGCAGTGGCTGGAAGGGGTGGCAAGACGGCCGTGATGTCCAGGCGAGCAGGGCGTGCCCACTGAGCGGATGGGTTGTACCGCAAGCCAGTGCGTTGGGTAGCAGTCGATCTATTTTCTGGAGGTTCAATGCAAAAGGCTTTGGTTGTAGACGATCATCCGTTCATTCGCTCCACGGTGAAAATGCTGCTCAAGCAGGAAGGGTTCGAGGTCGTCGCGGAGACGGACAACGGCGTCGATGCCGTGCAACTGGCGCGCGAACATCAGCCCGATCTGATCCTGCTGGATATCGCCATGCCGCGCATGGACGGCCTGGAAGTCCTGGGCCGGATCACCGGCCTGGGCCTGGCCGGCAAGATCCTGATTCTCACCTCGCAGTCGCCTCTCTATTACTCCGCACGCTGCATGAAGGCCGGGGCGGCCGGTTATATCTCGAAAGTCGACGACCTGGACGAACTGGTCAAGGGCATCAAGGCGGTGATGTCGGGGTACCTGTATTTCCCCAACCTCGCGGTCAGCTCGGTGCGCCGCAGCGACAGCGAGGCCTCGGAGCAGGCGATGATCCAGAGCCTGTCCGACCGCGAGCTGAGCATCCTGCAGCAACTGGCCCTGGGCATGAGCAACAAGGATATCGGCGAAAGCATGCTGCTCAGCAGCAAGACCGTCAGTACCTACAAAACCCGGCTGATCGAAAAGCTGAACATGAAGTCGGTGGTGTACCTGGCCGACTTCGCCAAGCGCAATCACCTGATCTAGATGGGCAATCATTTGCGAACCGGTCTCGCTGTACTGTTTCTGCTCATCCAACTGGGCACGGCGCCGGCCGCCATGGCCGAGGCCAGGGTCGAGGCCAGGGTCGAGAGCATGGGCGTGCTCGGGCGCTCCAGCGTCGATGACTACCGCGTCGCGCTGGACGAGGCCGACTGGAGCTGGCTGCGGCAAAAGGGCACTTTGCTGCTGGGGGCCTCGGAGCCCGACTACGCGCCCTTCGACATGACCGGCAACGGGCGCGCTTTCGAAGGCTTGTCGGCCGACTACGCGGCGCTGCTCGCCAACCTGTTGCACGTCAATGTGCAGGTGCGTCGTTATGCGTCTCGCGCCGAAGTGATCCAGGCGTTGAAGCATGGCGAGGTCGACCTGCTGGCCACCGCCAACGGTTTTGAAGCCGCGGACTCGCAACTGCTGATGTCCAGGCCCTATGCCGAGGACCAGCCGACCCTGGTCACCCGCAGCGACGACAGCCAGAGCCTGCCGCCCGACCTGGCGGGCAAGCGGGTGGCGATGCTGTATCACTACCTGCCGCCCGAAACCGTCAAGCAGCGTTACCCCGAGGCCCAGCTGCAACTCTACCCATCGGCCTTGAGTGCCATTGGCGCGGTGGCCTTCGGTCAGGCGGACGTGTACCTGGGCGACTCGATCAGCGCCAATTACCTGATCAATAGGAACTACCTCAACAATGTGCAACTGACCGACTTCGCGCGCCTGGAGGTGAACCATTTCGCCTTTGCCGCGGCCCAGGGCAACCAGCGTCTGCTGAATATCGTCAATGCGGCGCTGGGGGTGATTCCCGTCAGCGAGCAGATGACCATCCACCGCCGCTGGAGCGCCGGCGGCGCGAGCATTTCCGGCCAGTCCCGCCTGCATTTCAGCGACAAGGAACAGCGCTGGCTGGAACAGCATCCGCGCCTGAAAGTGGCGATCAACGAGAACTACCTGCCGCTGTCGTTCATCAATGCCCAGGGCGAGTTTCGCGGCATCAGTTCCGATGTGCTGAACAAGATCAGCCTGCGCACCGGTCTGAAATTCGAGGTGGTGCGTGGTGACTCGGTGAACGAACTGATCGAGCTGGTCAAGAACGGCAAGGCCGATCTGCTGGCCGCCTTCACCCCCAGCTATGAGCGGGAAAACGAGCTGCGCTTCACCCCGCCTTACCTGACCACGCCTTTTGTCCTGGTGACGCGTATCGACGAAGGGGCGCCGAACACCCTGGACGAGATGGCCGGGAAAAAACTCGCGCTGATCCGCGGCAACGTACAGCGTGAGTTCATCATCGACAACTTCCCGCGAATCCAGCTGGTGGCGGTGGAAAACGCCGCCGAAGCCATGGCGCTGGTGGCCAGGGGCGAGGTGGACGGCGCGGTCAATTCGCTGATCAGCGCCCGCTACATGATTTCCCGGCAGTACCTGGACCGACTGCGGGTGACCAGCACGGTCGGCACCCTGCCGGCGCGGGTGGCCTTCGCCACCAACCGCGGGGCGCTGGAGCTGTACTCGATCCTCGACAAGGCGCTGTTGAGCATTACCCCCGATGAGATGGACGCGCTGACCAACCGCTGGCGCAGCGAAGTGGTGATCAACGACAGCTACTGGCAGCGTTATCGCCCGGCGATCATCCAGGGCTTTGTCGCTGCCGCCGTCTTGCTGTTGCTCGCCGTGGGCTGGATCACCTACCTGCGCGGCCTGATCCGCAAGCGTGAGCAGGCCGAGCGGGCCCTCGGCGACCAGATGGAGTTCATGCGCGTGCTGATCGACGGCACCCCGCATCCGATCTATGTCCGCGATCGGGGAGGGCGCCTGATGGCGTGCAACTCGGCCTACCTTGACGTGTTCGGCGCCGCGCGCGAAGAGGTGATCGGCAAGACCGTCATCGAAGGCGTCTTGAGCACGCAGAAGGCCGAGGCCCAGGCCTATCACGACGATTACCTGGAGGTCATGCGCGAGGGCACGGCATGGATCCAGGACCGCACCCTGACCCTGCCCCAGGGCACGGCGCTGACGATCTATCACTGGATGCTGCCGTACCGCGGCAGCGACGGCGAGGTCGCTGGGCTGATTTCCGGCTGGATCGATGTCAGCGAGCGCCAGCACCTGCTCGAGCAGTTGCGTGAGGCCAAGGACGACGCCGATGACGCCAACCGGGCCAAGACCACGTTCCTGGCGACCATGAGCCATGAAATCCGCACGCCGATGAACGCGGTGATCGGCATGCTCGAACTGGCGATGAAAAAGGCCGACCAGGGCGTCATGGACCGCTTCTCCATCGAAGTCGCCTCGGGAGCGGCGCTCGGATTGCTGGAGTTGATCGGTGACATTCTGGACATCGCGCGGATCGAGTCCGGGCGCCTGTCGCTGTCCCCGCAACGGGCCAATCTGCGGGTCCTGGTGGATTCGGTGGCGAGGATCTTCGAAGGGCTGGCGCGGCAGAAACGCCTGCAGTTGATACTCGACCTCGACTTCAAGAGTAACCGCGACGTCCTGATCGACCCGTTGCGCTTCAAGCAGATCGTCTCGAACCTGCTGAGCAACGCCATCAAGTTCACCCGCGAAGGCGAAGTGCGCTTGAGCGTGCAGGTGGCGTCCGACACCGACGAGGAGCGCCTGGCCATCCGCCTGCTGATCGAGGATACCGGCAGCGGCATCTCGATCGAGGATCAGCAGCGCCTGTTCAGCCCGTTCGCCCAGGCCAGCAACAGCAACCAATCGGCCCGCGGCGGCTCGGGCCTGGGCCTGGTGATCAGCCGCACCCTGTGCGAAATGATGGGCGGCCAACTGACCCTCAGCAGCGTGCTGGGGCAGGGCACGCGGCTCGAAGTGTTGCTCGACTTCCCGACCCTGGCCCCCTTGCCGGAGGTCGAGACGCCCGTGGTGGAGCGAGTCGCGCCGACCCAGATCCTCGACATCCTGGTGGTCGACGACTACCCGGCCAACCGTCTGCTGCTGTCCCAGCAATTGAGTTACCTGGGCCACCGGGTCAGCGATGCCGAAGACGGCGCCCATGGCCTGCGAGCCTGGCGCAACCAGCATTTCGATGTGGTCATCACCGACTGCAACATGCCGGTGATGAATGGCTATGTGCTGAGCAAGGCCATTCGCGAGGAAGAAAACACCCAGGGCCTCGCGCCCTGCCTGATCCTGGGGTTCACCGCCAATGCCCAGCCGGAGGAAAAGGCGCGCTGCCTGGAGGCCGGGATGGACGACTGCCTGTTCAAGCCCATCAGCCTCAAGGACCTGGGGGCGCGGTTGGCGTTGGTCGCTCCGGGGGCGGAACCGCCGCCGATCAAGGAGGAGGCGACGGTAGCGGCGGCCGATATCGACCTGAGCAGCCTGGAACAGTTGACCCGGGGCGACCGGGAGTCGATCAAGAGCCTGCTCGGCGATCTGGCCGACAGCAATGAACAGGACCTGGCCCGGCTGCTCGAACTGTTCGGCAAAAATGACCTGCCGGGGCTCGCGGACCTGGCGCACCGGGTCAAGGGCGGCGCGAGGATCGTCAAGGCGCACTCGCTGATTGTCTGTTGCGAGCAACTGGAGACCGCGTGCAACGAACTGGGCGGCGAGCGCCTGACAGAATCGGTGGATGCCCTGCACCAGGCCATGGAGCGGCTGGCCGAGACACTGGAAGCGCACTGCGCCTGATAAAGCATTTTCCCTCCTGCTTACCCCAGTGCTCGGTATCTCCTGCCGAGCACCGGGCGCGAGCAATGTGCTGCTCGAACCCTTCCAGACCCGCGTCCATAGCGGATCGTCCGCACATCTTCCTCGAACATGACCGTGGTCAGCCCTCACATGGCCCTGGGCTTTTCGGCCGCCGTGACGCGAAGGCCGCGGGGCTGCGGAACGCTCGGAAATTTCCTACAAACCCCTGGGAATCACCCTGCTCATTGGCATTGGAAATCTGGCGATGATGGCTTCGTCGCAGTAGTTCAGGTGGCTTGTTTCCACATGACGCACCCCGCGTCTGGCAAACCATCCAGGCTTTCGCGACAGGTTTCAAAATCTATTTTGGAGTTATGCCATGAATCGCCAAGCCCTTGTCCTCGCTGTATTGGTTGCCGCCTCCGGCGCTCAATTGGCCAATGCCGCCGACGGCACCATCAATTTCAACGGTGAGCTGGTCGACCAGACCTGCACCATCGCGGTCGACGGCGTGGTGACCCCGGCCGCCGCCACCGTGACCCTGCCTACCGTGTCCATCAACCGTCTTACCACCGCAGGCCAAGTGACAGGCCAGACCGGCTTCAACATCCAGCTGAGCAACTGCGTGGGCGCGGCCACCACCACCGCGGCCTTCTTCGAGTCCGGCGCGTCGGTAGACCCGGTGAGCGGCAACCTGAAGAACATGAGCGGCACCGCTGGCAACGTGCAACTGCAACTGGTCGACGCCGCCAACGGTTCGGCGATCCAGGCGGGCAACACCAACCAGCGCACCCGCACCACGCGCAACACCCTGGATGGCAGCGGTAACGCCAACATGCCGTACGCGATTCAATACATCGCCAGCGGCGTGACCACCCCGGGTACCGTCGTCAGCTCGGTGACCTACTCCATCGACTACCAGTAAGCCCATTGCTGGCGCGCGTCCTGGCCACAGGCCGGACGCGCATCGGCCCCACCGATGAGGTGCATCATGTCTGGAGTCAAGAAAAACCTGCGCCGCGGTGCCCTGGCACTGCTGGCCACCCTGGTCTGCTCCCAGGCCATGGCGGGTGTGGTGATCACTGGCACTCGCCTGGTCTATCCGGCGAACCAGAAGGAAATCACCGTCAAGTTGAACAACAACGGTATGCGCCCGGCGTTGATCCAGTCCTGGGTCGACAGTGGCGATGTGGAGTCCAGCCCCACCAGTTCGAAAGCGCCGTTCGTGCTGTCGCCGCCGGTGTCGCGTATCGATCCGAGCAAAGGCCAGAGCCTGCGCCTGATGTTCACCGGCGCCGCATTGCCGGCCAACAAGGAGTCGGTGTTCTGGCTCAACGTGCTGGAGATCCCGCCCAAGGCCGAAGGCCCGGTGGACCTGAACGTGCTGCAGATGGCGTTCCGTTCGCGGATCAAGATTTTCTACCGCCCGGCCGGCCTGCCAGGCAAACCGGCCGAGGCGATCGACCAGCTGCAATGGACGCTGGTCAGGCAAGGCCAGGGGTTTGCCCTGCAGGCCTACAACCCCACGGCGTTCCACGTCTCCCAGGTGGAGCTGGCGCTGGTGGCCGGGACCCAACGCTACAGCAGCGAAGACGGCATGGTCGGCCCCGGCCAGACCAAGGTGTTCGCAGTGCCGACGCTCAAGTCCGCTCCCGGCGCGGGTGCCCAGGTGGAATACAACGCCATCAACGATTACGGCGCCCTGGTGCCGAGCAAGCAAGTACTCAAGCCCTGATCTCTGATCCTTGATCCCCGGCTCGACATTTCTGCGTTCGAGGAACCTATGACGACTTTCTCCAGCCCCGCGGCCAACCTGCGGGCACAGCCTCGCTTTGCCTTGAATCCGCTGGCGGCACTGATTTCCCAAGCCCTGGTTGCGGTGCTGGGTATGTGTGTGGCGCAGGGTGCGCTGGCCGAAGACGTGCAGTTCAACGAAGTCTTTCTGCCCCAGGACTCGCAAAGCCTGGACCTGACCGCGTACCAGAAGGGCAACCCGGTGTTGCCCGGCGAGTACCGCGCGGATGTCGCGGTCAACGGTCGGCTGGTCAGTCGTCAGGACATCCGTATCAATGCCGATGAAGACGGCAGCAACCCGGTGGTGTGCTTCAACCGTGGATTGCTGGAGTTGATCGGTGTCGATCTGCGACGCCTGTCGCCCGAGACCCTGATGATCGTGGAAAGCGGCAGGCCCTGCCTGGATCTGGCGCAGTTGATCGAGGGCGCCAGCGCCAGCTTCTTGCCTTCCAGCCAGCAGCTGGACATCAGCATTCCGCAGATTGCCTTGCGCCGCGACGCTCGCGGCTACGTCAGCCCGGAGCTGTGGGACCGTGGCGTGACCGCCGGCACCCTGAGCTACAACCTCAACGCCAACCACAACCGGACCGACAGCGGTAACTACGACTCGGCGTACCTGGGGCTGAATGCCGGGTTGAACCTCGGTGACTGGCGCCTGCGCCACGACGGTTCGGTGAGCTGGCAGAAAGAGACGGGCCAGGACTACCAGGTGCTGAACACCTACGCCCAGCGCGACATCACCTCGCTCAAGAGCCAGCTGACCCTGGGTGAAGCCAACACCAGCGGCGAAATCTTCGACACCATTGCCTACCGTGGCGTGCAGTTGGGCACTGACGATCGAATGTTGCCCGAGTCGCAGCGCGGCTATGCGCCGGTGATTCGCGGCATCGCCCGCACCAGTGCGCGGGTGGCGGTGCGTCAGGCCGGCAACCTGCTGTACGAAACCACCGTGGCCCCGGGTGCCTTCGTCATCGACGACCTGTACTCCACCGGTTACGGCGGCGACCTGGAAGTGACCGTCTATGAAGCCGACGGCAGCGAACAGAGCTTCATCGTGCCCTTTGCCTCCACCGCGCAATTGCTGCGTCCTGGCACTTCGCGCTTCAGCGTGACCGCGGGCGAAACCCGCAACAACTACATCGATCGCCAGGCCAAGGTGCTGCAAGGCACTTATCAGCGCGGGTTGAACAACACCTTCACCGGCTTTGGCGGTAGCCAGACCAGCGACGACTACATGGCGCTGCTCACCGGCCTGGCGTTCAGCACACCGATTGGCGCCATGGCCGCCGACATTACCCACGCGCAGACCAACCTGCCCAGCGGTACCGCCAAAGGCCAGAGCCTGCGCCTGACTTACAGCAAGAACATCCTCAGCACCGGCAGCAACTTCGCCGTGGCCGCCACGCGCTTTTCCACCGAGGGCTACCTGGACTTCAACAACGCCGTGCAGCTGCTGGATGCCGAGCGCAACGCCCTGGACACCAGCCTGTTCGGCCGGCCGCGCAGCCGGGTGTCGCTGACGGCCAACCAGAGCCTCGGTGACTGGGGCCAGGTAGCGTTCAGCGGCTTTACCCAGAACTACTGGAACCTGCCGGGCAGCGATGTGCAGTACCAGTTCAGCTACAACAAGCAGGTCAACCAGGTCAGCTATGGCGTCAGCGCCAACCGCAGCCGCGTCGGCCTGGGCGATATGCAGAACAACCTGCTGTTCACCGTCAGCCTGCCGCTGGAGTTCGGTTCTTCGGTCAACCGGCCGCAACTGTCGGCGCGGGTGATGCGCGACACCACCGGCCACTTCAGCGAGCAGGCGACCCTGAGCGGCACCGCCGGCGAAGACCGGCGCTACAGCTACGGCGTGACCGCCGGCCATGAAGGCGCGACCCGTACCAACAGCACCTCGCTCAACGGTCAGTACATCGGTTCCAAAGCCATGGTCGGCGCCACCCTGAGCCGCGGCGAGGGCTATGACAGCCTGTCGCTGAACACCAGCGGCACGGTGGTCGCCCACCCGGCTGGCGTGACCTTTACCCCGTATCGCGGCGAAACCATGGCGGTGGTCAGCGCGCCGGGTGCGGAGGGGGCGAAGGTGGTCGGCTACCCGGGCCTGAAGCTCGATGGCCGGGGCAACGCCGTGGTGCCTTACCTGCGCCCCTATGAGCTGAACGAAGTGGCCATCGACCCGCTGGGTACTTCGCTGAATGTCGAGTTGACCGAAACCAGCCAACAGATCGCTCCGCGCGCCGGCGCCGTGGTGGCCCTCAAGTACGGCACCAGCAACGGCCAGGCGCTGTTGCTCAACGTGACCCTGGCCGATGGCAGCCCGCTGCCGTTCGGTGCCGGCGTGACCGACGACCGCGGGGTCTCCGTGGGCGTGGTCGGGCAGGGCGGCCAGCTGTATGCCCGGGTCAAGGACAACGCTCGCCAGTTGCTGATCAGCTGGGGCAGCCAGGCCGGCCAGCAATGTGCGCTGCCCTTGCCGCCGGGCAAGAGCGACGGCCAGCAACTGCGCCAGGTGGATGCCGTGTGTGCGGTGGCTCAATCCGACAATCGCGTTGCTTCTGCGAACAACGCACAGGAGAACAAGTGATGAATATGCTGCGAGTGTTGAAGTTGAGTGCGGCCGTGCTGGGCTTGTCGTCGCTGGCGGGAGTGGCGATGGCTGACTGCCGGTTCTATGAAGGTGCGGCTTTTTTTGGCTCGATGCCGCTGCTGGGGGGAAATATCACCGTGGGCCGGGACGTGCCGTTGGGTACGGAGGTGTATCGGCAGACTTTTCAAGTGCCCGTTACCACCGGCATCAACTGTGACTTGGGCCTTTACGAGATCGAGCGTGTTCGTACGCTGCCTGTCACGCCCAGGCCTTTGTCTTCCTGGTCGGGTTCACCCTATGGCGGGAAGGTCTATCTGACGAATGTGCCGGGGATTGGGGTCGCTGTCTGGAATGCCAGTACCGCCATGCCTTTCACTCAGAGCTACGGCAACTGTGGCGGTGGAACCGCCAGTTGCAATTGGCTGAATGTACAAAGGGCCATGGCATTCGATATTTCCTTGATCAAGATCGGTGAGGTGTCTCCAGGCACCATCCAGGGCGCATCGTTGCCGACCATGGCGCAGAGCTGGGTCACCACCAACACCCTCCAGGTGCAACGCGTCAGCCTGACCGGCAGCATCAATGTCGTGTCCCGTACCTGCAGCACTCCGGATGTGACGGTGGACATGGGTACGCGTCGGCTGAGCGAGCTTTCCGGGGTGAACAGCGCGACCCCCTGGAAGGACTTCACCATTGACCTGAAC
>Ga0207976_100355_pt1 | contig 19620 bp, 19 predicted proteins | sample LakWasMe94_HOW11_2_FD_183916 | JGI IMG/M metagenome (GOLD analysis project Ga0207976, IMG submission 183916) | Freshwater sediment methanotrophic microbial communities from Lake Washington under simulated oxygen tension - Sediment Metagenome... | ecosystem: Environmental > Aquatic > Freshwater >... | reverse complement strand
CAGTGGTTCAAGGCCGCCCGGGGGTTTGCGCTGCGGGAAACCCCGCTGAGCGAGTCGGTGTGCCGCTATGCCATCCGCCAGTCCGGCGTCTTCATCGTGCCCGACCTGGCACAAGACCCGCGCTTTGCGCACTATGCGATCGTCACGCAGAAGAACCCCCTGCGCTTTTACGCCGGGGCGCCGCTGGTCACGCCCGATGGTTTTGTGCTGGGCACGCTGTGCGTGCTGGACCACCGGCCGCGCGAGCTGTCAGCCAAGGTGCAGGACCTGTTGTCCGCCCTGGCGCGCCAGGTGATCCGGCTGCTGGAGCTCAAGCGTGCCAACGACCGTCAGGGCCAGATGCTGATGGAGCTGGAGGCGGCCCGCCACCAGATGGACGTGCTCGCCCACACCGATGTGCTGACCGGCCTGGCCAACCGCCGCTCGTTCACCGATCGCCTGCGCCAGGAATGGGCACTGCTGCAGCGCGGCAATGAGCCAGCCAGCCTGTTGATGATGGACCTGGACCACTTCAAGCGCGTGAACGATGTGTACGGCCACCATGTGGGTGACCAGGCGCTGCAGCTGTTTGCCACCCTGTGCCGCGATGTCTTCCGCGCGGCCGATGTGCTGGGGCGCTGGGGGGGCGAGGAGTTTCTGGCCCTGTTGCCCGCCACCGGGCTCGACCAGGCACAGGTGGTGGCCGAGCGTGTGCATGCGACGCTGGCCGCCCACCCGCTGCCCGGCATCGAGCCGGCGCTGGTGCTATCGGTCAGCATGGGGCTTACTCTGTTCGACCCGCTGCGCCCGCTGGACATCACCCTGCGCCTGCTGGACTCTGCGCTCTACACCGCCAAGCGCGAGGGGCGCAGCCGCACCGTGGTGGTGTGAATGCTCTGTTTTTGATAGCTGTTGACGCATATTGCACTAGCGCTACCACCCGTTCTTACTAAAAATTGTGCCCCAGGGGCCTGCGCACGGCCCCCGGGACACCTTCAGAACTCCGGGCGGCGCGGCACCAGCAAGGCCGCTGTGCGCCACGCCAGGTCGCGCAGCGCCTTGCGCAGGGCGGGCGAATCTGCAGCGCCGCTTGCAGGCCCTCCGTGGCTGTGGTCCGCCTCGGCACGGTGGGGGCAAAAGGCTGCGTCCAGCACCTGCTGCTTGGCGCAGTGCAAGGCCAGCCGGTCCTGCGACCGCAGCGCCGCCATCAACTGGTCGCGGTGGCGCTGCACGCGGGCCGCTTCGGCGGCGGTCAGCGCAGGGCCCCTTGCGGGGCCGGTGCTGGCGGGCGGCGTCAGTGCCTGGGCCTGCGCCAGGTACTGGGCCCAGCGGGTGGTCTGCGCGGCGGCGTTCATGCAGCCTCCGCGCGGGGGGCTGCGGGGCGCTGCATGGGCGGCATGGTGGGGCGCGGGGGCGTGCCGCCTTGCGACAGGCCGTACCAGTTCACCTTGCGCGTCAGCACCATCACCGCTGCCAGCACCAGGAAGAGCGCAATCGCACCCACCACCAGCGCTGTCTGCTCGAGCTGCAGCAGCACGTACAGCAGGCCATACAGCAGCGCAATGCCCGCCCCCAGTGGCACACCGCGCGTGAGCCCGCCCAGCACGTGGCTGGCGTAATAGGCCAGCAGCAGCACACACGCGCTCGCGGCCACCGCGTACGAAATGCCAAACGGCAGGTGCTCCGACAGGCTCACCAGCAGCAGGAAGAAGCTGCACAGCGCGCTGCCCACCAGCAGGTACTGCACCGGGTGCACGCGCAGCTTTTTCATCAGCTCGAACAGGCCCACGGCCACGAAGGTGAGGGCGATGAACAGCACACCGTACTTGGTCGCGCGGTCCGACAGGGAATAGGGATTCACCGGGTCGATGAAGGCCACGCTGAAGCTGTCGGCGCAGTCGCCCGGCGTGGCCCCGCTGTGTGCATAGTCGCTGCCCTCATCCGCGCCCAGGCAGATGCGCTTGCCGTTCGCAATGTCGGCCTGCGCCGTGGTGGCCAGCGACGACAGGCGCCACTGGGCCGAAAAGCCGGTCTTCTTGACCTCGCGTTCCGATGGCAGAAAGCGCCCGGCAAACGACGGGTGGGGCCAGCTGCTGGTCATCAGCACCTCGGTGTTGCCGCCCAGCGGCACGATGGCCAGGCGCTCGGTGCCCACCAGTTCCAGGTCCAAGGTGGCCGTGAGGCCATCGGCCTTGCCACGCACGGATTCGGGCAGCACCGCGTGCAGGCCCCGGCTGTAGGTGGGGTGGAAGGTGCCGGGCTTGAGGGCCAGCGCCTGGCTGCCCATGGTGAACTGCGCGGTGCGGATGCCGCGCGCGTCGCCCACGGCCATCATCACAATGGGTGCGCCGCAGTGCATGCGCGAATTCTTCATGCTGCTCTGCGGCAGCAGGCTGGCCAGCGAACCCCATTGCGCCGTCACGTTGGCCTTGAGGTTGTAGGTGTTCACCTTGTGCAGCCCGCGTGCGCGTTCCTCCATCGCGGCGCCGGTGGTGAGCTTGAGCTGCTCGGGCATGGCGGTCAGGATGAACTCGCGGCGCCTTTCGACCATGCGGCGCTCCTCGCCCTTGCCGACTTCTTCATCCCAGCTTTCCACGCAGGCGCTGTGGATCATGGGCCCCATCAGCGTCTGCGGCCCGGCCAGGCTCTCGGCCACGCTTTGCGCGGTGATGCTGCGGTAGCGCAGCCGGTCGCGCACCACGTCTTCGATCAGGCCCAGGCCAAAGAGCAGCAACACAGTGATGGCGGTCAGCGCCGCCAGCTTGGTGAACAAGGGGTGTTTGAACAAAAGATCCTCCACAAGTGACTGTTGTGGGGGCAGTGTTGTGGCGTGCTGTGAGGGCGCTATGAAGTTTGTGAGGCCAGTGTGAAGTGGCGGGGGTGACGTGCGAAGTGCGAAGTGGGGCGCTGGCAGAATCGACCGCCTGTGTCATCCGCCTGGGGAGTGCCATGCGAAAAACAGCGTCCCGTTTCATGCCCCCGGTGGCTGTCCGCCCGCCATTGCGCTGGCCGGCGCGGTGCTTTCTGGCCGTGATGGCGGTGGCCTTCATGGCCGTGCTCTGGACGCATCCCGTGGCGGTGGGCGGCTCGCTCCTGGCGCTCGGCAGTCTGGGGGCCGTCCTGAGCCGGCGCGAGGCCCTGCGCCTGACCCGCATGGCGCAAGGCCGGGCGGGCGAGTCTATCTGCCAGTTTGCCCGCGCCATCGACTGCCGCCGGGTGGACACCTGGGTGGTGCGCGCGGTGTACGAGGAACTGCAGCGCAGCTTGTCTGTAGCGGTGGCAGTGCCCTTGCGCGTGACCGATCACCTGCAGCGCGACCTGCGCCTCGATGCTGACGATCTGGACGACTTGGTCGTAGACATGGCCCAGCGGTCCCGCCGCAGCCTGGTCGACACATCGGCCAACCCCCTGTTCGGCAAAGTGACCAGGGTGGGCGATCTGGTCGAATTTCTCCAGACCCAGCCCTGCCTCCCGAACAGCGCCGTCTAGGCTCGGCGGAACTCCAGCCCCACCCGCAGGCCCGGCGCCGTGTTGCGCGCCACCATCTGCCCGCCGTGCAGCGCCATCACGCGCTGCACAATCGCCAGCCCCAGGCCCGATCCGCTGCGCTCGCCGCCCGGCCGTGCGGTGGTGAAAAAGCGCTCGCCCAGGCGCGGCAGTGCGTAGTCGGGCACGCCGGGGCCGCTGTCCTGCACGGCCACTGTGGCGCCGTCCAGTTCCACCCGCACCGTGCTGCCTGTGGGTGCAAAGTCGATCGCGTTGTCCAGCAGGTTGGTTAGCGCCAGCGTCACCAGTTCGGCCTCCCACGGGCCGTTGGTGCCGTGTCCTTCCATTGCCAGCGTGATGCCGCGCTGCCCCGCGCGGGCGCGGGTCTGGGCAATGGCGGCCTCGGCGCAGTCGTGCAGCGCCACGGGCGCGCGGCCTTCGGCGTGCTGGCGCTGCTCCAGCTTGGACAGCTCCAGCAGCCGGTCGATGATGCGCTGCAGGCGTTCGCTTTGCTGCACCACCTGGGTCGCAAACTCGGTGCGGTCGGCGGCGGGCAGCTCGTCCTGCAGCAGCTCGCCCGCGCCCCGGATGGCGGCCACGGGGCTTTTGAGTTCGTGCGTGAGCGCGCGCACATAACCCTCGATGTAGTCGCGCCCCTCCAGCCGCGCGCGCATGCGGTCCATGGCGCGGGCCAGGTCGCCCAGCTCGCCGGGCACCTCGGGAACGGCCAGGGCCGTGGGGGGCGGAAGATTCGGGTCGTGGCGCTCGCCGTCGGCCGGGCCCTGCACGCTCAGGGCGTAGTCGCGCAGGCGGCGCACGTTCCACACCATCCACAGCGTCACCGCCACGCCCACGGCGGCCGAGAGTGCCAGCAGCAAAAGCCCGCCCATGAACACCTTGCGCTCGGCCCGGTCGATGAAGCGCTGCACCGTGCGCGTGGGCTTGGCCACGGTCAGCACGCCCGCGATCTGGCTTTTGACGTAGATGGGCGCGGCCACATGCATCACGCCGCTGGTGTCGTCATCTTCCACATCGCGCGTAGAGCGCGCGCCGTACTCGCCGCGCAGCGTGCGGGCTACGTCGCGCCACTGCGAATAATCGGCACCGATGGCACGGTTTTCCGAGTCGAACAGCACGCGCCCCGTGGTGTCGGTCACATAGATGCGGTAGTCCAGCGACTGCTTGGAAAAGCCCCAGATCGCCGCGTCGATGGGCCGAGTGGCATAGCGCCGCACATGCTGCGCAAACGGGCTGGTGCTGCTGTTGTTGGCTTCCGCCGCCAGCCGCCCGGCGGCCAGGTCCTCGCTGGCCAGCTCGGCCAGGATGTTGGCCGTGTCCACCATCATGTCTTCCATCACTTCGCGCACGCTGGGCTTGATCTCGGCCATGAACACGCGCAGCACAAAGAATGCGGCGATGCCGTTGATGAGGAAGAAGGCGAACAGCAGGCGGATGCCGAGGCGCATGGTGCGTTACTTCAAAAACAATAGCTGCCAGCGCTTGAGCGATGAGCGCTAGTAGCCGATTGGGCTTCAGATGTCCAGGCAATACCCCATGCCCCGGTGCGTGCTGATGTACTCGCGCGCCGGGTCCACCTCGCGCAGCTTGGCGCGCAGGGTTTTGATGTGGGTGTCCACCGTGCGGTCGGTGCTTTCGCTGTCGTCGCCCCAGGCGGCGGCCAGCAGGGCGTCGCGCGAGTGGATGCGGCCTGCGCCGCGCAGCAGGTGGGACAGCAGGCGGTACTCGCGCCGGGTCAGCGGCAGGGCCTGGCCGCGCAGGCTGATGCGCTGGCCCGTCTCGTCGTCGTGGAACAGCGCGGCGGCCGTGGCGGCGGGCGCTGCCGGGTGGCCGTTGCCATTGCCGTGGCCGTGGCCCGCGCGGCGCAACAGAGCCTTCACGCGCGCAGCCAGTTCGCGCGGGCTGAAGGGTTTGGTCAGGTAATCGTCGGCACCCAGCTCCAGGCCCAGCACGCGGTCGATTTCTTCGCCGTGGGCGCTGAGCATCAGCACGGGCAGGGCGGCGGTGGGCGCGGTGTTGCGCACATCGCGCAGCAGGTCCAGGCCGCTGCCGTCGGGCAGGCCCACGTCCAGCACCAGCAGGTCAAACCGTGCGCTCTGCAGCTGCTGGCGCGCGTCGTGCACCAGCAGGCTGTGCGTGACGGTCAGGCCATCGCGCTCCAGCGCATAGGCCACGGTGCGGGCGATGGCGGGGTCGTCTTCGAGCAGCAGCAGGCGGGCGGACATGGAGGGTCAGCGCGCAACGAGGATGGGGAAGAGCTTGCCCAGCCCGTCGGCCATCACCTCCACGGCCAGCGCGGCCAGGATCAGGCCCATCAACCGGGTCATCACATTGATGCCGGTTTTGCCCAGCACGCGCGCAATGGGGTCGGCCAGCGCAAAGCACACGGCCGTGGCCAGCGCGATGACCACGCCGTAGCCCACCAGCGCGGCGTGCTGCCAGAAGGTCTGGGCGCGGTCGGCATAAATCACCACGGTGGACATGCTGGCCGGGCCGGTGAGCAGCGGGATGGTGAGCGGCACCACGGCAATGCTGCTGCCGGCGGCGGCCTTTTCGGCGCCTTCTTCGTATTCGTTGGTGCTGGGCTTGGCCTCGGCGGGCTGGGCGTTGAGCATGTTCATCGCGCTGATGAGCAGCAGCATGCCGCCGCCCACCTGGAAGCTCTGCAGCGAGATGTTGAAGAAGTCGAGGATCTGCAGGCCCAGCAGCGCACAGGCTGCAATCACGCAGAACACGCTGAAGCTGGCCACCTGGATGGTGCGGCGCCGCTGCGGGTACGAGAAGCCCTGCGTGTAGTGGATGAAGAACGGCACGATGGCCAGCGGGTTCACGATGGCCAGCAGGGTGATCAGGGGTTTGAGGTCCATCAGGGCGCTCCCAAGGGCAAGTGGGCAGGGTGGTTCTTCGGGGGGCTCAGGCCAACGGCAGATGAAGGTGGCGCAGCCCGGGCTGTGCGCGAGTATGCGGTGTTTTCTGCACCGTTTGGCGGTCGGGCATGCTGCGCTGCAGCGTGCCTGCCACGGGTGGCTCCGGGCCTTCTCTCCTAGCGCCCGCCCGACACATCCATCAAGGTAGCGGTGGTGTAGCTCGCTGCAGGGGACATCAGCCAGACGATGGCCTCGGCCACCTCGTCGGCCGTGCCGCCGCGCTGCATGGGCACCTGGTGCGAGAGGTCGCGCACCCGGTCGGGCAGGCCGCCGCTGGCGTGGATGTCGGTCTCGATCAGGCCCGGACGCACGGCGTTCACACGGATGCCCTCGGCCGCCACCTCGCGCGCCAGGCCGATGGTGAAGGTGTCGATGGCGCCCTTGGCCGCCGCGTAGTCCACATATTGATGGGCAGAGCCCAGGCGCGATGCGGCGCTGGACACGTTGACGATGGCGCCACCGCTGCCGCCATGGCGCGTGCTCATGCGCCGCACGGCTTCGCGGGCGCAGACGATGCTGCCGATCACGTTGGTATCGAACATGCGGCGCAGGCGCTCGGTGCTCATTGCGTCCACCCGGGCGGTCACGTCCACCACCCCGGCGTTGTTGACCAGGGCGCTGATGCGGCCCAGCTGCGTGTCCACCGCCTGGAACATGGCCAGGATGTCGGCCTCGTTCGCCACGTCACCCTGCACCGCGATGGCGGTGCCGCCTTCTGCACGGATGGCATCGACCACGCTCTGCGCAGCGGCCTCGTTGGCGAGGTAGTTGACGGCCACGGCCCAGCCATGTTTTGCGGCCAGCCGTGCGGTGGCGGCGCCAATGCCCCGGCTGGCGCCGGTGATTAGTGCGATCTTCTCCATGGGGTGGGGTCTCCTGCAAGAATGGCGCATTGGAACAGGTTCTGCCCCCCGCAGCGCAGCGCCCGCACCCATAGCGCGGATCCTCTGCGCACCATACGTACCAAATCCAAGGAGCATTCAGCATGGGACAGTTTGTCGATCTGACGTCGAGTGACGGTTTTGTGGCCCCCGCCTGGGTCGCCAGGCCCGAGGGCACACCCCGTGGCGCCGTGGTGGTGCTGCAAGAAATTTTTGGCGTGAACTCGCACATCCGTTCGGTGGCCGACCGCTACGCAGCCAGCGGCTACCTGGCCGTGGCGCCGTCCACCTTCCACCGCGTCAAGCAAGGGGTGGAGCTGGGCTACACCGGTGACGACATGCAGGCCGGCATGGGCCTGAAGGCCGCGGTCGAGGCCCTGCCTGCCCCGGGCGTGCTGCCCGACATCCAGGCCGCCATCGACTACGCCGCGCAGCAAAGCGGCGGCAAGGTGGGCATCGTGGGCTACTGCTGGGGCGGCCTGCTGACCTGGCGCTCAGCCTGCCTGCTGCAGGGCCTGTCGGCCGCCGTGCCGTACTACGGCGGTGGCGTGACCACGCCGGAAGAAGTGGCCCGCACGCCCAAGGTGCCGGTGCTGGCCCACTTTGGCGAGCGTGACCACTGGATTCCACTTGACAGCGTGCAGGCCTTCGGCAAGGCCCACCCGGAGGTCGAAGTGCATGTGTACGCCGCCGACCACGGCTTCAACTGCGACCAGCGTGGCAGCTATGACGAGGCCGCCGCCAACACGGCGCGCGAGCGCACGTTGGCCTTCTTTGCCAAGCACCTGGGCTGAACCGCCCCAGTGACAGAGACGGCGACACGATAGCGAACAACCAACGGAGATGGACATGGCGGATTTCAGGCGTTTTTGGTTCCAAGCGCTAGTCCGTCATGCGCTGGAAGCTATGAGTTTGATAGCGCTATGCACCACCACCCACGCGGCCGACTACACCGGCCCCCTGTTCGACGCCCACCTGCACTACAACGAGGAAGCCTGGGACGGTCGCTCAGGCCCGCACCCACCCGCCGATGTGCTGGCGCGCATGAAGGCCAGCGGCGTGCGCGCCATCGTGGCCAACTCGCGGCCCAATGCCGGGTCGCTCACTTTGGCCGGCCTGCCGCGGACCCGTGAGGCCGGCGTGGCTGTGGTGCCGTTTGTGCGGCTGTACCGCAACCGCGCCGACTACACCGGCTGGTTTGCCGACGACACCATCTACGACATGGTGCAGACGGAACTGGCCCGGGGTACGCCGGCCGGCCCGTACCGGGGCCTGGGCGAATTCCACCTGTACGACAGCGCCAACGCCAACGGCCCCGTGGCCAAAAAGCTCATGGCCCTGGCCGAGCAGCGGGACCTGGTGGTGCTGGCCCATGTGGACGACACCGCCATCGACCTGCTGATGGCCAACACCCCGTCCCAAGGCCAGAAGGCCCGGCTGATCTGGGCCCACACCGGCATTGGCGGCGCGCCTGTGGAGCGGGTGGACGCCCTGATGGCCCGCTACCCGGGCCTGGTGGGCGAACTCTCGTACCGCCCCGGCCTGGTGTGCGACGACAGCCAGCTGTGCCCCGCCTGGCGCGCGCTGCTGCTCAAGTACCCCACGCGCTTCGTGGTCGGCTCGGACACCTGGGTCAACCAGCGCTGGCAGCACTACGAAAGCCTGATGCAGGGCTACCGCCAGTGGCTGGGCGGCCTGCCCGCCGATGTGGCGCGCAAGGTGGCGTGGGACAACGCGGCGGGGTTGTTTGGGGTGGCCAGGCCATAACGCACTGGAGCGCGCGCTCCTTGGTCTGGCTGACGCCCCGCGATACGGGTGCTGACCCAGCCGCTCAGGGGGATGTCACCTCGTCCTCGCCAGATACCGCTTGCGCCAGAACAGCAGCACCAGCGACACCGCGATGAACACCATCGACCCCATGGCCCACCAGAAGCCATCGGCCTTGTGCACCAGTGGAATGAACTCGAAGTTCATCCCGAAAATGCCCGCAATCAGGTTCAGCGGCAAAAACACGGCCGTGAGCGCCGTGAGGGTGCGCATGATGTCGTTGGTGCGGTTGCTCTGCACCGAAAAGTGCATCTGCACGGCGGTTTCGGTGCTCTGCTCCAGGCGCCGCACGTGGTGCACCACGCGCTCGATGTGCTCCAGCACGTCGCGGCTGCGCACCTTGAGCAGGTCCAGCTCGCGCAGGCCCGCCGGGGTGTCGGGCAGGGCCCAGGTTTCCAGCGCGTCGATCCAGTCCTGCACGGCGGTGCGCTGGTCTTCGCAGATCTCGTCGAGCATGTGCAGCGACAGGCGCGCTTCGAGCAGCGAGGTCCAGTTCACGTACCGCGCGCGGGGTTTGAGCAGTTCGGTCTGCCAGTGGTCCAGCTGGCGGGTGAGCTCGCGGCGCAGGTCCAGGTAGCCGTCCACCATCTGGTTGACCACGCGCAGCATCAGGTCGGCGGGGCTGGTGGGCAGGCGTGCGCCCGAGATCGGGCTGCTGCGGCCCTCGCCCATGCCGGGGCTGGCGTGGGCGTTGCCGTGGGCTGCGTGGCTGCCGGTGGCGTTGGTTCCATTGCCATTGGCCGGGGTGGCCGCCAGCAGCCGCGTCGCGTAGGCATCGCGCACCGCGCAGTCGGTGGGATGCACGGTCAGCAGCAGCTGGTCGAACACTGCAAACCCCACGGGGCTGGTGTCGATGCGCCGCAGCACGGGCGGGCCGCTGCGCTTGACGGGGGCGTTGGGGTTGTTGTCAGGCTCGGCGGCAACGGCCGGTGTGGCGGGGGCAGCAGGCCCGGGCTGCCCGGGCTGCCCGGCCTGCGCAGCATCGCCCTGCACCGTGGCCAGGCGGCGGAACACCAGCAGGTCGTACTGCGAGGTGTAGTCGTAGTGCGAGGGCAGCTGGGCGTTGAGCAGATCGGACACATGCAGGTCCACCAGCTGCAGCCCGATCAGCGCCTGCAGGCGGCCCTGGATCTCGGCGAGCCGCGCCTGAAAGGCCGGACGGGCGCAGGCGATCCAGAGGAAACCCTGCGCCGGCATCTGGGCGGGCAGGGCTGTCAGCTCCTGCACGCCGCTGCTGTGGATGTGAAAGATGCGCATGGACACCGTGGTTTCAGTCAAAAGCGCCGGTAGCGCTAGTGGAATATGCGCTGACAGCTATTATTTTTGTAGCTTGCGTGCCGCGTCGCGCGCAAAGTAGGTCAACACGCCGTCGGCGCCTGCGCGCTTGAAGGCCAGCAGGCTTTCCATCATCACGGCGTCGTGGTCCAGCCAGCCGTTGGCGGCAGCGGCCTTGATCATGGCGTACTCGCCGCTCACCTGGTAGGCAAAGGTGGGCACGTGGAACTCGTCCTTCACGCGGCGCACGATGTCCAGGTAGGGCATGCCGGGTTTCACCATCACCATGTCGGCGCCTTCGGCGATGTCGATGGCCACTTCGCGCAGGGCCTCGTCGCTGTTGCCGGGGTCCATCTGGTACACGTTCTTGTCGGCCTTGCCCAGGGCGCCGCGCGTGCCCACCGCGTCGCGGAAGGGGCCGTAGAAGGCGCTGGCGTATTTGGCGCTGTAGGCCATGATGCGGGTGTGGATGTGGCCCTGCACCTCCAGTGCCTCGCGGATCGCACCGATGCGCCCGTCCATCATGTCGCTGGGGGCGACGATGTCCACGCCCGCCTCGGCATGCGTGAGCGCCTGGCCAGTGAGGATCTCCACCGTCTCGTCGTTGATGATGTAGCCGGTCTCGTCCAGCACGCCGTCCTGGCCGTGGCTGGTGTAAGGGTCCAGCGCCACGTCGGTCATCACGCCCAGGTCGGGAAACTCCTTCTTCAGCGCCCGCACCACGCGCGGGATCAGGCCGTCGGGGTTCAGGGCTTCCTTGCCGTCCGGCGTCTTGAGCGACGGGTCAATCGCCGGGAACAGCGCCAGCACCGGGATGCCCAGCTTCACGCAGTCTTCGGCCACGGGCAGCAACAGGTCCAGGCTCAGGCGGTCCACGCCGGGCATGGAGGTCACGGCCTCGCTGCGGTTTGTGCCCTCGTGCACGAACACGGGGTAGATCAGGTCGTCCGCGGTGACCACGTTCTCGCGCACCAGGCGGCGGGTGAAGGCATCGCGGCGCAGGCGGCGGGGGCGGTTCTGGGGGAAGGGGGCAGGGCTTTGGAGGTGCATCATCGGATTATGAAGCCCCCCTGTGGCGCTGCGCGCCTTCCCCCTGGAGGGGCGCCACCCCTGGACCGGCAAAGCCGGATCCACGGCGGCACTGGCAGGGGGCGGTGGCGGTGGTTGGCGCTCCGGCGCTCTGTGGAAAAGCCGCTTGTAACCGCCCATGCCCAGTGCTAGATTGGTGCCGGGCGGCTTGCCGCCCCCCGCTTTTCCTCCCTGAGCGGGACCTGGGCTGCAGCGATGCGGCACAGGCTTTCCCGGCCCGGCGGATCTGCCGGGCTTTTTTTTGGTGTTGTCCCGTCGGAGTGGCGTAGGCCCGTAAACTGCCCCCATGCTCTGGGTCAAAGCCTTTCACATCGTTTTCGTGGCCAGCTGGTTTGCGGGCCTGTTCTACCTGCCGCGCATCTTCGTCAACCTGGCGATGGTGGCGCCCGGCTCGGCCGCCGAGCGCGACCGCCTGCTGCTCATGGCACGCAAGCTGATGCGCTTCACCACCCTGCTGGCCGTGCCCGCCATTGCGCTGGGACTGTGGCTGTGGCTGGGCTACGGCATCGGCCGGGGGCCCGGCAATGGCTGGATGCACGCCAAGCTGGCCGTGGTGGTGCTGGTCATCGGCTACCACCATGCGTGCAGCGTGCTGCTGCGCAAGCTGGCCGACGGCACCAGCCGCCGCAGCCATGTGTGGTTCCGCTGGTTCAACGAAGCGCCGGTGCTGCTGCTGCTGGTGGCCGTGGTGCTGGTGGTGGTCAAACCCTTTTGACGGAGACGCAGAGGGCGCATGCACAAAACCTCTGCCTGGCCGCTCGCGCTGACGTATACGGCGCTGATCGTTTTTGCCAGCCTGTTCCCGTTTGACGGGTGGCGCGAGCAGGGCATCGACCCCCTGGTCTTCCTGCTGGCCCGGTTGCCCCCGCCGTACTGGACGGGGTTTGACGTGGTCACCAACCTCGTGGGGTACGCGCCCCTGGGCTTTTTGCTGGTGCTGGGCCTGTTGCGCTCGGGCTGGCGGCGTGTGCTGTGGGCGGTGGCGCTGGCCACGCTGGTGGGCACGCTGCTGTCGCTGTGCATGGAGTTTCTGCAGATCTACCTGCCCCGGCGCGTGCCCTCCAACCTGGACTTGGCGCTCAACGCGCTGGGCACGCTGGCCGGTGCGCTGAGCGCCGCGCTGCTGGAGCGGCTGGGGGCGCTGGACCGCTGGAGCGACTTCCGGGCGCGCTGGTTTGTGTCCGACGCTTCGGGCGGCATGGTGCTGCTGGCGCTGTGGCCGCTGGCGCTGCTGTTTCCGGCAGCGGTGCCCTTTGGCCTGGGCCAGGTGCTGGAGCGGCTGGAGGCCGCGCTCATCGACCTGCTTGCCGATACGCCGTTCCTGGAGTGGCTGCCGCTGCGCGAGACCGAGCTGGACCCGCTGTCACCCAGCGGCGAGCTGCTGTGCGTCACCCTGGGGCTGCTCATCCCCTGTCTGCTGGGGTATTGCGTGATCCGCCAGATGGGGCGGCGCGCCCTGTTTGCGCTCGCGGTGGTGGGGGTGGGCATTGTGCTGACCGCGCTGTCCGCCGCACTGAGCTGGGGCCCCGTGCACGCCTGGGAGTGGATGGACCTGCCCGTGCGCGTGGGCGTGTGGGCGGCGCTGGCGTTGGCCCTGCTGATGCTGGCCCTGCCGCGCCGTGCCTGCGCTGCCGTGCTGCTGCTGGCGCTCACCTGGCACCTAGCGCTGCTGAACCAGGCGCCCACCAGTGCCTACTTTGCCCAGACGCTGCAGATCTGGGAGCAGGGCCGTTTCATCCGCTTTTATGGTCTGGGCCAGTGGCTGGGCTGGCTGTGGCCCTACCTGACGCTGCTGTATGTGGTGTTTCGGGTGTCCCGGCGAGAGGGCGGGGCCTGAGTCGCAGGGCGATGGCCTCCGGCTTTCTGTGTGGCAGGACAGGGGCTTGGGGCGTGGCCTCGCCCGCTGGGAGAGGCAGGGGTCCTTAAAATGCAGGGATGAGCGACACCCCTTCCGCACCGGCCGCAGCGCCCGGTTACTACCAGCGCCACATCTTCTTCTGCCTCAACGAGCGCACCAACGGGGAAGACAGCTGCGCGCACCACAACGCACAGGCGGGTTTTGACCGCTGCAAGGCCCAGGTCAAGGCCGCCGGGCTGGCGGGTGCCGGCAAGGTGCGTGTGAACAAGGCCGGTTGCCTGGACCGTTGCGCGGGTGGCCCCGTGGCGGTGGTCTACCCCGAGGGCACCTGGTACACCTATGTGGACGCGGCGGACATCGACGAAATCGTCGAATCGCACCTCAAGAACGGCCAGGTGGTGGAACGTCTGGTCACACCAGCGGAACTTGGCCGCTGAGCGCGGCTCCATCCCTATCTTGGAACGATTTTGGCAGCAGGCGCTAGTGGATCATGCCCCTGCTGCTATTGATTGAGTAGCAAATCCGTGAATGCCCAGACCGAACGCCTGACCCTGTCCGGCCCCGCAGGCGCCATCGAGGCCGTGCGCGACTGCGCCACCCTGGCCGATGGCGCGGCGCCCCGTGGCGTCGCCATCATCGCCCACCCGCATCCGCTGTTTGGCGGCACCATGGACAACAAGGTGGTGCAGACCCTGGCGCGCGCATTTGTGCAGTGTGGCTGGACGGCGGTGCGCTTCAACTTCCGCGGCGTGGGCGCCACGGCCGGCGTGTACGACGAAGGCCGGGGTGAGTTGCAGGACCTGCTGGCGGTGGTGGAGCAGGTGGCTCCCGCCGCCGAGGGGCAACCCCTGGCGCTGGCGGGGTTTTCTTTCGGTGCGTTTGTCACCAGCCATGCGCTGGAGGCACTGTGGCCCACGCAGCGCGTGCAGAAGGCCGTGCTGGTCGGCACGGCCGCCAGCCGCTTCACGGTGGCCCCTGTGCCGCCCGATGCCCACCTGCGCACGCTGGTCGTGCACGGCGAGCAGGACGACACCGTGCCGCTGTCCGCCGTGATGGACTGGGCCCGGCCCCAGATACTGCCTGTCACAGTCGTCCCCGCAGGCGGTCATTTCTTTCACGGACAATTGCCGCTTCTGAAGAACCTGGTGGTCCGCCACCTGCAATCGGGCGCCTGAGGGGCGCCGCCCGGACCGGCTCCGGCCGTCCGTCGTCTTCCCTCTCCCGCCGTCTCTCCCACCCTTTTTTCGAGCCTCTCCAGCCCCCTCCTGCCCCATGAAACGAATCCTGTCTGCGTTGCGATCCCTGGCCGTCTTTGCTGCGGTGGCCCCGGCTGCCTTTGGCGCCCTGGCCCAGGCACCCCAGCCCCCCGAAATCGCCGCGCGCACCTACCTGCTGGTGGATGTCACCGCCAACCAGGTGCTGGCCGCCAAGGACATCGACGCGCCGGTGGAGCAGGCCTCGCTCACCAAGCTCATGACGGGCTACCTGGTGTTCGACGCCCTGCGCTCCAAGAAGATCGCGCTGGACCAGAAGCTGCCCGTGAGCGTGCGCGCCTGGAAGATGCCCGGCTCGCGCATGTTCATCGACCCCAAGATGCAGGTGCCGGTCGAAGACCTCATCAAGGGCATGATCGTGCAGTCCGGCAACGACGCCACCATGGCCCTGGCCGAAGGCGTGGGCGGCACGGCCGAGAACTTCGTCAAGCTCATGAACGACCAGGCGCAGGCGCTGGGCATGAAGGGCACGAGCTACAAGAACCCCGAAGGCCTGACGGAGCCCGGTCACACCACCACGGCGCGCGACCTCTCCGTGCTGGCCATGCGGCTGATGAAGGACTTCCCGGAGTACATGCACTACTACTCCACCAAGCAGTACAGCTACCCGGGCACTCCGGCATCGAACGGCAGCAACCGCAATTCGCTGCTGTTCCGCGACCCCACGGTGGATGGCCTCAAGACCGGCCACACCGCTGCGGCGGGCTACTGCCTGGTGGCCACGTCCAAGCGTGAATTCCCCGGCGTGGGCCAGCGCCGTCTGCTGTCCATCGTGCTGGGTGCCGCGAGCGAAAACGCGCGCGCGAACGAAAGCCAGAAGCTGCTGAACTGGGGTTACACCGCGTTCGAGGCGGTCAAGTTGTTTGACGCAGGCAAGCCGGTGGCGACCCCTGCCGTCTGGAAGGGCAAGGACAGCGTGCTGAAGATCGGCCGCGAGGAGGCCATCGTGGTCGCCGTGCCCGCCGGCAGCGCTGGCAAGGTCACCACCCAGATCGCCCGCCCCGACCCGTTGGTGGCGCCTTACACCAAGGGTCAGGCCATTGGCACCCTCAAGGTCATGCTGGGCGACCAGTCCATCGGCGAAGTGCCCCTGGTGGCGCTGGAGGCGGTGGAGCAGGCCGGCATCCTGGGCCGTGCCTGGGATGCCATTCGCCTCTGGATCAAGTGACGCTGCCTTGCAGAAGGTGGCGAACCACTTCTGAAACCATAGCTGGCTGCGCAGGTCCGGCATATGTCGGGCCTGTTTTTCGCTCCTTTTGCGGCCAGTTCCTGTCAGATCACCGGGATGGCTGCAGGTGTCAGAAACTGCTGCAAGCCGCAGTGGGCTTGCCTTTCAGGGGGCATCCTGCTACATTAGAAGGCTTTTCGGAATTTCCGAAGGGATTCACGTTTTCGCTTTCACGAAGCAAATTCACGTTTAGGGACGTATTTCATGCCAACCATTAATCAACTGGTCCGTCAGGGGCGCGAGGTCGAAAAGACCAAGTCCAAGAGCCCTGCGATGGAAAACTCTCCACAGCGCCGTGGCGTGTGCACCCGTGTGTACACCACGACGCCTAAGAAGCCTAACTCCGCTCTGCGTAAGGTCGCCAAGGTGCGCCTGACCAACGGTTTTGAGGTGATCTCCTACATCGGCGGTGAAGGCCACAACCTGCAGGAACACAGCGTGGTGCTGGTTCGCGGCGGTCGTGTGAAGGACTTGCCCGGTGTGCGTTACCACATCGTGCGTGGCTCGCTGGACTTGCAAGGCGTGAAAGACCGCAAGCAAGCCCGCTCCAAGTACGGCGCGAAGAAGCCAAAGGCCAAGTAAGCCCTGGCCCTTTCGGTCTGAAGAATTTTCGGTGCTGTTTTTCCGCGTGGCGCGGAAGTGCAGCGTAGTGACCCCAAACGCAGGTGTTCTGCGCGGGTCGAGTAAGTGGGAGTCCAGAGATTGGCTCTCGCGGTGTCTGAAAAGATGCCAACTGAAGCAAAGATAGAGGTAAAAAATGCCACGTCGTCGCGAAGTCCCCAAACGTGAAATCCTGCCGGATCCCAAGTTCGGCAATGTAGAGCTGTCCAAATTCATGAACGTGATCATGGAAGGCGGCAAGAAGGCAGTTGCAGAGCGCATCATTTACGGCGCCCTGGAACTGATCGAGAAGAAGCACCCCGATAAGGACCCTCTGGAAGCCTTTACCGTTGCCATCAACAACGTGAAGCCCATGGTGGAAGTGAAGTCCCGCCGCGTGGGCGGTGCCAACTACCAAGTGCCCGTGGAAGTGCGCCCTGTCCGTCGTTTGGCCCTGTCCATGCGCTGGATCAAGGAAGCCGCCCGCAAGCGTGGTGAAAAGTCGATGGCCCAACGCCTGGCCAACGAACTGCTGGAAGCCACCGAAGGCCGTGGCGGCGCCATGAAGAAGCGTGACGAAGTGCACCGTATGGCCGAAGCCAACAAGGCATTCAGCCACTTCCGCTTCTAAATCGACGACCTTTCCTCGTCGCCAGACGCAAGGCTGCAAGCATTTTTGCCTGCAGCCTTGTGGCGATTGAGGTGGTCACAAAATTGACGGGTTGCAGCGCCACAATGGTCGCCCCGTCCCCCGAATAACACGACCCATCCAAGGATCCACCATGGCTCGCAAGACTCCCATCGAGCGCTACCGCAATATCGGTATCTCGGCCCACATTGACGCTGGCAAGACCACGACCACCGAACGTATCCTGTTCTACACGGGCGTGAGCCACAAGATTGGTGAAGTGCACGATGGCGCTGCCACCATGGACTGGATGGAGCAGGAACAAGAGCGTGGCATCACGATCACGTCCGCTGCCACGACCTGCTTCTGGAAAGGCATGGACAACTCTTACGAAGAGCACCGCTTCAACATCATCGACACCCCCGGCCACGTGGACTTCACGATCGAAGTGGAGCGTTCGATGCGCGTGCTCGACGGCGCCTGCATGGTGTATTGCGCTGTGGGTGGCGTGCAGCCCCAGTCGGAAACCGTTTGGCGCCAGGCCAACAAGTACAAGGTGCCTCGTCTGGCCTTTGTGAACAAGATGGACCGTACCGGTGCCAACTTCTTCAAGGTCTATGACCAGATGAAGCTGCGCCTGAAGGCCAACCCCGTGCCCGTGGTGATCCCGATCGGTGCCGAAGACAAGTTCACCGGCGTGGTCGATCTGCTCAAGATGAAGGCCATCCTGTGGGATGAAGCGTCGCAGGGCATGAAGTTCAGCTACGAAGAAATCCCGGCTGACCTGGTGGAATCCGCCAAGGAATGGCGTGAAAAGATGGTGGAAGCTGCTGCCGAAGCCTCTGAAGAGCTGATGAACAAGTACCTGGAAGAGGGCGACCTCTCCGAAGCCGAAATCAAGTTCGGCCTGCGTACGCGCACCATCGCCACGGAAATCCATCCCATGCTGTGTGGCACCGCGTTCAAGAACAAGGGCGTGCAGCGCATGCTGGACGCCGTGATTGACTACCTGCCAGCACCGACGGACATTCCTGATGTGACGGGCACGGACGAAGACGAAAACCCAGTCACCCGCAAGGCGGATGACAACGAGAAGTTCTCGGCCCTGGCATTCAAGCTGATGACTGACCCCTTCGTGGGCCAGTTGACCTTCGTGCGCGTGTACTCCGGCGTGCTGAGCAAGGGTGACACCGTTTACAACCCGATCAAGGGCAAGAAAGAACGTATCGGCCGTATCGTGCAGATGCACGCCAACGAGCGTCAGGAAGTCGAAGAAATCCGCGCTGGCGACATTGCTGCCTGTGTGGGCCTGAAGGACGTGACCACCGGTGAAACGCTGAGTGATCTCGATTCCCAGATCATTCTGGAGCGCATGGTGTTCCCTGAGCCTGTGATCACCCAGGCCGTGGAACCCAAGACCAAGGCCGACCAGGAAAAGATGGGCATCGCTCTGCAGCGCCTGGCTGCAGAAGATCCATCGTTCCGCGTGAAGACCGATGAAGAATCGGGCCAGACGCTGATCGCCGGCATGGGCGAGCTGCACCTGGAAATCATCGTGGACCGCATGAAGCGTGAATTCGGCGTGGAAGCCAACGTGGGCAAGCCCCAGGTTGCTTACCGCGAAACCATCCGCAAGACGGTGGAAGAAGCCGAAGGCAAGTTCGTGCGCCAGTCTGGCGGTAAGGGCCAATACGGCCACGTTGTGCTCAAGATCGAACCCAACGAAGCCGGCAAGGGCAACGAGTTCGTCGATGCCATCAAGGGCGGTGTGGTGCCTCGTGAATTCATCCCGGCCGTGGAAAAGGGTTTCAACGAAGCCGTCACGCAAGGCGTGCTGGCCGGTTACCCCGTGGTGGACGTCAAGGTCACGCTGCACTTCGGTTCGTACCACGATGTGGACTCGAACGAACTGGCGTTCAAGATGGCTGCCATCTTCGGCTTCAAGGAAGGCTGCAAGAAGGCCGGTCCGGTCATTCTGGAACCCATGATGGCCGTGGAAGTGGAAACGCCTGAAGACTACGCCGGCAACGTGATGGGCGACCTGTCCAGCCGCCGCGGCATGGTGCAGGGCATGGACGACATCCCAGGCGGTGGCAAGGCCATCAAGGCCGAAGTGCCCCTGTCCGAAATGTTCGGCTACTCCACGACCCTGCGCTCCATGTCGCAAGGTCGCGCTACCTACACGATGGAATTCAAGCACTACAGCGAAGCCCCTCGCAACGTGTCTGAAGCCATCATGGCCGCGCGCGCCAAGTAAGTAAGCACTTCGCCCGGGCCCTCGTGGTCCGGGCTTTGTTTTGTCTGCGATCCGGTGCCACTCTGTTCCCTGTGCGGAGTGAATCAGCAACCAGATGCAGACGTAAAACCACTACACAGGGATTGCTCTTTGGAGAATTGAAATGGCAAAAGGTAAGTTTGAACGCACCAAGCCCCACGTGAACGTGGGCACGATCGGTCACGTGGACCATGGCAAGACGACGCTGACGGCAGCTATCGCTACCGTGCTGTCCGCCAAGTTCGGCGGCGAAGCCAAGGCCTACGACCAGATCG
>Ga0207976_100351_pt1 | contig 19835 bp, 14 predicted proteins | sample LakWasMe94_HOW11_2_FD_183916 | JGI IMG/M metagenome (GOLD analysis project Ga0207976, IMG submission 183916) | Freshwater sediment methanotrophic microbial communities from Lake Washington under simulated oxygen tension - Sediment Metagenome... | ecosystem: Environmental > Aquatic > Freshwater >... | reverse complement strand
CGGGCCTTGCTCCACCACCTCGCCGTGGCGCAGCACCAGCACCTCGTCCGCCAACTGGGCCACCACCGCCAGGTCATGGCTGATGATCAGCAGCGAATCGCCACGGGCCTTGATCGCTTGCAGGACCTGGAGAATCTGCGCCTGCACCGTGGCATCCAGGGCGGTGGTCGGCTCGTCGGCGATCACCAGGCCGGGGTCCAGCGCCAGGGCGCTGGCGATCAGCGCACGCTGGCGCAGCCCGCCGGAGAGTTGGTCGGGACGCTGACGCGCCCGCAGCTGCGGCTCCGGCACGCCGACCCGGGTCAGCAACTCCAGCACTCGCTGCGGGCGGCTGCGGCGATCGCCCCAGCGATGGGTCTCCAGCACTTCGAGGATTTCCTTGCCCACTGGGCGCAGCGGGTCCAGGGACACCAGGGCGTCCTGCAACACAAAACCTATGCCCCGACCACGCAAGGCACGCCAGCCGCGCTCGGAAAGGCTGAGCAGATTGTGCCCGGCATAGCTCAGGGTGCGCGCGGTGACCCGCGCCCCGGCGCCGGCCAGGCCGATCAGGCTGCGGGCGGTGACGCTCTTGCCCGAGCCGGACTCCCCCACCAGGGCCAGGGTCTTGCCCGGCTCAAGGGTGAACGACAGGTCCCGCACCACCCACTGGCCGGCGAATTCGATGGACAGGCCCTCGACGATCAAGCGTTTGTCGCTCATGACAGGCGGCCCTCCAGGCGTTGTTGCAGGTAACGGCCGGCGACCGTGGTCGACAGCGTGGTCAGGACGATGAACAGCCCGGGGAAAAACGTCAGCCACCAGGCGTTGGCGATGAAGTCGCGGCCCATGGACAGCATGGTCCCCCACTCCGGCGCCGGCGGCCGTGCGCCCAGGCCGAGAAAACTCAGGGCCGAGGCCCAGACGATGGCCTGGCCGACGCCCATGGTCAGGGTCACGATCAGCGGCCGCATGGCATTCGGTAGCAGTTGCCGGGCGATGATGCGCAGCGGCGGATGCCCCAGGGCCCTGGCGGCCTCGATGTACCCCGCGTTGCGCACCGCCAGCACCTGGCCACGGACCATCCGCGCGTAGCCCGGCGCCCCGCCGAGGCCGGTGGCGATGATCAGCGGGCCGATGCCGCTGCCGAAGATCGCCACGAACAGCAGCGCCAGGACCAGGCTGGGGAAAGCGAACAGCACTTCCAGCAACCAGCCGACCCCGCGGTCGATACGCGCGCCGCCCAGGCCACCGAGCAGGCCCAGGGCAATCGCGATGCTCATCGCCAACGCGGTGGCGGCCAGGCCGATGAACAGCGACTGGCGCGTGCCGTGGATCACCCGCGAGAAGATGTCGCGACCGGATTGATCGGTACCGAACCAATGGGCCTGGCTCGGCGGGTGGAACGCGTCATGGGGCACGATCGCCAGCGGGTCGCTGTGGGCGAACAGCTGGGGCAGCAGCGCCGCGACGATCAGCAACAGCAGGAAAGCCAAAGCCAGCAGCGGCCCCGGTCGCAGTCTGCTTGCCCGGCGCTGGACCCGTACCTGGGGCAGCGTGGCTTCAAGGGTCAGTTCGCTCATGCCGGATTTCCCTGTTGGCGAGGGTCGAGCCACTGGTACAGCAGGTCGACGACAATGTTGGCCAGTACATAACCGGCGGCGACCACCAGGCTGATGCCGATGGTCAGCGGCAGATCCTGGGCCTGCACCGCCTGGTACAGCTGGCGCCCCAGGCCCTTGCGGGAAAAGATCACCTCGATCACCACCGCGCCGCTGATCAACGCGCCGATGGCCCAGCCGGACAGGGAAACGCCCGGCAGCACCGCATGGCGCAAGGCATGCTTGAAACGCACGGCCAGATCACTGAGGCCACGGGTGCGGGCGGTCAGGACAAAGGGTTGTTCCAGGGTCAGCTCCAGGGATTCCCGGGTCACCTGGGCGATAAACCCCGCCAGGGGAATCGCCAGGGCAATCGACGGCAGCACCAGGGTGCGCCAGCCATCGCTGCCGGCCGGCGGGAACAGCCGCAAACCGAAGGCGAACAGCGCGAGCAGCAGGATGCCCAGCCAGAAATGCGGCAAGGCGGCGGCCAGGGTTTCCGCCAGCGAAGCCAGGCTGGCCAGCCAGCGCCGACGCCCGGCGGTGACTACGGTCAAGGCCAGTACCAGCAGCCAGGCCAGGGCCAGGGAGCTGAGGGTCAGCTCCAGGGTCGGCCAGGACTGCTGCGCCAGTACCCGGGTCACCGGCAAATGCTGGGAATAGGAAATGCCCAGGTCGCCCTGCACCAGGCGCCCCAGGTACAGGGCGTACTGCACCGGCAAGGGTTTATCCAGGCCGTACTCACGGGTGGCTTCGGCGATGGTTTCCGCGGTCGGGTTGCCGCTCGGGCCGCCGAGGATCGCCAGCACCGGGTCGCCGGGCATCAGGCGCAAGGCGAAGAAGGTCAGCGTGGCGACCGCCCACAGCACCAGGATGCCGCCGGCGAGTCGCCACAAGGCGCGGCGCCCCAGGCGGGCAAGGCGTTCGCGGCGCGGGGACAGGGTTGTGCGGCTCATTTGTTCACCCATGCGTCATAGAGATAAGTCACCGCCAGCGACGGCTCCAGCCGCACCCCCTGGGTGGTCTTGTAGATCCCCAGCCGCGTGCTCTGCGGGTAAGTGGTCAGCTGCAGGTACTGCGCCGAGGCGATTTGCTGGGCCTGGTAATACAGGCCCCGGCGTTGTTCGGCGTCCTGGGTGGCCAGGGCCTGCTGGAGGATCCCGTCGAAGGCCGGGTCGGCGAAGCCGGCAGTGTTCTGGTGATAACCGCCGACCCCGGCCGGGCGGATGAACTCGGAACTGAAGATGATCCGCAGCACATCGGCGGTGTTGGTGTTCCAGTAGCCCAGGCGAATGTCGTAGTCCCAGTCGGCCTGGCGCTTGGTCGCCTGGACATCGCTCATCTGTTCGACGATCAGCTCGAAACCGGCCAGGCGGGTGGTGGCCTGCACCTGCTCCCACAGGGTGTATTCCGACGGCGGCGTGCGGTTGCCCATCACCACGTGCACCTGCAGGCGCTGGCCGTTGCGGGTGCGGTAGCCCTCGCTGTCGCGCTGGGTCCAGCCGGCCTCGTCGAGCAGGCGCGCGGCGCGGGCCGGGTCGTAGTCCTGGGCGTGCTGGAAGTCGGCGCTGTAGAAACGGGTCGCCGGGCTGAGCGGGCCGCCGGCCCGGGGAAACTCGCTGAAGTACACGCTTTTCAACGCGCCTTCGATGTCGGCGCTACGCACGAAGGCCTCGCGCACCCGGAGGTCGTCGAACGGCGCGCGGGTGATGTTCAGGGTGCCGTTGGTGGGGTTGCCCGGGCGCTGGGCGATGATCAGGGTCAGGTCCGGATTGCGCCGCGCGGCTTCATGGGACTCCGGCGGCAGCGCCTCGATCACGTCCACTTCGCCGGCCTGCAGCGAGGCGAAACGCACCGAGGGTTCGAGGATGAACTTCCACACAATGCGCTCCAGCCAGGCCGGCCCCTGGTGCCTGGCTGTCGGCGGCGCCCAGTTGTAGTCGGGATTGCGCACCAGTTCCACCTGGCTCTGGCGTTCCCAGCGCACTACCTTGAACGGGCCGCTGCCCACCGGGCTCTCGCAATTCACATCGCGCGGACGCAGCAGCGCCGTGGGCGACTGGATGCCGAGAAAACCCTGGGCCAGCACTTCGAGGAAGGCCGCATAAGGTGTGGCCAGATGGACCACCGCGGTGAATTCGTCGCGCACCTCGGTGCTGCGGTACTGGCGGATGTAACCGCCGGCGGTGCTGGACTGGGTCTTCGGGTTGGCCATGTGATCGAGGTTGGCCTTGACCGCGGCGGCATTGAACGGCGTGCCGTCGGTGAAGTGCACGTCGTTGCGCAGATGGAAGCTGTAGCTCAGGCCATCGGCGGACACTTCCCAGCTCTTGGCCAGCCAGGGACCGATGCGGCCCTGCTGGTCCATCGAGACCAGGGAGTCCAGGTACTGTTGGGCGACGAACACCTGCGGCATGTCCCCGGCTACATGGGGGTCGAGGCAGGTCGGCTCGCGGTCGGTGGCGTAGACCAGGGTGCCGCCGCTCACCGGCTGGGTGCTGCGGGTCACCGTGGAGCTGTCCTGGCCGCAGCCGAGCAACAGGCTGCAAAGGGTGGCGCAAGCGATGTGGGGGTAGATCCTGGGCGACCTGGGTCGCGGGCGGTGGCGTTGCAGAGGCTGGGCGGGTTCTCGCATGGGTGCTGGTAGGCCTTGGGTCCGGGAACCAGGCTATTGCACAAGGCATGCCGGGTTTTGCGTCCCGTAAACAGGCGCTGTGGCCGGTGTTGCAGAGGTGGCAGGCGAACAATCTGTTCGGCCGCTGTTGGCTGAGCAACAGTGCCATCGGCGCCTCAGCCGAGGTTGCCCTCGCCCGCCGCTTCCACCCGCAGGAAACCCTCCGCCTCGCAGGGCGGTTCGAGCATGGCGAAGACACTTTTCAACGCAGCCTCGGGCACGCGCTTGTCCAAGGCGCGCCGCGCATTGCGCGATAGCGCCTGCTCCAGGGAAGCGCGGACGAAGACGCCGATGGCCGGCACCGCGTAATGCCGGGCCAGCGCCAGCAGATGCTGGCGATGCCGCCGGGCCGGCAAGGCCGCATCGAAGACAATCGTCCGGGCGCCGAGCCGTTCGGCATTCTCCGCGACCCAGCGCGACTTGCCCGCGCCCTGCACGCCCATGACCACATACAGGCGGGCACCCGCGGCGGCCCTCGCCAGCTCCGTTTCCAGCCGCGCGTAAGCCAACGCCCAGGCCTGCTGGTTGCGCTCGGGGGTGAACTCGCGGCCAAATTCGGTTTCGAGGTAATCGTCGGGGTTGATGACCTGGGCAATATTCTCCATCTCGACTCCTGCCTGCTGGATGTGGCTGATGACAGTCGGCCTCAGGAACCGGCCGAGGTAAAACGCAGCGGCGCCGCCGCTGCCTTCAACGCCGCCGGGTCGCGATAACGGGCACCGAGTCGCGGGCGGTTTCGAAAGACAGGTACTGCCGCAGGTTTCAGATCGCCAGCTTGAGAAATTCGAAGGACGTGCGCCGGCCGCTTCCCAGGTGTGGAATCGCGTCGAGCAAGGCCAGGGTGTAGGGATGCTGCGGATGGTCGAACACCTCGCGCACCGGCCCGGCCTCCACCACCCGGCCGTCCTTCATCACCAGCACCGCGTCGCTGACATGGTTGATCACCCCCAGGTCATGGGAAATGAACAGACAGGCCAGGCCCAGGCGCTGCTTGAGGTCGTCGAGCAGTTCGAGGATCTGCGCCTGCACCGAAACGTCGAGGGCCGACACCGGCTCGTCGCAGACCAGGATCTGCGGCCCGGCCGCCAGGGCCCGGGCGATGGCCACCCGCTGGCGCTGGCCGCCGGACAGTTCGAGCGGGCGCCGGCCGAGCAAGGCCGCATCCAGGCGCACCAGGCCCAGCAGCTCCGCGGCCTTGTGCGCCCAGTCACGGCGCGGATGCCCGGCCACCTGCAGCGCTTCGAACAGCACCCGCTGCACGCTGTAGCGCGGATCGAAGGAACTCAGCGGGTCCTGGAACACCACCTGGATGCTGCGCCGCAGCTGGCGTTTCTGCGCATCAGGCAGGCTCAGCCAGGGCTGGCCCAGCAGCTGGATATCGCCACTGTCCGGGGTTTCCAGGCCGAGGATCATCCGCGTCAGGGTGGTCTTGCCCGAGCCGGACTCGCCGACTATGCCCAGGGTCTGGCCCCGGCGCAGTTGCAGGGAAACCCCATCGACCGCCCTGCGCAGGCGCCCGTCCGGGCCCTTGAAGGCCTTGCTCAATGTGTCCACCTGCAACAGCGGCGGCGCCTCGGCCTTGGCCGGCACCACCGCGCTCAGGATCGGCCGCGGACTCGGCGCCGGGCGCCGGAAATGCACCGCCCTGCCCGCGCGCAGCAGGAATTGGGTGTAGGGATGCTGCGGGTCGTGCAGCACCTCCTCGACGCTGCCCTGCTCGACTATCACCCCGTTGTGCATCACCGCCACCCGATTGGCCAGGCGCGAGACCACCGCCAGGTCGTGGCTGACGATCAGCATCGCGGTGCTGTCGCCGCGCAGGGATTCCAGCAGGCCGAGGACCTGGGCCTGCACCGTGGCATCCAGGGCGGTGGTCGGCTCGTCGGCGATCAGCAGCCGTGGATTGCAGGCAATCGCCGAAGCGATCAGCGCCCGTTGGCGCAAGCCGCCGGAGAGCTGGAACGGGTATTGGCGGGCGCGCAGTTCGGGTTCCGGCACCCCCACCGCGCGCAGCAGTTCGAGTACCCGCGCCTGGCGCTGCGCCCGGTCCAGCGGGCTGTGCAGTTCCAGGGGTTCGGCGATCTCCTTGCCCACCGGGCGCAGCGGGTCGAGGGAACCCAGGGCGTCCTGCATGACAAAGCCGATCTGCGCCCCGCGTATCCGTCGCCAGGCGCGCTCATCGAAGCGCCGCAGGTCCTGCCCGGCGAACTCCAGGCGGCTGGCCTGGATCAACGCGTTGGCTCCGGTCAGCCCGGCCAGGGTGCGCGAGGTGACGCTCTTGCCCGAGCCGGATTCGCCCACCAAGGCCAGGCATTCGCCGCGCCGCAGTTCGAAGCTGATGCCCTTGAGCGTGGGCGCGGCATGGACGCCGAAGCGCACCTGCAGGTCGCTGACCCGGATCAGCGGCTCGGGGCCTTCTGGAATAAGGTTCATAGGTATTTTCCTTCGCTGCGCCGCAGCAGTTCGCGGCCGATCGCGCTGATCGACACCACGGTCAAGGTGATTGCCAGGGCCGGCCAGGCCACCAGCCAGCCGGCGTTGCCCAGGTAGTTGCGGCCGATGGCGAGCATGCCGCCCCACTCCGGCGCCGGTGGCGGCGCGCCAAAGCCGAGAAAGCTCAGGGCCGAGCCGGCGACTATGTTGCCGCCGATGCCGATGGTGGCCAGGATCAGGATCGGCTTGATCGCATTGGGCAGCACGTGCCGGGCGATCACCGCGGATCGCCCGAGGCCCAGGGTGGTCGCCGCCTCGACATAGGCCGCGCCGCGCACCACCAGGGTTTGCGCGCGCACCAGGCGGGCGTAGCGCGGCACGCTGGCGATGCCTACGGCAATGATGGTGTTGAGCTGGCCCTGGCCGAAGAAGGTGATGATCACCAGGGCCAGCAGCAGGTCGGGAAACGCCAGCAGCACATCCACCAGGCGCATCACCGCGCCGTCCAGCCAGCGCGGGCCGAGGCCGGCGAGCAGGCCGAACAGCGTGCCGACCAGCAGGCCGATGGCGGTCGCCGCCAGCCCCAGCACCAGGGAGGGACGCACGGCGTAGACCAGCCGGGTGAGGATGTCCCGGCCGTTCTCGTCGGTGCCCAGCCAGTACAGGCTGTCCGGGGCGCGAAACGCCTCGCGGGCATTGGCCGCCAGCGGATCGCCGGCCACCAGCCAGGCCGGTTGCAGCGCGGCGATCAACAGCAGGACCACGAACAGCCCGGCCAGCAGCAACCCGGGACGCGCGACCCAGCCGCGAACCCGCGGGCGCCTGGCGGCGAACAAGGGCACCGCCTGGATCAGGCCGACCGGCGCCGGCGTGCTTTGATTGATGGGCGCCATGGGCACCTCCACAGGCTAAGGGTTGGCGCTCAGGGCGCCGGGTTGGGGATGGTCCCGTGGATCTGCTCGATACGCGCCAGCACCTGGGCATCCAGGCGCAGCTCCAGGGCCCCGAGGTTTTCCCGCAACTGGCTCAGCGAGGTCTGCCCGGTCAGCACGCTGCTGACGAAGGGCTTGCCCAGCACATAGGCCAGGGCCAGTTGCGCCGGGCTGACCGCCAGGTCCGCCGCCAGCTCGACATAGGCGGCGATCGCCTGCTGCGCGCTGGGGCTGTCATAGCGGTTGAAGGTGCGGTACACCGACGACAGGCGCGAACCCTCCGGCCGCGCCCCGCCCAGGTACTTGCCGGTCAGCGCGCCGAACGCCAGCGGCGAATAGGCCAGCAGGCCGACGCCTTCGCGGTGGCTGAACTCCGAGAGCCCGCCCTCGTACAGGCGATTGAGCAGGCTGTAGGGGTTCTGGATGCTGACGATCCGCGGCAAGCCGAGGATCTCGGCCTGGCGCAGGAACTGCGCGACGCCCCACGGGGTTTCGTTGGACACGCCGATATGGCGGATCTTGCCCGCCGCCACCTGTTCGGCGAGCACGCTCAAGGTCTCGCCGATGGCAATCGCCTCGGGGTCGTCGACATAGGGGTATTCGCGCTGGCCGAAGATATTGGTGGTGCGGTCCGGCCAGTGCAGTTGGTACAGGTCCAGGTAGTCGGTGCGCAGGCGCTTGAGGCTGCCGTCCAGGGCCTGGATTATGTTCTGTCGGTCGTGGCGGGTCAGGCCGTCGCGGATATGTGCCCCCGCCCCCGGCTGGCGCGACGGGCCGATGATCTTGCTGGCCAGGACGATGGAGTCGCGGCGCCCACGGCCGGCCAGCCAACTGCCGATAAAACGCTCGGTGCTGCCCCAGGTCTCGGCGTGGGTCGGGGTCGGGTACATCTCCGCGGTGTCGATCAGGTTGACGCCGTGGGCCAGGGCCTCGTCGAGCTGCCGGTGGGCCTCGGCCTCGCTGTTCTGGTGGCCCCAGGTCATGCTGCCGAGGCCGAGTGCGCTGACCTTCAGGTCGCTGTTGCCAAGTGTGCGGTAGTCCATGGTCTGTCCAGGTCGGTGATGGATGGGTTCAAACGGCGACGGCCGCCTGCTGGTACTGGCTGGCCGGATACGGCAGGCCGAGGTGCTCGCGCAAGGTGCTGCCGCGGTATTCGCGGCGAAACACCCCGCGTTTCTGCAGCAGCGGCACCACGTGGTCGACGAAGGCCTCGACCCCGGACGGGAACACGTCCGGCATGATGTTGAAGCCGTCGGCGGCGCCGGCGCGGAACCAGTGTTCCAGGCTGTCGGCCACCTGCTCCGGGGTGCCCACCAGCAGGCGGTGGCCCACCAGGATGCGGCGCGACAATTCGCGGATGCTGAGGTTCTCCCGGCGCGCCAGGTTCAACTGGGCTTCGAGGAAACCATGGGAGCCGCGCTCGAACTCTTCGATCGGGCCGATCCGCTGCCACGGCAAGGGCGCGTCCGGGTCCAGCTCCTCGACCGCCAGGCCCACCCGCGAGGCGACCTGTTGCAACAGGCCCTCTTCGCCGTGATAGGCATTGAGCTGGTCGAAACGCGCCTGGGCCTCGGCCTCGGTGCTGCCGATCACCGTGGACAGCCCCGGCATGATTTTCAGGTGCTCGGGGTTGCGCCCCCACTGCCGCGCGCGTTGTTTCATTTCCTGATAGAACGCCTGGCCGTCCACCAGGGTGGTCTGGGTGGTGAAGATCGCATCGGCGTAACGCGAGCCCAGGGCCTTGCCGCCTTCCGACGAGCCGGCCTGGACCAGCACCGGGCGGCCCTGGGGCGAACGCGGCAGGTTCAGCGGGCCCTTGACCGAAAAGTGCTGGCCGACGAAGTCGATGGCATGGATCTTCGCCGGATCGGCGAAGCGTCCGCTCCCGGCATCGGCGATCACCGCGTGGTCTTCCCAGCTGTCCCACAGCTTGAGGGTGACGTCGATGAACTCGTCGGCCCGGGCATAACGGTCGACATGCCGTGGCGCGCCGGCCAGGCCGAAGTTCTGCGCCGCGGCGTCGCCGGCGTTGGTCACCACGTTCCAGGCCGCGCGGCCGCCGCTGATATGGTCCAGCGAACTGAAACGCCGGGCCAGGTTGTACGGATCGTTGTAGCTGCTCGACGCCGTGGCGATCACCCCGATATGCCGGGTCGCCAGGGCCACCGCGGTCAGCAGCACCGTCGGTTCCAGGCGCCCGGCCGGTTGCCGGGCGACATCGCCGACCAGCGCCGGGCCATCGGCGAGGAAGATCGCATCCAGGCAACCGCGCTCGGAAATCCGCGCGATGTTGCGGTAATACTCGACGTCCAGGTACGCGTCGGCCGCCACTTCGGCCTTGCGCCAGGCCGCGGCGTGGGCGCCGAAACCGAGGATGTTCATGCCGATACTCATCTGCTGTTCAGGCTGGCTCATGGTCACTCCTGCAAAGGTGGGGTTCAGACGGCGCTGGCTTCATCGCGCGCGCCGCCGCTGGCCGCGTCCTGCTCATGCAGGGCACGCCAGGCGGCGCCCGGGCTGATGCCGTTGAGGTAGTAGTTGCCCAGCGCCCGCTCGCGGTAGATCGCCGGGTTGTGCGAAGCCAGGGTGCGGGCGTTGCGCCAGTGCCGGTCGAGGCGCCGGGCCTGGCTGGTGGCCGAGGCCCCGCCGACTTCGAAGAGCAAGGTGGTGGCTTCCAGCGCCTGTTCGAGAACGATCTGCTGGGCCTGGTACACGCGGATATCCGCTTCGACATAGTCGGACTCCCGCACCGTGCCGGCGAGCTCGGCCTGGTGCACGCCTTCGAGCACCTCCGCGGCACCGAGCACCAGGGTCTCGCTGGCATAGGCCAGGCTCGACAGGCGCCCGATCACCCGCTGCACCAGGGGATCGTCCTTGGGGCTGGACTGGCCCGGCACGCCGAAGGCGCGGGTGCGGCCCTGGACGAACAACGTGGCGTCCTGCAGCACCGCGCGGGCGATGCCGGCTAGGGTCGCCAGGTGGAACAGCTGGTAGAAGGCCGACAGGTAGGACTCGGCGCGCAGCTCGCCGGGCTTGAAGCGGCGCAGCACATGCTCGCTGGGCACCGCGACCTGCTGGAACCGGGTGGTGCCGCTGCCGGTCAGACGCTGGCCGAAGCCGTCCCAGTCGTCTTCGCGGCTGACCCCGGGGGCGTCCACCGCCACCACCACGCTGACGAAATCCTCGTCCAGCATGGCCACGGCGGCGACCCAGTCGGCGTAGATCGCCCCGGTGCAGTAGTACTTCTCGCCGTCCAGAAGCCAGCCGGCGCCGGGATTCTGCGGGTCGGCGGCGCTGAGCCGCACCGAGTTGCTGGTGCTGTCGCCGCGCTCGGCCATGGCCGCGCCCCACAGCTGACCGTCCAGCACCTTGGCGAACCAGTAGGCCTGGGACGCGCTGTCGCCGCTGGACAGGCGCCCTTCGACGAAACCGAAATGGGCGCGGACGATCTGCGGCAGGTTCGAGTCGGCCGCGGCCAGGTCGATCAGCAGGCGAAACAGCACTGGCAGGCCGATGCCGGCGCCGCCGTGGGCAGCCGGCACCCGCAACGCCGCGAACCCGGCGTCGCGCAGCCAGCCGACGGCGTCGAACGCCAGGCTGCGTTGCTGCTCGCGCTCGATGGCGCCGGCGGCGATGCGCTCGAACAACGGGCGCAGGCGCTCGTGCAACGCGGAGTAAGACTGGGGCTTGGGTGGATGTGCAGTCATGACAGGTCCTTGCGGGGCGTCACACGGCTTTCGCGCGCGGATCGACCCAGTGATTGATCAGGTCGACCAGAAAGTTGACGACCACATAAATCGCCGCCGCCAGCAGGGTGATCCCCAGCAGCAACGGCACGTCCTTGCTGTTCGCCGCGTCGAGCATCAACCGGCCGATGCCCTGGCGCGCGAACAGCAGCTCGATCACCACCGCCCCGCCGAGCAGGCTGGCGAAGACGAACCCCGACAGGGTCACCAGCGGCACCAGCGCGTGGCGCAGGGCATGCCGCAGGCGCACCCCGGTCTCGGACAGGCCGCGGGCCCGGGCCATGGCGATAAAGGGTTGTTCGAGGATGTCTTCCAGCTCCTGGCGCAAGACCTGGGCCAGCACCGCGGCGATCGGCAGCGCCAGGGCCAGGCTCGGCAGGATCAGCGCGCGCCAGCCCTTCGAGCCGGAAGGCGGCAGCAGGTGCCAGCCGAAGGCGAACACCAGCAGCAGCGCCAGGCCGATGACAAAGGACGGCGCCGACGACAGCACCAGCTCGGTGCCGGACGCCAGCGAGCGAATCCAGCGCGCGCGGTTGGCTGTCAGCACCGCCACCCCGATCGCCAGCAGCACTGCCAGCACCGCCGCGGCCAGCGACAACTGCACGGTGGCCGCCAGTTGCCCGCCGATCGCCTGCACCACCGGGATCCGCAGGCGATAGGAATCGCCCAGGTCGCCCTGGGCCAGGCGCCCGAGGTACTGGCCGTATTGCACGATCAGCGGCTGGTCGAGACCGTATTCGGCGCGCACCTGGGCGATCAGCTCTGCGCTGGGCATGGCTTCCGGGCCGCCGAGGATCGCCAGGGCCGGGTCGCCGGCGCTGAGGTTGAGCGCGAGAAAGGTCAGGGTCGCGGCGCCCCAGAGCACGCCGATCCCGGACAACAATCGGCGCAGGACGAGTCGCAGGCTGTTCATCGGGCCTCCTGGTCCAGCCAGACGCTGGTGAAAAAGGGTGTGTTGTGGGAGGTGTCGAAAATCAGGCCCTTGACCTGTTTGCGATAGGCCACCAGCACGTGGCTTTCGAACACCGGCACAGCGGGCACGGTTTCCACCAGGCGTTGCTGGGCAATCCGGTAGGCCGCGGCCAGCGCCACCGGATCCTGCAGTTGGCGAGCGGCGGACAAGGCCCGGTCCAGCTCGGTATCCCGGAAGCGCCCGGCGTTCTGCCCGATCAGCTTGGGCGTGCTGATCGCCTGGCTGTGGTAGAGGATGAACAGGCCGTCCGGGGTGTTGGTGTGCCAGTAGCCGCCGGCGATTGCCTGGAAGTTGCTCGCGTAGCGGCGCTCGGTGACCTGGGCCAGGGGCAACTGGTCGATGGCCATCTCGAAGCCGATCTTCTTCAGGTCGGCCTGGATCGCCACCGGCACGCTGCTGGGAAAAGCCCCGGTTTCGTAGGTCAACAGCCGCGCCGCCAGCCGCTGGCCAGCCTTGACCCGGTAGCCCTGGGCATCGCGCTGGCTCCAGCCGGCCTGGTCGAGGATGCGGTTGGCGGCGTCGACGTCATACGCCAGCACATCCTTGAACGCCGGGTCGTAGTAGCGGGTGTTGGCAGCGAGGAAATCGCCCTTGGGCAGGTACTCGCCAAACCCGGTGATCCAGGCCAGGCCCTCGCGGTCGATGGCCTTGGCCACCGCCCGGCGTACCTGCACGTCCTCGAAGGGAAAACGCTCGACGTTGAAGGTCAGGCTGCGAAACGGGTTGGCCTTGCGGATCCGGCTGCGCATCTGCAACTCGGGGTTGGCGCGGATGGCCCGGGCATTCTGCGCCGGGGCGTCCACGGTGAAATCCGACTGGCCCGACTCCAGGGCGCTGAAGCGGATCATCGGCTCGGGCACGATGCTCAGCTCCAGGCGTTCCAGATAGGCTTCGCCCTGGTGCCGTGTGACCGGCGGCGCCCAGTTGTAGCCCTTGCGCCGGACGAAGCTGGCGCCCTGGTCGCGGGTGTAGCTTTCCAGCACGAAGGGCCCGGAGCCGATCGGCCGTTCGGCGATGGTCTTCGGCGCTTCGAGGATCTGCCGCGGCGAGATCATGCTCAGCCAGGACTGGGCGAGCACGTCGAGGAACGGCGAATAGGCTTCGCGCAGATGCGCCTCGAAGGTGTACTCGTCGACGATCCGGCCGTCGACATAGGGCGCGATGTAGGCCGCCGCCAGCGGCGACTTGGTGGCTGGGTCGCGCATGTGTTCGAGGTTGACCTGCAGTGCCCGGGCGTTGAACTTCTCGCCGTCGCTGAAGGTCACGTCGTCGCGCAGGTGAAAGGTGTAGGTCTTGCCGTCGGCGGAGATCTCCCAGGACTTGGCCAGCCAGGGCGAGATATTGCCCTGCTCGTCCTGGTACAGCAGGCAGTCGAACAGGATCCGCCCCAGCCACTGCACATTGCCGTGGGAAATCGAATGCACGTCGAGGGTGGTGGTGTCGGACGAAGTCGACACCCGCAGGGTGCCGCCAGGTTTGCCGGGCGCGCTTTCGCGGTAGTCCTCGGCGGCGTAGCTGAGGCTGCCGTTGTCCAGCCGGCCGTCACTCGGTTGGCCGTCACCGATGCGTGGCGCCTCGCCAGCCGGCTTGCAGGCGGCCAGCGCCATCACGGCGACGAGCAGCGCCAGGCGGGCGAGCCTTGTGGTCAGGGTCATTGCTGTCTCCCACCACTGCCCCGCCGCCGTCGTGGGACGCGCCGGGCAGCAGCCGCGCTGGCTCAGAAGTTGTAGGCGATACCGGTGAAGGCACCGAAGCCGTCGCCCGGGTACAGCGACGCGGTGTCGCGGCCGTTGGCGTTGTAGGTCGGCAGCACGGCGGTCACGTAGTTCTGGTCGGTGAGGTTCTTCAGGTCCAGGTACAGCTGCCACTTCTTGCCCGGGTCGTCGTAGCCGAAGCGCGCGCCCCACAGGGTGTAGGACGGAGCGTAGAAGGTGTTGGCGTAGTCCACCGCGGTACTCGACACCGCGCGCACGTTGATCCCGGCGTAGAAGCCGTTGGCGTACTGGTAGAACAGTTCGCCCTGGTAGACATGCTTGGGCAGGCCCGGCAGCTCGTTCTGGCTGAACAGCGGGTCGTTGCGGTAGTGGAAGTCGTTGAGGGTATAGGCCTGGCGCCAGCTCAGCACATCGCCGTTGCCGCCTTGCCAGAGCCGCGTGGTGAGCCCGGCCTCGACGCCCTGGTGAATGGTCGGCGTGGCGTTCGAGGTGGAGACCACCGCGGCCGTGGTACGGGTGGCCGGGATCACCTCGACGTTGAGCAGCTCGTTGTTGATCCAGGATTTGTACAGGGTCAGGCTGCCGTCGAAGATCGCGTTCTTGCCACGGATGCCGAACTCCAGGGTGTTGGCGCTTTGCGGCACCAGCGGCTTGGCGTAGTTGCTGGTGACCCCGGAACCGGAGCTGGACCAGGAGCTGGGCGGGTCGATGGAGCGGCTGGCGTTGGCGAACACCTGGACATCCGGGGTCAGGTAGTAGCGCAGGCCGGCGCGCGGCGCGAGCTTCCACTCGTCATAGCGGTAATGATCCGGCAGGCCGCTGGTGTTGGCGCGGTCGCTGAAGGTGACGTTGATATCGCGCTTGATCTCGATCGCCGAGAGCCCGCTGGACAGGTACAGGTTGTCGGTCAGGCCGAGGTCGTTGCCGAGGGTGAACACATGGTCGAACGAGCCGTCGTACTCGACCTGTTTCTGCAGCACGCCGAGGTCCTTGTCGCCCCGGTAGGTACGCACCCCGGAGCGGATATGCTGGGTGCTGCTCCAACCGACGGTGGTGGTGCTCGGCAGGCCGAACACCTGGTCGTGGCGGCTGTACTTGAGCGAATAGTTGATGTCGCGCCAGTCCCAGTAGTTGGGGTTGACGCTGCTCTGGCGGCTGAGGATCTGCGGGTAGTTGTGGTACACCAGCCCGGCTTCGAGGGTGGCATCGTCGTCGAAGGTATAGGTGGTCTTGCTGCCGACCCAGGTCGAGCCGCGCTTGGTCGAGTCGCCCCGGGCATCGCGCACGGCGGCGGTGGTCTTCGACGAGTCGTGCTTGATCTGCGCGCGGGTCAGCGGTGCCGAGTTCTCGTGGTATTCCTCGCGGTAGCGCACGTAGAGGCGGGTTTCCAGCTTCGGGTTGAAGCGATAACCGAAGTTGGTCACCACCCCCTTGGCCTTGGTGAAGGTGAAATCCTGGTAACCGTCGCGCCGCGAATTGTCGACGCTGACGAAGTAATCGCCATCCCCCACTACACCGCCGGTGCTGAGGGTCTGTTTCTGCCAGCCGAAACTGCCGCCCTCGACCTTGATCCGGTTACCCGGCGCGGTCAGCCCCGAGTTGGTCACGAAGTTGATCGCTCCACCCAGGGACAAGGCGCCATATTCGAAGGCATTGGCCCCGCGCAGTACCTCGGTGTAGTTCAGGCCCTGGGTATCCAGCAGTTCATAGGGCGTGCCGCCCGGGCCGGTCAGGGCCAGGCCGTCGAACAGGAACTTGGTGCCCTCGCGGAAATAACCCGGCGAGGTATTGGCCCCGGAGCCGCGGATGGAAATCTTGATTGCATCGTTGCCGCCGGCCGCCTGGGCATACACCCCGGGCTGATAGGCCAGGGTGTCTTCGAGGGTCGCCGAGCGGCCCTTCTCCACCTCGGCCTGGGTCACCAGGCTGGTGCCGCCGGGGATCTCGTCCAGTTCCGCCTGGGCAGCTTGCGCGGCGGTCTGCCTGGCCGCCTCGACCGTGACCGTGCCCAGGCGCTTCTCGCCGGCCACCGGGGTCTCGGCGGCCGAGGCCCAGGGCGCCAGGCCGAGCACTGCGGTGCCTACGGCGAATAAAGAGGAATGACGGAAGGTTGTTGCGGTTGTCGCGGCTGTTGTCAGAGACACATGCTTCAAGGTCTTGCTCCCCACCTGATTAAAAAATAGGCGAGTTTCTATAGGTATAGTCAATCTCCCTTGGGCCAATGCACCGACCATGCCAAATGGCAAAGTGCTTTATCTGTTGGCTTTCAAGGAGTTGGCTGGAGCAAGCGGGTTGTTGCAAAACGACGTGAGTGTTCAGCCACTGTTGCCTGGCGGACAGCTGGAGGCGTCCGGCCCGTCGATTGCCGGTGAGCCCCATGAAAAACGGGCGCCTGTCATGGCGCCCGTTTTCCTGACCAATGGCTGGCCGCCCTGCTCTCGCGGGCCCGCTCAGCCAGAGGCCTTGCTCGCCGCCAGATAGGGCGCCAGGCGGCGCGCCATTTCTTCGCCGAGGGCCTGCAGGCCGCTCATGGGACGGACCATCACCTCGAACTCGACGATCTTGCCAGCTTCATCGAAGCGGATCAGGTCGATGCCCTTGAGCTGCCGCTCGCCGACCCGGGCACTGAACTCCAGTACCACGCTCAGGCCATCGGCGGTGACCAGTTCGCGGTGATAGGCGAAGTCGCTGAACACCTTGAACACGGTATTGAGGATGGTCGAGACCACCGGCACGCCCGGGTAAGGCGTATGGGCCATGGGCGAGCGGAATACCACGCTCGCGTCCAGCAGTTCAGGCAAGGCGCTCAGGTCGCCCTGGGCAAGCATGGCGTGCCAGCGTTGCAAGGAGGCGGCAGCCTGGGGGTGCAGTTGCAGATCGGACATGGTGTTCTCCTGTCGCTTGTTGTGGTTGGACTCTTGCAGGACTGGGGAGCTGTCGTTCGACAGTGACTGACCGGCCCACCATAAGCGCCGGGCGCGACAGGCAACAATGATCGCAAGTGACACTTGACTGATTGCAATGAGCAATCCCCGTGACGGCCCTCTTCAGGCCTGGCAGAGTTGTTCGAACAGTCTGGTGTGCTGCGGGAAGCCTTCGCTGAGCTGGCGCTTGCAGCCCAGCTGCATGTCCGCGTAGTCGAACCCGGGGCACACCGCCTCGCTGATCAGGCCGTAGCCCGCCGCGCCGGGCAACAGCCGCGAGGCTTTCCACACGCCACCGGGAACGTGCAGCTGCAAGCACTGGCCGGCTAACACATCGCTGCCCATCACCAGGGTTTGCAGGCGGCCGTCCGGGAACACCAGGCAGTATTCGAGGGCGTCTCCGAGGTGGAAGTAATGCAGGATGTCGGACTGGTTCAGATGGAAGTGACCGATGGGCGAATCCCCGGTCAGCAGGTAATAGATGGAGGTCATCAAGTAACGCTCCCCGCCCGCGCTGGCGAGCATCGGCCGCTGGTCCGCCTGGAAGGTCCTGCGGTAATAACCGCCTTCCGTGTGCGGCTCCAGGTTGAGGGCGGTCAGCAGTTGTTGGGCGCTGCAAGCAGGCTTGTGCGGAGGCTGGTCAGTCATGTCGGGGCCACAGGTCAGGGAGTTGCTCCCAGCGTAGCAGTGACTCGCCCTGGCGCCCCGGGGCTGGCCCGACCTGCCGTACGAATGGCAGGTCGGGCCCTGCTCACCTACGCCCGCCGCGAGCCGGCTAGCTTGCCGGTCGGCGCAGGCTTGCGTGACAGGGTCCTGGTCCGGCGCAGGTAACGCACGGCCCAGACCAGCAGCATGCCCAGGCTCAACAGCGCCGGAACCAGGGCGATGTTGAGCATCTTCAAGGTCCTTCCCAAGTCATCGATATCGGCGTTCAACTGGTACTGCACCTCGCGCAGTTCCTTGCGGATGCGGGTTTTCTCCTGCATGAACTGGCGCACCGTCGCCTGCTGTTCGGCGCTGAGGGGCTCGCCCTTGTCCGGGGAGCCCTGCAACTGCTGCAGCTTGCCTTCGGTCTCCTCGAGACTTTCCTCAAGGGCAAAGCGTTTGGCCCGGAAGCTGGCTTCGGCCTGGCGGCGCAATTGCTCCACCACCACGAACGGACGACTGTAGGGGCCGCGCGAACGCAGGCTGTTCAGGGCGTCCGAACCGGCGAGGTTGTCCAGGGTATTGAGCACGAAGGAGGCGTTGTCGGCCCATGGCCGCGTTGCCGGGCGTCCATTGACTTCCTGCATTTCCAGCCACATCCGGTCGCTCAACAGGTCCGTATCGGCCACCACCACCAGGTTGACCTGCTGCGCTTCCTTGAGGCCGTCCTTGCGTCCCTCGATGCCGTCAGCAAAGGCCGTCTGTACCGGGCCCTGCACCCGGGCGGCGACGACGTAGCGCTGGCTGGGCTGCTCCTGGTCGCGCATCAGCTGTTTGCGGTCGGCGGGCTTGTCGAAACGATCCGCCTCGAAGGCCTTGGCCGAGTCGGAGCTGTACATCAGCGGGGTGAATTGCGTGCTGGCGCCGGCCACCGGCTCGAGGATGCCGACGGTAGTCAGGGCAACGAACTCCAGCCCGGCGGTACTCGGGTCCTGTTGGCTCAAGGCAGCCTGCGGCACCCCCAGGGTGAACGGCCGCGGCGTCGGACGCCCGTCTTCCTCGGAAGTCTCCAGCAAGGCATAGAGGTTGTCCCCCAAGACCTTGCCCGGCTGCATATGAATGCCCCAGGCCTTGAACAACGGCTCGAGATTGGAGGACTTGTCCTTGCTCTGGATGCCGAAGTACTCCTCGCCGGAGTCCTGTTCGCTGTAGGGATCGACGAAGGCCAGCAGCTTGCCGCCGCGCAACACGAACTGGTCGATGGCATACAGGGTCGCCTGCGAGAGCTTTTTCGGGTGCAGCAACATCAGGATGTCGACGTCTTTCGGGATGTCCTGGGTATCGGGCTTGAGCTGTTGCAGGTCGAACTCCCGACGCAGCTCCTGGAGCATCATCCACGGCTCGGTCTTGCTCTGCGTGCGGATATCGAAGCCACCGTTGGCCGGCAGGCTGCTCAGCAGGCCCAGGGTCGGGCGCTTGGGGTTGGCCAGGGCTTGCAGCAAGCGGCTGATGTCGTACTCGAGAAACTCCTCCTGGTCCGGCGCGAAAAACTCGATCGTCTGGGCGTTGTTCTGCTCATCGGTACCGGCCAGGCCGAAATACACGGGCGCTCCGCCCTGCCCCAACGGCACGGCCTGCAGGCCGAACTCGCTGGCCTTGTCCTCCTCCGCGGAAAACGGCAGCGGGTCGATGACATGCAGGCGGATCTTGCCGTCGGCCTCGCGTTCATAAACTTTGAGCAGTTCCTGGACACGCTGGGCATAGCCGCGCATCGGCATCAACTCCTTCGAGCCGCTGTCGGAAAAGTAGAAATACAGGTCGAGCGGTTGTTTCAGCTCCGCGAGAATCTGCCGGGTGCCGGCGCTGATGGAGTAGAGCTTGTTCTGGGTCAGGTCGAGCCGGACACCGGTGAGCAGCAGCCCTGTCGCCAGGTTGAAGGCCAGGAACAGCAAGGCAATCAGCAACAGGCCGGAAGTGGAATACAGCATGCGTTTCATCGAATCGTCCTCACTCGGCTTTCTTCAGGTTGACCGTCACCACCGTGGCCATCAGCCAGGCAACGATCACGCTGAGGAAATACAGCGGATCGCGCAGGTCGATCAGCCCTTTGCTGATCGTGCCGAAATGGGTCAGCAGGCTCAGCGAGGCCAGCAAGTCCAACAGCCATTGCGGCGCCCACGGGTTGAGTGCATCCAGCACCAGGGAGAAACCGC
>Ga0207976_100348_pt1 | contig 19951 bp, 6 predicted proteins | sample LakWasMe94_HOW11_2_FD_183916 | JGI IMG/M metagenome (GOLD analysis project Ga0207976, IMG submission 183916) | Freshwater sediment methanotrophic microbial communities from Lake Washington under simulated oxygen tension - Sediment Metagenome... | ecosystem: Environmental > Aquatic > Freshwater >... | reverse complement strand
ACCTGAGCCGCTGGCGCGTAGCCTATTCCGGCTCCGAGCCGATCCGCCTGGACACCCTGGAGCGTTTCGCCGAGAAGTTCGCCGCCAGTGGTTTCACCCCGAACAACTTCTTCGCCTCTTATGGCCTGGCCGAAGCCACCCTGTTTGTCGCCGGCGGCACCCGTGGCCAGGGCATCCCGGCCCTGCGCCTGGACGAGCAGGCGCTGGCGCAGAACCGCGCCGAGCCGGGCACCGGCAACGCCATGATGAGCTGCGGCACCAGCCAGCCCGAGCACGGGGTATTGATCGTCGAACCGAACACCCTGGCCGAGCTGGAAGACAACCAGGTCGGTGAAGTCTGGGCCACCGGCCCGAGCATCGCCCACGGCTACTGGCGCAACCCCGAGGCCACGGCCAAGACCTTCGTTCAGCACGCCGGCCGGACCTGGCTGCGCACCGGCGACCTGGGTTTCATGCGCGGCGGCGAGCTGTTCATCACCGGCCGCTTGAAAGACATGCTGATCGTGCGTGGCCACAACCTTTATCCACAGGACATCGAGCAGACCATCGAGCGTGAGGTCGAGGTGGTGCGCAAGGGCCGGGTCGCGGCGTTCGCCGTTACCGAGCAGGGCCAGGAGGGCATCGGCATCGCCGCGGAAATCAGCCGCAGCGTGCAGAAGATCCTCACGCCGGACGCGCTGATCAAGCTGATTCGCCAGACCGTGGCCGAGGCCTATCAGGAAGCGCCGAGCGTGGTGGTCCTGCTCAATCCCGGCGCATTGCCCAAGACCTCCAGCGGCAAGCTGCAACGTTCGGCCTGCCGCAACCGCCTGGCCGATGGCAGCCTTGATAGCTATGCCCAGTTCCCTAGTCGCCAGGCTGTGGCCGGCGAGGCCAGCGGCGAAGCGGCCAGCGAACTGCAAGAGCTGATTGGTCGCATCTGGCGCGAGCAGCTGCAGATCGAGCAGGTGGCGAGCGACGATCACTTCTTCCTGCTGGGCGGCAACTCCATCGCTGCGACCCAGGTTGTCGCGCGCCTGCGTGAAGAACTCGGCCTGGAGCTGAACCTGCGCCTGCTGTTCGAGGCGCCGACCCTCGGCGCCTTCGCCGTGCAGGTCGCGCAACTGCAACAGGATGGCGGCCTGGCCCAGGGCGCGATCAATGCCTTGTCGCGCGCCGAGGCGCTGCCCCAGTCCCTGGCGCAGAACCGCCTGTGGATCACCTGGCAGCTCGACCCGCACAGCAGCGCCTACAACATTCCCGGTGGCCTGCGCCTGCGCGGCGAACTGGACGAAGACGCCCTGCGCGCCAGCTTCCAGCAACTGATCGAGCGCCACGAATCCCTGCGCACGCGCTTTTTCGAGCGCGACGGCCAGGCGCTGCAACAGGTCGAAGCCGTCGGCGAATTCAACCTGCAAGTGATCGACCTCAGCGACCTGCCGCTGGCCGAGCGCGAGGCACGGGCGCAACAGATTCGTGAGGATGAGGCCCGTACCCAGTTCGACCTGGAACAAGGCCCGCTGCTCTGGGTGACCCTGGTGCGCCTCGACGACGAAGAGCACCAACTGCTGGTGACCCTGCACCACATCATTGCCGACGGCTGGTCGCTGAATGTGCTGATCGACGAGTTCTCGCGCCTGTATGCCGCCGCCGTGCAAGGCCAGGCGGCGAGCCTGGCGCCGTTGCCGCTGCAATACGCCGACTACGGCAGTTGGCAGCGCCAGTGGCTGGCCCAGGGCGAAGGCGAACGGCAACTGGCCTACTGGAAACAGCAGTTGGGCGACGAGCACCCGAGCCTGAGCCTGGCCACCGATCACCCGCGTTCGGCGCAGCGGCAACACAGCGCCGCGCGTCACAGCCTGCGCCTGGGAGCGAGCCTGAGCGAAGCCATCCGCCAGACCGCCCAGGCCCATGAATCGACACCCTTCATGCTGTTGCTTACAGCGTTCCAGAGCCTGCTGCATCGCTACAGCGGCCAGCGTGACATCCGCATCGGCGTGCCCAACGCCAACCGTCCGCGCCTGGAAACCCAGGGCCTGATCGGCTTCTTTATCAACACCCTGGTGCTGCGCGCCGAGGTGGATGGCCGCCTGCCATTTAGCGCGTTGCTGGCGCAGACCCGCCAGGCCGCGCTGGAGGCCCAGGCCCATCAGGACCTGCCGTTCGAACAACTGCTCGAAGCCTTCCCCCAGGCCCGCGAACAGGGGCTGTTCCAGGTCATGTTCAACCACCAGCAGCGCGACCTCAGCGCCCTGCGCCGGTTGCCCGGGCTGCTGGCCGAAGAGCTGCCGTGGCACAGCCGCGAGGCCAAGTTCGACCTGCAACTGCACAGTGAAGAAGACCGCAACGGCCGCCTGAGCCTGTCGTTCGACTACGCTGCCGAGCTGTTCGAGGCCGCGACCATCGAGCGCCTGGCCGAGCATTTCGTCAGCCTGCTGCGCGAGGCCTGCGAGCGTCCGCAGACCGCCATCGCCGACCTGCCGCTGCTCAACCCCTGCGAGCAGGCACAGCAGCAACAGTGGAGCGAAGCCCCTTGCGCGGCCGCCAGCCAATGGCTGCCCGAACTGCTCGACGCACAACTGCAGCAGACCCCGGAATGCACGGCGCTGGTGTGGCAGGGCGGCGAGCTGAGCTTCGCCGAGCTGCACGCCCAGGCCAACCGCCTGGCCCATTACCTGCGCGACAAGGGCGTCGGCCCGGATGTCTGCGTGGCCATCGCCGCCGAGCGTTCGCCGCAGCTGTTGATCGGCCTGCTGGCGATCGTCAAGGCCGGCGGCGCCTATGTGCCGCTGGACCCGGACTACCCGGCCGAGCGCCTGGCCTACATGCTGGCCGACAGTGGCGTCGAGCTGCTGCTGACCCAGACCCAGCTGCTCGAGCGTCTGCCCCAGGCCGAGGGCGTCAGCGCCATCGCCATGGACAGCCTCAAGCTCGACAGCTGGCCCAGCCATGCGCCGGGCCTGCACCTGCACGGCGACAACCTGGCCTATGTGATCTACACCTCCGGCTCCACCGGCCAGCCCAAGGGCGTGGGCAACACCCACGCGGCCCTGAGCGAACGTTTGCAGTGGATGCAGAACAGCTACCGCCTGGACGCCAGCGATGTGCTGATGCAAAAGGCGCCGATCAGCTTCGACGTGTCGGTGTGGGAGTGCTTCTGGCCGCTGATCACCGGCTGCCGCCTGCTGCTGGCCGCGCCGGGCGAACACCGCGACCCGCATCGCATTGCCCAGTTGGTGCAGCAATACGGCGTGACCACGCTGCACTTCGTGCCGCCGCTGTTGCAGCTGTTCGTCGATGAGCCGCTGAGCGCCGAGTGCGGCAGCCTGCGCCGAGTGTTCTCCGGTGGCGAAGCCTTGCCGGCCGAATTGCGCGACCGGGTGCTGGAACAATTGCCGAACGCCCAACTGCACAACCGTTATGGCCCGACTGAAACCGCGATCAACGTCACCCACTGGCATTGCCGCAGCGTCGATGGCGAGCGTTCGCCCATCGGTCGGCCGCTGGGCAATGTGATCTGCCGGGTGCTGGACGCCGACCTCAACCCGGTACCGGCCGGTGTCCCGGGCGAACTGTGCATTGCCGGGATCGGCCTGGCCCGTGGCTACCTCGGGCGGCCGGGGCTGAGCGCCGAACGTTTCGTCGTCGACCCGCTGAGCACCGAGGGCGCGCGCCTGTACCGCACTGGCGACCGTGTGCGCTGGGCAGCCGATGGCGCCCTGGAATACCTCGGGCGCCTCGATCAGCAGGTCAAGCTGCGCGGCTTTCGCGTCGAACCCCAGGAAATCGAAGCGCGCCTGCTGGCCCAGGAGGGCGTGGCCCAGGCCGCGGTGCTGGTGCGCGAGACCGCGGCCGGTGCACAGCTGATCGGTTATTACACCGCTACCTCTGATGTGGAGGAGGAAGAGACGCAGACCGAGCGCCTGAAAATCGCCCTGGCCAGTGAGCTGCCGGAGTACATGGTGCCGGCGCAACTGATGCGCCTGGATGCCATGCCCCTGAGCCCGAGCGGCAAGCTCGACCGCCGTGCCTTGCCGGAGCCGCAATGGCAGGTGCGTGAACACATCGAGCCGGTCACCGATCTGCAACAGCAGATCGCGGCGATCTGGCGCGAGGTGCTGGGGCAGCAGCGCATTGGCTTGCGCGATGACTTCTTTGCCCTGGGCGGCCACTCGCTGCTGGCCACGCAGATCATTTCCCGGACCCGCCAGGCCTGCGACGTCGAGTTGCCGCTGCGGGCCTTGTTCGAAGCCAGCGAGCTGGGCGACTTCGCCGAGCAGGTGCGGCTGATCCAGGAATCCGGCAAGCGTAACAAGCAGCCGCCGATTGCCAAGGTCGACCGCAGCGCGCCTGTGCCGCTGTCCTATTCCCAGCAGCGTATGTGGTTCCTCTGGCAGATGGAGCCGGATAGCCCGGCCTACAACGTCGGCGGCATGGCGCGCTTCAAGGGCGTGCTGGATGTCGGGCGTTTCGAGGCGGCGCTGCAGGCGCTGATCCTGCGTCACGAAACCCTGCGCACCACGTTCCCTAGCGTCGACGGCGTGGCCCAGCAACGGGTGCACGAGGAAACCGGCGTGCGCATGGCCTGGAAGGATTTCTCCAAGCTGGATGCAGCGGCCCGCGAGCAACGCCTGCAACAGCTGGCCGACAGCGAGGCGCACCAGCCGTTCGACCTGGAAACCGGTCCGCTGCTGCGCGCCTGCCTGGTCAAGGCGGCGGAGCATGAGCACTACTTCGTGCTGACCCTGCACCACATCGTCACCGAAGGCTGGGCGATGGACATCTTCGCCCGTGAGCTGAGCGCGTTGTACGAAGCCTTTATCGACGACCGCGACTCGCCGCTGGAACCGCTGCCGGTGCAGTACCTGGATTACAGCGTCTGGCAGCGCCAATGGCTGGAATCCGGCGAGCGTCAGCGCCAGCTGGATTACTGGACTGTGCAACTGGGCAACGAGCATCCGCTGCTGGAATTGCCGGGCGACCGTCCGCGGCCGCCGGTGCAAAGCCACCAGGGCGAGCTGTACCGCTTCGACCTCAGCGACGAACTGGCGGCCCGGGTGCGCCGCTTCAACGCGGAACACGGCCTGACCCTGTTCATGACCATGACCGCCACTTTGGCCGTGCTGCTCTATCGCTACAGCGGCCAGACCGACCTGCGCATCGGCGCGCCGGTGGCCAACCGTATCCGCCCGGAAAGCGAAGGGCTGATCGGCGCCTTCCTCAACACCCAGGTGCTGCGTTGCCAGCTCGACGGGCAGATGAGCGTCGGCGAGCTGTTCGAGCAGGTGCGACATACCGTGATCGAAGGCCAGTCCCATCAGGACCTGCCGTTCGACCACCTGGTGGAAGCCCTGCAACCGCCGCGCAGCGCCGCCTACAACCCGTTGTTCCAGGTGATGTGCAACGTCCAGCGCTGGGAGTTCCAGCAGAGCCGCAGCCTGGCCGGCATGACGGTCGAATACCTGGCCAACGATGCGCGGGCGACCAAGTTCGACCTCAACCTGGAAGTCACCGACCTCGATCATCGCCTGGGTTGCTGCCTGACCTACAGCACCGACCTGTTCGACGAGCCGCGCATCGCGCGCATGGCGGCGCACTGGCGCAACCTGCTGGAGGCCTTGATCGAGAGCCCCGAGCAGCGCCTGAGCGAATTGCCGCTGCTAGACCGCGCCGAGCAACAGCAGCTGCTGGACAGCCTGGGTGTCGAGCCCGGTGAACATCGCCTGGACCAGTGCATCCACCACCTGTTCAGCGAGCAGGCGCTGCTGCGCCAGGACGCGCCGGCCCTGACATTCGCCGGGCAGACCCTGAGCTACGCCGAGCTCGACAGCCGCGCCAACCGCCTGGCCTGGATGCTCCGTGAGCGTGGCGTCGGCCCGCAGGTGCGGGTCGGCCTGGCCCTGGAGCGTTCGCTGGAAATGGTCATCGGCCTGCTGGCGATCCTCAAGGCCGGCGGCGCCTACGTGCCGCTGGACCCGGAATACCCGCTGGACCGCCTGCACTACATGATCGAAGACAGTGGCATCGGCTTGCTGCTCAGCGACGCGGCAATGTTCCAGGCCCTGGGCCAGTTGCCGCCGAGCGTGGCGCGCTGGTGCCTGGAAGAGGACGGCGCGCAACTGGCCAACTACCCGGTCAGCGAGCTGCCCTTTATCAGCCTGCCGCAGCATCAGGCGTACCTGATCTACACCTCGGGTTCCACCGGCAAGCCCAAGGGCGTGGTGGTGTCCCATGGCGAGATCGCCATGCATTGCCGCGCGGTGATCGAGCGCTTCGGCATGCGCCCCGACGACTGCGAACTGCACTTCTATTCCATCAACTTCGACGCCGCCACCGAGCGTTTGCTGGTGCCGCTGCTCAGCGGTGCCCAGGTGGTGCTGCGGGCGCAAGGGCAGTGGGACACCGAAGAGATCTGCCAGCTGATCCGCCAGCACCGCATCAACATCCTCGGCTTCACCCCGAGCTACGGCAGCCAGCTGGCGCAGTGGCTGGCGACCCAGGGCGAAACCCTGCCGGTGCGCATGTGCATTACCGGCGGCGAAGCGCTGACCGGCGAGCACCTGAGCCGCATCCGCGCGGCGTTCAAGCCGAGCCTGTTCTTCAACGCCTACGGCCCCACCGAAACCGTGGTCATGCCTTTGGCCAGCCTGGCGCCGGAACAACTGGAAGAGGGCGCCGGCAGCGTGCCGATCGGCACGGTGGTGGGTGAGCGCGTGGCCTATATCCTCGACGCTGATCTGGCCCTGGTGCCGCAAGGCGCCACCGGTGAGCTGTATGTCGGCGGGGCCGGCCTGGCCCAGGGGTACCACCAGCGTCCGGGCATGAGCGCCGAACGCTTTGTGGCCGACCCGTTCAGCACTCATGGCGGGCGTCTGTATCGCACCGGCGACCTGGTGCGCCAGTGCGCTGACGGTCAGGTGGAATACATCGGCCGGGTCGACCATCAGGTGAAGATTCGCGGCTTCCGCATCGAGCTGGGGGAAATTGAAAACCGCCTGCTGGAACATGAGGCGGTGCGTGAAGCGGTGGTGCTGGCCCTGGACATGCCGGGCGGCAAACAGCTGGCTGGCTATCTGGTGACCGACGTCGCCGAACAGAGTGACGAGCAGCAAGCTGCCTTGCGCGAGGCGATCAAGGCGCAGCTGAAAATCCATCTGCCGGACTACATGGTGCCCACCCACCTGGTCCTGCTGGCGAGCATGCCACTGACCGCCAACGGCAAGCTCGACCGCCGCGCCTTGCCGGCGCCGGACCTGGAGCTCAACCGCCAGCAGTACGTGGCGCCGAGCAACGAGCTGGAGCAAACCCTGGCCCAGGTCTGGTGTGATGTGCTGAACCTGCGGCAGGTCGGCCTGCACGACAACTTCTTCGAACTGGGCGGCGACTCGATCCTGTCGATCCAGGTGGTCAGCCGCGCCCGCCAGCTGGGCATTCATTTCAGCCCGCGGGACCTGTTCCAGCATCAGACCGTGCAGACCCTGGCCGCGGTGGCCAGCCGCAGCGAGCAGATTGTTGCCGAGCAAGGCTTGCTCAGCGGCGGGTCGGGCCTGACGCCGATCCAGCACTGGTTCTTCGACAGCGAGATCCCCGAGCGTCAGCACTGGAACCAGGCGCTGCTACTGGCGCCGACCCAGGCACTCGATGGGCAGTTGCTGGAACAGGCGCTGCACGCGGTGCTGGCCCAGCATGACGCCCTACGCCTGCGCTTTACCCAGGTCGATGGCCAATGGCAGGCCGAGCACCAGGCGCTGTCCGAGGCACCGTTGTTGGTGCAGATGCGCGTGGCTTCGATGGAGCAATGCCCGGCGCTGTTCGCCGAGGCTCAGCGCAGCCTCGACCTGAGCAACGGACCGCTGTTGCGCGCGCTGCTGGTGGACGGTCCGGACGAGCAGCAACGCCTGTTTATCGCCATCCACCACCTGGTGGTCGACGGCGTGTCCTGGCGGGTGCTGCTGGAGGATCTGCAAAACCTCTACCGCCAGCTTGAAGCTCAGCAGACGCCGCGCCTGCCGGCGAAAACCAGCGCCTTGCGCGATTGGGCGTCACGCCTGCAGGCCTATGCCGGCAGCGAGTCGCTGCGCGAAGAGTTGAGCTGGTGGCAGGACCAACTGGCTGGCCCGGCGGCAACGCTGCCGGTGCAGCACACCCAGGGCGGGCGGCAGAACAAGCATGCCCGGACCCTCAGCGTGAAACTGGATGCCGAGCGCACCCGGCAGCTGCTGCAACAGGCGCCGAGCGCCTACCGCACCCAGGTCAACGACCTGCTGCTGACCGCCCTGGCCCGCGTACTCTGCCGCTGGACCGGCGAGGCTTCGGCGCTGATCCAGCTCGAAGGCCACGGCCGCGAAGCCCTGTTCGACGAGATCGACCTGACCCGCACGGTCGGCTGGTTCACCAGCGCTTACCCGCTGCGCCTGACCCCGCTGGCTATAGAGGAAGCGGCCGGGCAGGGCGCCTCGATCAAGGCGATCAAGGAACAGCTGCGCGCCGTACCGCATAAAGGCTTGGGTTATGGCGTGCTGCGCTACCTGGCCGACGCGGCGATCCAGCAGGGCATGGCGGCCTTGCCGCAGGCGCCGATCACCTTCAACTACCTGGGCCAGTTCGACCAGAGCTTTGCCAGCGACGCGCTGTTCCGTCCGCTGGACGAGCCGGTGGGCGCTGCCCATTCGCCGGAGGCGCCGCTGCCCAACGAGCTGAGCGTCGACAGCCAGGTCTACGCCGGCGAGCTGGTGCTGCGCTGGACCTTCAGCGGCGAGCGTTTCGACCCGCAGACCATCGACGAGCTGGCCCAGGCCTACCTCGGCGAACTGCACGGCCTGATCGCCCATTGCCTGCAGGACGATGCCGGTGGCCTGACGCCGTCGGACTTCCCCCTGGCGCGCCTGACCCAGGCGCAACTGGACGCGCTGCCGGTGCCGGCCGGCGCCATCGAGGACGTCTATCCGCTGACCCCGATGCAGGAGGGCATGCTGCTGCACACCCTGCTGGAACCGGGCACCGGCCTGTACTACATGCAGGACCGCTACCGCATCAACAGCGAGCTGGACCCGGCGCGTTTCGCCCAGGCCTGGCAGGCGGTGGTGGCCCGTCACGAAGCCCTGCGCGCGTCCTTCTGCTGGAACGTCGGCGAAGACATGCTGCAGGTTATCCACAAGCCGGGCAGCACGCCGATCGAGTTCCTGGACTGGAGTGCCGTCGCCGAAGCCGAGCAGGAGCCGAAGCTGCAGGCGCTGCTGAAAAGCGAGCGCGAAGCCGGTTTCGATCTGCTCAACCAGGCGCCGTTCCACCTGCGGCTGATCCGCGTGGGGGCCGCGCGCTACTGGTTCATGATGAGCAACCACCACATCCTGATCGATGCCTGGTGCCGTTCGCTGTTGATGAACGACTTCTTCGAGATCTACACCGCCCTGGGCGAAGGTCGCGAAGCCCAGCTCAGCGTGCCGCCGCGCTACCGCGACTACATCGGCTGGCTGCAACGCCAGAGCCTGGCGCAAGCGCGCCAGTGGTGGAAAACCAACCTGCAAGGCTTCGAGCGCACCACGCCTATTCCGAGCGACCGGCCGTTCCTGCGCGAACACGCCGGCGACAGCGGCGGCATGATCGTCGGTGACTGCTACACCCGTCTCGATGCCCGCGACGGTGCGCAACTGCGCGACTTGGTGCAGCAGCATCAGCTGACCGTCAACACCTTCGCCCAGGCGGCTTGGGCCCTGGTCCTGCGGCGCCTGAGCGGCGAGCGTGACGTGCTGTTCGGCGTCACCGTGGCCGGGCGTCCGGTGGAAATGCCGGAGATGCAGCGCACCGTCGGCCTGTTCATCAACAGCATCGCGCTGCGGGTGAAGTTGCCGGAAGACGGCCAGCGCCTGAGCGTGCGTCAATGGCTGGGCGGCCTGCTGGAAAGCAATATGGAGCTGCGCGAGTACGAGTACCTGCCGCTGGTGGCGATCCAGGAAAACAGCGAACTGCCCAAGGGCCAGCCGCTGTTCGACAGCCTGTTCGTGTTCGAGAACGCACCGGTGGAAGTCTCGGTGCTGGACCGTGCGCAAAGCCTGAACGCCACCTCGGATTCCGGCCGCACCCACACCAACTTCCCGCTGACCGCGGTGTGTTACCCGGGGGATGACCTGGGGCTGCACCTGTCCTACGACCAGCGCTACTTCGAGCAAGCGACCATCGAGCGCATGCTCGGCGAGTTCAAGCGCCTGCTGCTGGCGCTGGTGCAGGGCTTCCATGGCGACATGGCCGAGCTGCCGCTGCTGGGCGAAGCAGAGCAGGACTTCCTGCTCGCCGGCTGCAACCAGAGCGAGCATGACTACCCGCTGGAGCGCAGCTACGTCGAACTGTTCGAGGCGCAGGTGGCGGCCCATCCGCAACGCATCGCCGGCAGTTGCCAGGAGCTGCAATACAGCTACGCCGAACTGAACCAGCGCAGTAACCGCCTGGGCCACGCCCTGATCGCCAACGGCGTGGGCCTGGACCAGCCGGTGGCCCTGCTGGCCGAGCGCAGCCTGGACCTGCTGGGCATGATCATCGGCAGCTTCAAGGCCGGCGCCGGCTACCTGCCGCTGGACCCGGGCCTGCCGAGCCAGCGCCTGGGGCGGATCATCGAGCTGAGCCGCACGCCATTGCTGGTGTGCACCGCGGCCTGCCAGGAGCAGGCGCAAGCCTTGCTCGACGAATTCGCCTGCGCCAACCGACCACGTTTGTTGGTGTGGGAAGAGGTGCAAGCGGCCGATCATTCGCTGGACAATCCAGGCATTTACAGCGGTCCGGACAACCTGGCCTATGTGATCTACACCTCGGGCTCCACCGGCTTGCCGAAGGGCGTGATGGTCGAGCAGCGCGGCATGCTCAACAACCAGCTGAGCAAGGTGCCGTACCTGCAATTGAGCGAGGCCGATGTGATCGCCCAGACCGCGTCGCAGAGCTTCGACATTTCGGTCTGGCAGTTCCTCGCCGCGCCATTGTTCGGTGCGCGGGTGGACATAGTGCCGAACGCCATCGCCCATGACCCGCAAGGTTTGCTGGCCCATGTGCAAGCCCAGGGCATCAGCGTGCTGGAAAGCGTGCCGTCGCTGATCCAGGGCATGCTTGCCCAGGAGTCCATCCACCTCGATGGCCTGCGCTGGATGCTGCCGACCGGCGAGGCGATGCCGCCGGAGCTGGCGCACCAGTGGCTGTTGCGTTATCCACAGATCGGCCTGGTCAACGCCTACGGTCCGGCCGAGTGCTCGGATGACGTGGCCTTCTACCGCGTCGATATGGCCTCGACCCGTGGCAGCTACTTGCCGATTGGTACGCCGACCGACAACAACCGGCTGTACCTGATGGATGGCGCGCTGGACCTGGTGCCGCTGGGCGCGGTGGGCGAGCTGTGCGTCGCCGGTACCGGGGTCGGCCGTGGTTACGTCAGCGATCCGCTGCGCACCGCCCAGGTGTTCGTGCCCCATCCGTTCGGTGCCCCGGGCGAGCGCCTGTACCGCACCGGCGACCTGGCACGGCGTCGCGCCGATGGCGTGCTGGAATACGTCGGGCGCATCGACCACCAGGTGAAGATCCGGGGTTACCGCATCGAGCTGGGGGAAATCGAAGCCCGCCTGCATGAGCAACCGGAAGTCCGCGACGCGGCGGTCGGCGTGCAGGAAGGCGTCAATGGCAAGCATCTGGTGGGTTATCTGGTCGCCAGCGACTCGGCGCTGAACCCGACGGAACGTCTGGAGCGGATCAAGCAACGCCTGCGCGCCGAGCTGCCGGAATACATGGTGCCGTTGCACTGGCTGTGGCTGGAGCGCATGCCGCTCAACGCCAACGGCAAGCTCGACCGCAAGGCCCTGCCGGCCCTGGAGATCGGCCAACTGCACAGTCAGGACTACCTGGCACCGCGCAACGAGCTGGAGCAGACCCTGGCCGCTATCTGGGCCGAGGTGCTCAAGGTCGAGCGGGTCGGGGTCCAGGACAACTTCTTCGAACTGGGCGGGCATTCGCTGCTGGCCACGCAGATCGCCTCGCGGGTGCAGAAAACCCTGCAACGCAACGTGCCGCTGCGGGCGATGTTCGAGTGCAGCACGGTGGAGGAACTGGCGCAGTACATCGACAGCCTGGCGAACAGTGAAATCAGCGAGGAGAAGGTCGATCGCCTGAGCGATCTGATGGCGGAGTTGGAGGGGTTGTAATCCAGGGTTGTCAGCGCTGGCCTTATCGCGAGCAAGCTGAACTGGCCTGATAATCCGGGACACCCCAATCGGGCGCCATGATGGCGCCCAAATCTGAACCTTCACCTGGCAGGGCCTCACCCTCGAGGTCCTGCTCATTCCCGGCTGGCCCGAGTGCTACCGCCACCTCTACGGCTATCCGCTGCCCATCTTCGAAGTTTTAAAAAACGTGGCCCTTCGGGTTGAATTATTCATCTTCGCGATCAGGGCGATTCAGTCTTTCACTTAGAGTGATTCGAGTTAATCCATCTTCCAAAATTGACTTTTGACGCTAACTTTAGTTGCTATGCTCTTACAGTGGATTGACTATCAACGTCATTGCCACGCCAGCAATAATGGCAGGTCGTTATTTTGGAGTTTTTATGGACATGGAGCTGTTTGAAGCGAGCCATTACCAAGCCCCCGAGACACCAAAACGCCATTGATGTTCTGCTTGCACGCCTCCAGTTATTTCAACGGCTATGTTTCGGAGAATTAAAATGTCCAATGAAAAGTTTGACCGCGTAACAGCGAATCTGTCTGTTGCCGATATAAGCACTGCAATAGCTTCCGGTTTGCAAAGAGCGCTTGATGCTCGTGGAGAAGCGTTGCGCGATAAAATTCTTATTTATGGCGGAAGGATTGACTTCAACATTCAAGTGCTCCCCCAAAGCGCGGTAGGCGAACTCAAGGAAGTAGCCAATATTGGCAAGGTCTAGGTTTTTCGGCATTTTTTCGTCAAGCCAATAGGGACAGAAGGAATGCTGGTGGAGGGAATAAAATGCCACCCAAATCGTTGGAAAAATCCCGCCGATTGATTGAAGCCGGTCGAAATAAAGAGCTTCTGTGCCCAAGTGCTCAGCCGGACTGGGAAGGAGCGAAAATATTCGGGGTGGTGAATGGCACGGTGGCAGCTCCTGAAGTAGCTTACCTTTCACAAGCAATACCCATGACCAAAGAGCTGGCTGAATCAACAGTTCCTGTCAGTCCGGCAGAGGTATTTCGCATTTCCGCACCCTGTGCGGAAATGCGATGCCAGCACTACAAGGAAGGAGGCTGCCAGCTTGTATCGCGCACCGTAGATAAATTAAAAACGGTAACAGACAAACTTCCCCGTTGCTCGATAAGAGCCTCCTGTCGCTGGTGGAATGAACAGGGACCCGATGCCTGTTTCCGCTGTCCGCAAGTCGTGACCAACAGTTTTTCCCAGGACGAGATGATCATTATTGCGGCAACCCCGATATAGCTCAAAGTGTGAGTCTCGTTGAAGGTGAAAGGACTCTGAACAACTTGCACTTTCTGATATGAACTTTGCGTCTATTTGCCACTTCTGAAGGGGAGTCGAAGGGACCGGCTGTGCCGTTCCTCGATATTTCATTCAAGGGTGTCGAGGGTATACACATCGTTCAGGCGTTCAGCAGCCTAGATGGATTCCATCATCTTCTGTGGGTGCAAGTTTGCTCGCGAAAAACCGCCAGGCTTGCACGGCCCTTAGGACTTGTCCGATTGACTGAAACCCTTCACCGGCACAGTCTACCGAGGCTTTTTCGCAGCCCACCTGACAGGAGACAGTTGATGCCCTTCGCGACTATTGATGGACAACCCCTTCACTACCTGGACCAGGGCAGCGGCCCCGCGGTGCTGCTGGCCGGCAGTTACCTGTGGGACCTGAACATGTGGGCGCCGCAGATCGAGGTGCTGTCCCGGCAGTACCGGGTGATCGCCCTGGACCTGTGGGGGCATGGGCAATCCGGCGCGCTGCTGCAAGGCACCGCCTCGCTGGACGACATCGCCCGGCAGGTGCTGGCGCTGCTGGATCATCTTCAGATCGAGCGCATCACCCTGGTCGGCCTGTCCGTGGGCGGCATGTGGGGCGCGCGCCTGGCCCTGGCGGCGCCGCAGCGCATCAATGGCCTGGTGCTGATGGACACCTACCTCGGCGTCGAGCCCGAGCCGACTCGCCAGTACTACTTCTCGTTGTTCAAACAGATCGAAGAGGCGGGGACCATCCCGTCGCCGCTGCTGGACATCGTGGTACCGATTTTCTTCCGTCCGGGCATCGACCCGCAGTCGGCTCTGTATCAGGACTTCCGCGCCGTCCTCGCGGCACTGCCCAGCGAACGCCTGCGCGAAAGCGTGGTGCCCATGGGCCGCATCACTTTCAGCCGCGCAGACCTGCTGTCGCGCCTGAACCAACTGAACCCCAAGACCACCTTGCTGCTGTGCGGCGACCAGGACAAACCGCGCCCACCTTCGGAAACCCGGGAAATGGCCGAGCTGATTGGCTGCCCTTATCAGCTGGTGCCCGAGGCGGGGCATATCTCCAACCTGGAGAACCCGGCGTTTGTCACCGAGGCGTTGTTGAAGTTTTTGGCGGAGCGGCATTCTTGCTGATGCCTCGGCGGTGTCTGGGCTGACGTCATCGCGGGCAAGCCTCGCTCCTACAGAGTCCGCATTTCCCCTGATGGATCGCATGCTTCTGTAGGAGCGGCCGGTCGACGCTCGATTGCCCGCGATGCGATCCTCCGGCCACCACCCAGCCCTCTGTTATAGTCGCGCCCGGCGCAGGTCCAAGCACCTGCGCCGGGCGTTTTTATTCAGGGACAGGGCCATGACGGAACACATTCACTGGCGAGATATCGAGGATCTGGCTGGCAATTGGAACGGCCTCGGGGTGGACGTCAAGCGCCCGGCCAGCGGCAAGCCGAACCTGCGCCTGCTCAGTGGCAACAACCGACGCATGCAACTGGTGCTGGGTGACCAGACGCTGCTCTGGGGCAGCATGTCCCGCTGCCTATATGGCGTGTGGCTGGTACGCAATCACCTGCTGGAGCAACTGCCGCAAACCCTGGTAGGCCCCATCGATTCGCCCCAGGTGGAGCAACAGGTACGCCTCGACCCGGCCCTGCGCCTCAAAGCCTGGAGCCGCTTTTTCGCCCAGCAGTTGATGCAGCACCAACCGGAGTTTTTTTACCCCGGCTACTGGCTGGTACGGGCCCTGCGCCCGGAATCCCCCAAGCCGATGCGGCCGTTGCTGAGCGGCACCGAAGCCTGGTACTTCAAGGGCGGCGAAGACGCCCTGAGCCATATGCCGCAGTGGGCGATCCACGGCCGCAACATCCTCGACAACCAGCAACCCGGCGCGGCGCGTTGGGTCGAGTTGGGCGAGAGTGGCGGCGCAGTGGTCGGCCTGCATGCAGTGGACCCGCATTCCGGGCGCCTCAAATGGTGGCGCAAGAAAGCCCGCGAAGGCAGCTTGCCGCCCATCCTGCTGTGGTACGTCAGCGGCCTGAGCTGCCACCTGATTCTCGATGGCCATTACCGCTTGCAGGCGGCCATCGATGAAAACCGTCCACCAGAGTTCCTGGTGCTCAGCTCACCGCGGCTCTTCAGCTATCGCCCGAACCCGCAAGAGCAGCAGAAGGTGCTGGGGGCGCTGCAGATGCAGATCCAGCGCAAGAACCTGGAGACGGTGCGCTTCAACCAACTGCTGATCAGCACCTTCGATGACCGTCCGTATCACGGCTTCGGCAGCCAGTCGTGGGCCGGGATTGCCTCGGAAAAGGTGTGGGTCGATCAGGTCAGCGGCCTCCTCAACGAACGAGGAGACACGGGCGAACTGGAGAACATCCTCACCCGCGAAGCGCCGGACGAGTTCGCCTGAGCCTTACGCACAAACGCCGAATGCTGACGCCCCTGTAGCCGCTGCCGAGCCCGCGAGGCTGCGATCGACTGCGCAGCAGGCGCCAAACCTGCCAACGCGGTGCGTCAGGCGAAACACCGACGCCTGGTTTACGGCCGCTTCGCGCCCGATCGCAGCCTTCGGCAGCGGCTACAGTGGGGCGTTTCGCTTTCTTTTGTAAGGTATTTCCTAGAAACTCCTGCGCGCTTGAGTGCGCCTGTATGCGGGGCTAGGCTGCCTGGGTCATCGCCAAATCGGTGACACGGATGTGCAAGTCCGTTCACATCGGCGCACCGCAACTCCATAGCCAGTTGGGCGTTTTCGTGCCTGCTGCATCTGCGTTATGGCGGCCGTGCGTAGGGAGACTTTCGGGTCTGCCGGATGATGCCGATGTGTCCGGTCTTGCACTCCTGCGTACGGCTGCCACCTCTTCGTGTGCAAGCGAACTGTGACAGCTCCTTTAATTCATATCGGAGTTACATCATGAAAAAGATCGTCCCCGATCCACCCCTTGATTCCCCCAGCACCTACCGCTACCCCGAACTGAAACTCGCCAATCAGGCCCTGCGCCAATCCCTGGCCGAGCAACCTGTCGAGGCGCTGCCGTTTGCGTCTCTGCCCGTTACCGCGTCGGTGCGCGTCACTCCGGATTCCTTGTTCCAGGTCCGCCAAGGCATCAGCGCCGAAGAAGCCCTGGTGCATGTGTCGCTGCTGCTCAAATGCGCTGAAGAAGTCAGCGATGAAATCACCGAACGCGGCAGTGGCCTGGAGCGTGGGTTGATCTGGTCGATGGTCCATTCCGTGGAAATGGCCAGGGCGGTGGTGGATGCGTTGTTGGATGGGCGTCAGGCCCGTTGATTTGCGGTGTTTTGGCGGGCCCTATCGCGGGCAAGCCTCGCTCCTACAGTTGACCGCATTCCTCTGACCGGTTGCGTTCTTCTGTAGGAGCGAGGCTTGCCCGCGATGGCGGCGTATCAAACGCCGCCGGATCTGCGCCTTATTTAGGCCCGAGAATTTTCACCAGCTTGCCCGGCGCGGGCGCGCCTTGTTGCTGTTGCAGTTCGCCCTGGTCGTCCATGTAGAAGATCGCCGGGGTGGCGGACAGCTCCAGTTCGTCCATCAGCGCCATGTTGGCGTCGAGCTTGGCCTGGACTTCGGCGGGGATCTTGTCCAGGGGTTTGAGACTGCTGCCCTTGCCGGCTTTTTCGTGGTCCTGCAGGGCTTTCTGTGGGTCTTTGGCGGCCAGCAGGGCGGCGGATTTGCCCGGGCTGTCTTCGCGGATGATGCCGACCATGATGTGCCGCAACTGGACCTTGCCGGCGTTCACCCAGGGCCGCGCCTGTTCCCAGAACATGTTGCAGTAGGGGCAGTTGGGGTCGCTGAACAGGTAGACCACGCGCGGCGCGTCGGCCTTGCCGTCGGCGATCCAGTTGCTCTTTTCCATCTTGGCCCAGACTTCCTTGGCCATGGGTGCATACACCAGTTTCTGCAGCGGTTCGGCGCTCAGGTCCTTGCCGTCGGCGTCGTACAGGTTGCCCAGCAGCACGTGCTTGCCATCCGGGGTCAGGTATAGGGCCATGCCACGGTTCTGGTACTGCGCGGCATAACCCTTGAGGCCGTCCGGGGCGTCGAAGCTGCCGACGATCTTGGCGCCTTTGGCTTCGATGTTCTTGATTGCCAGGGGCAGTTCTTCGGCGTGCAGCAGCGGTACCTGGAGCAGGGCCGCGCCCAGGGACAGGCTCAGCAGGTGGCGGATGAAGGGCATGGCAGTTTCCTTGAGGGGGCGGCCTGCGTGGCCGTGGTCGAATGCGGTCGGTCGAAATGTTCCAGGGCGCGGGCCAGGCTGGCCTCGGACAGCTCGCCGAGGTGGCTGCCGAGCATGCGCCCGTCAGCGCTATAGAACAGCGTAGTCGGCAGCGCCATGGAGCCCACGGCCTGGCCCAGGCGGCCGCTGCCGTCGAACAGCACGTTGTTCAGGTTGAGGTCCTGGGTGGCCAGGAAGGTGCTGACGCTCTGCATGCTTTCGGCCTGGTTGACGAACAGGAAGGTCAGGTCCGGGCGCTGCTGCTGGGCTCTTTCCAGCACCGGCATTTCCCGGCGGCAGGGCGGGCACCAGGTGGCCCAGAGGTTGATCACCAGGGGCTTGCCCTGGTAGCTGGTCAGTTGCACGGTGTTGCCGTCGGCGTTGCGCAGGGCGATTTCCGGCAGCCGCGTGCCTTGTTCGAAGAGGCTCAGGGACAGGCTGGCGAGCAGCCAGAAGGCCAGGCCGCTGCCGACCCCGGCGCCCAGCGGTTTGCGCAGGGCCGGGCGGCGCCAGCCCCAGGCGAGGGCGGCCAGCAGCAGGACGATGGCCCCCGGCCAAGGGAGAAAACCGCCGTCGCGCAGGTCGATGATCAGCCACAGGTCGTGGCGGTAATGCTTCCAGTAGGCGACCACGAAGCCGATGCGCGCCACCAGCATGCCCAGCAGGAACAGGCCGAACAGCACCGATTCCGGGTTCTCGCCACCGCGCTTGGCGACTCGCCAGCCGACAAAGGTGGCCAGCGCCAGGGCACTGATCAGCAGCAGGTGGTTGAGCGCGATGGCAAAGGTGCCGATGGTAAAGGTCAGCATCAACGGGCTTCTCGGGTAGCGGTCCAGCGTTGCAGGAAGCCAGCGGCGTCTACCTCGCCGGTAATCCGCTGGCTGCGTCGTTCTTCGCCGTCCGGGCCGATCCACAGCAGGCTCGGCGGCCCCGGCACTTTATACCGGTTGAGCAGTTCGCGGCTGGCGGCGTTGTCGGCCGTCACGTCCAGGCGCAGCAGGCGCACGTCTTTCAGGGCCTCGAGGACCTGGGGTTGGCCGAACACCTGTTTCTCCATGATCTTGCAGGACACGCACCAGTCAGCGTAGTAGTCCAGCAGCACCCACTGGCCCTGGGCCTTGGCGGTGTCGAGGGCGCCTTGCAGGGCGGCCGGGTCCTTGACGGTGGTGAAGGCGTCGTGGGCGCTGACCGCCGCCACGCCATTGCCGCCGCTGTAGACCTTCAGCGGTCGCCACAGGTCGTCGCTGCCACCGGCGGCGCCCACCAGCAGCAGGCTGCCCCAGAGGCCGAACACCACTGAACCTGCGCCGAACAGGTGGCCGGCGCGCCCGGCGGCGCGCATCTGCTGCCAGGCGGTGTAGGCCAGGACCAGCGCCAGCGCGCCCCACAGGCCGATCCACAGCGACTCGTCGAGCACCGGGCGCAGCAGCACGATGGCGGTGCCGAGGAACAGGAAGCCGAACACGCCCTTGAGCAGGTTCATCCACGGGCCGGGCTTGGGCAGGAAGCGGTTGCCCACCGTCACCAGCAGCAACAGCGGCAGGCCGATGCCCAGGCCCATGACGAACAGGATCAGCCCGCCGTGCAGGGCATTGCCGCTCTGGGCGATGTACAGCAGGGCGCCGGCCAGCGGCGCGGTCATGCACGGGCCCACCAGCAGGCCGGACAGGGCGCCGAGCACCCCGGCACCGACCAGGCTGCCGCCCCGGCGCGAACGGCTGGCGTTTTCCAGGCGATCGCGCAGGGCCGCCGGCAGTTGCAGCTCGAAGAAGCCGAACATCGGCAGCGCCAGGATCACGAACACCACGGCAAAGCTGCCCAGCAGCCAGGGCTGTTGCAACAGGGCTTGCAGATTGGCGCCGAGCAGCGCGGCGAGCACACCCATGGAGGCATAGACCAACGCCATGCACACCACATAGCTGCCGGCCAGGGCGAAGCCGCGACGCGGGCTGGCGCCGCTGCCCACCACCAGGCCGGCGAGGATCGGCAGCATCGGCAGCGAGCAGGGGGCGAAGGCCAGCAGCAGGCCTAGGCCGAAGAACACCAGCAGGCTCCAGCCCAGGGCCCGCTGTTGCAGGCCGCTGGCCAGGGCCTGGTCGCTGGCCTCGGTGGTATTGGCGGCATTGCCGGCGGCGGCCGGGCTGCCGCCCAGGTCCACTTCCAAGGATTGCGGCGGGTAGCACAGGCCGGCGTCGGCGCAGCCTTGCCAGCCGAGCTTGACCTTGCCGGTGGCGCCGGCGGGGATTTTCAGTTCCAGGCCCTGGCGATATACCTGCTGCGCGCCGAAGAATT
>Ga0207976_100344_pt1 | contig 20112 bp, 16 predicted proteins | sample LakWasMe94_HOW11_2_FD_183916 | JGI IMG/M metagenome (GOLD analysis project Ga0207976, IMG submission 183916) | Freshwater sediment methanotrophic microbial communities from Lake Washington under simulated oxygen tension - Sediment Metagenome... | ecosystem: Environmental > Aquatic > Freshwater >... | reverse complement strand
TATTAACTTTTGAGGAAATTAGCACCTAGCCATTTGGATGATTGACATTACTATAATATTTATATGATAGAAGTCATAAGTAAAACACTCACGCTACAAAATCTACGTTATCAGCCCACTAACGGCACATTCTCCGACTTTTTCCCTTACAGCCCTCAAACAACCAAGCCTCATCTTTTTCTATGTAATAGGCATCCGCATTAAGCATGATATATCGACTATTATGAATAATTGAGGTTGAAACTAGTAACTCAACACCAGTTTCCCCTGGATTAACTGCTTTATATCCATCATACGCACCAGCTACTGCAACTGAACCAACAGCAAATGCTGTGCTAGTACCATATTTTAAAGCATCACGTAGCACCCAGAATCCCGTAACGCCGCCTGTCGCCATTCCAGGTTGATAGCCTAATGTTTTAGGGTCAAAAGATGATCCATGGCGAATCACCTGTGCCTCATAGTCAACTTCAATTGCACCATCCTTTGTTGCAGACACAGCATAACCAGCGTCAATCAAACCAGCAATCATGTACTTTCGAAATGCGCGACCAAAGTCACTATTGCTATTATCAGAAACGTATAAAGGGCTACCAGCTAAAGGTGCTTGTTTCGCCAATGCTAACTTAGTCCTCTCAACAGCATCGGTAGCAATCATGCCCCAATGTTGCACCGCCATTGCTTTTCTTTGTGCTGTAGATTCAAAGTTTTTTGCTTGCGGAATATTTGTAGCACAAGCTGTTAAAAAAACTGATAAAACGATCAAAAACAAACCAAATAATTTCATATTCTGTCTTTCAAATTTTGTGTTAATTTCATCATTACCACGCTTGCTCAGTCATTGGCTCCACGACATCTCTTGTAATATCATCAGATTCAGAGGCCGTGCTAATAATATGTGGCGTAATCAGTAGCACCATTTCCGTACGGCTACTCACGTCTTTTTTACCTTTAAAAAGCTCTCCTAACAAAGGGATACTGCTAAATACAGGCACTCTTGTATCAACCTTACTATCACTGTTTTTAATTAAGCCACCAATCGCAACAGTCAGTCCATCTTTGGCTGTGACAATCCCATTAATCGTTGCAACATTTAAACCATCAACAAACTGCTGCGTCAGGTTGCCAGTAGCATCTGGAACTAACACCTGAGACAAAGCACGCACAATACTGGTAACCGACTGATCAATCTCCATTGTAACCGTTCTATCCGCGTTAATTTTCGGAGTAATCGTCAATTTTGGCCCAACATCTTCCACTGAAGTAATGGGAGTAGGCGCTACAGTTGTTGGCGCTCCATTTGCTGGCGTGACTACAGTACCAGGATTGAACCCTGTCGTAATTAAATTCTGCGTACCTACAAACAGCTCTGATTTACGGTTGTTAGAGGCTAATAGTACGGGCGAGCTAATAGTTTTAACTTTATTTTTCGTTTGTAACAGCTGTATTTTTGCGCTGATTTTATCGCTTAAAAATTGATAAACTAATGAGCCTGCGCCCAATGTTAGATTTTTCGCATTACTGAGCGTTCCAACAGGCAGTGTTGGCAGTGCGGTTGAAAATACGCCAGGACCTTTAGTCTGGTCACCAGTCTGATAATTAACATCAAACAACTGCTCAAAGCTATCACCTGCTGATAACTCCAGAATTTTCATTTCTAACAAAACCTGTGGAACAGGTCTATCCATTTCCTTTATTAAATGCTCAATATCTTTAATAGCAGCATTATCGCTAGTTCGAATAATGATTAGATTATGCTCACAATTTACGCTCAAAAAAATGAGAGGCTCGCTACTTCCAACTTTTCTTAAACTCTCTGAACTTACCACATTACCGCCAGCACTTTCAGTAGCATCATCAAGCATCTGCAGCTGATCAGGAGTTAACTCATCATTTACACGACTGGAAAATGGATTATTCATTCCTTGATTACGCCCATTACGGCCTGAAACTAAGTTTCGATTAGCTTGCCCACCTATACCACCTATACCACCTATACCACCTATACCACCTATACCACCTCTACCTCCAATTGCACCTACACCAGCTCTGCCACCTACACCTCCGGCATTACCGGTTGTACTGCCTCCTAGCTTTCGTACCGCTCCAGCATCACATAGCTGTGAAACAATAACGCGCTGATTATAAATATCACGAATTACTGTCGCCACTTCAGTGGGGTTAGGATGCAACAAATTAAAAATTCTTGTTGTATCCTCTCTGTAGACTACAACATCCCGTTGATATTCTTCTGTAGTCATAATACGAAAGGTTTTACTGACTTTATCTTGCCTATGCCATAAACCACTATTCTTGGTAATCGTGTCCAATGCATCTTTCACTGAAATATTTTGTAGAAACACTGTCACACTTTTCTTAGCAGCATCTTCAGTTGCCACAATATTTAAACCTGACATATCAGCAAGGGCGCGCACAACATCTAACATATTCGCTTGCTTAAACTCTAGTTTACTAATCACAGCATCTTCACCTGTTAATGGAGCTCTTGGTTTTGGCTTCATTGCACCCTGTGGCTTAACTGTAATAATAGGTTCAGCAATAGGTAGCTTCACTTCACCAGCAGGTTGACCTATAACAGGTTTATTTTGTTGCTGCTCTATATTTGGCGTATCAAGTGTTGCTACTTTTTTAGATAAATCTTGTTTTGGCAACACTTGCGGCATTTGTAATTTACCAACTCTTGCCTGAGAAGAAATATCCTCCGTTGCATTAGCAAGCTTTGGGATGGATGTATTTTCAAATTGCTTTACAACAGAATCAGCAGTCACTGGCTTTACCGAAACATTATTGATTGCATGAGTTTGTAGCGGTACTGCATTTGCAACAGCTAGCGTAGCTTGTTGATCAAACGTTACGGATTTAACCTTTGTTTTTTTATAAACTGGCATCAATCCAGAACGAAGTGGTGACTGACTTAATGGAATGTCTGGCGCTACACTGGTCGTTTCAATGATGTCTTTTGCATTGGCATCATGCTCATATTGCTTGGTATATGACGTAGTTTCAACCGAGCTTTTATGAGAAGAATCGTTCACACTATAAACAGAATTTGCACTAGGAGCCGCCGCAGCTAAGTGCTGTATAAAACTTGACTCAGTGGACGATACGCTAACAGGCAAAGCCACCAAAACAACGCCTCCTAAAAAACATAAACGCAAATGGTCTGTTACTGATAACAATCTATTATTTGATACATTTTTAGTCACAATATATTCACTCACTTGAAGTCGTACTTTAAAAACCACCAAAAATTACTACAAGATAAAAAGTACTCTTAGTTACTGCACAAGAATCACTTGATTTACCTGGCCTGTTTGTACGCGCACACCATTAATATCTACCTTAACTACTTTCACTACTGTATTCTGCCCAATAGCTTGCAAACCAATTTCGTCGCCCTCGGTTACCAAGTAAACACCTGCACCCTCAATTTCTAATAACGCAACCATTTTTTTTGTACCTTTGTTCATAAAGCCTTTAAGACGCATTTTGGGGATATTCTGTGGACCATACCCAGGTACAAAACCTTGCCCATTACCTGCGCGCGTTGCTGATTGACTGGCAGTTTCAGAATACATTTGATCACTTGTTGTAAAAGGATCACGAACTGACCGTACCTGGGACGGTGACGCTAATGAATAGTTATTTCCAGCAGCACCTGCGGCGCTGGGCTCAAAAGAAATTAACGCAGCAACCACAAATAACATAAAACACAAATTCACTTTACGTAAATTGAAATCTAGCTTTTGAAAATACAAAAAACAGAACCTATTATTTTTCAAAATAATCTAACCTTTCGCCAGTGAAAACATTGCCTGAAAGAACGAGTAATAAACAAAGCCAACAATTCCGCCTATCACAAGAATTAGTGCGGGTTCAATCATCGCGCTTAATCGCTTTATCCCAACCTGTAACTGAGCCTCATAGAACATGCCCAACTCCATCAACACGTGATCCAAAGTACCTGTTCGCTCTCCAATAGAGACCATTTGCGTGACTAAATCTGGGATAGCTGGATGTTGGATACTTGAGGCCATATCTTTGCCCGTTAAAATCAGCGCAGAGGCAGACTGTAACTTAGTTGAAATTACTCTATTCCCAATGACATTCGCACTAATCTTTAAAGCATCAAAAACAGTCAAGCCGCTACGCAACATCATAGAAAGTGACCATGTCAACTCTGCAATAGCACCATGAGTAAGTAATTTACCAATGACAGGCACCTTTAGTAAAAATCCATCAATTTTCAATCGTCCAACTGGCTTTTGATATGCCACCGCAATAACAATGACAAATGCAACCATAGCGCCAACAATATATATACCGTATTGCGTTGCAAAACTTGAGGCATCAATCAAAAACTGGGTAGATGGTGGTAAAGCATTACCCTTACTTGCCAAAAACTTTGCAAATGCTGGAATAATTTTTGTCACCAAAAATGTCACCACCCCCATTGCCACTAACATCACCACACCAGGGTAAATAAGCGCGTTAATCGTTTGAGACTTGAGTGCAACACGTTTCTCTAAGTGTGTTGCCAAGCGATCAGAAATCGCATCAATTTCACCAGTAAACTCGCCTGCTTTCATTAAATTTACTGCTATTAACGGAAACACATCTTTGTGAACACTCATCGCCTGCGACAACTGACTACCCGACTCAATATCAGCAATCATCTTGCCGATAATATTACATAAGCGTTTACTAGAAATTTGTTTATGTGAAAGCTGCAAAGCCTGTATTACTGGCAAGCCAGCACGTAACATAAAAGAAAGCTGTTTAAAGAAAAAAACTAAGTCCCGCGTTGGCACAGAGCGCATATCACTCAAACTTGAGAAGTTAATCTCCTTAGCCAACCCAACTTTATCTGCTGACTCGCCTTCTGCAATCTCATTAATTTTGACTACAAATAAATTTTGCTGCCTCAATTGTGCAACAGCAGTACGTGAGTCAACTGCCTGAACAGACCCTTTATTTTCTTTACCTTTAGTGTCAACCGCCGTATATTTAAATGCAGGCATGCTTAAACTCGTTTAACAGCAACGGTTTGCAACTCATCAATAGTCGTAGCACCCGCTAGTACCTTAACTTTGCCATCATCCCACATAGCGCGTAATCTGCTACCTGCCGCAGAGACGATATCATCCTCAGTGCATCCTCTTGCAACAAGTTTACTCAACTGCTCATCAAACCATAACGTTTCAAACAGACCTAATCGACCGCGATAGCCAGACCCTTGGCAATAAGCACAGCCTTTTGGGCTATAAATAATGGCATCTTTTTCTTTTACATCTAGCAAATCTCGCTCTTCAGCATTTGCAGAACGAGCAACTTTGCAATGTGGACACAATCGACGCACCAAGCGCTGCGCAATCACAGCATTCATGGTTGAACCAATTAAAAAAGGTTCACAGCCAATATCAATTAAGCGCGCGACAGTACCAACCGCAGTATTGGTATGTAGCGTAGAAAACACTAAATGCCCCGTCATTGCAGCTTTTAATGCCACATCGGCAGTTTCAGCATCACGAATTTCCCCCACCATCAAAACATCAGGGTCATGCCGTAATAACGACCTTAAAGCATCTGCAAAGCTAATCTTTGCACCTGTCTGAATTTGAGAAACCCCATCCATCACATATTCGATGGGGTTTTCGACCGTCATAATATTTATTTCAGGATGATTAATTTCCTGAAGGGCTGCAAATAAAGTGGTGGACTTCCCGCTACCTGTTGGGCCAGTCAATAGAATCATGCCAAATGGCTTACGAATCGCCTGCCGAAATTGCTTCAGGTCATCTTCTAACATACCAAGATCAGTCAGTGTCAATCCCTGAGACTCTTGCCCCAACAACCGCATGGTCACGCGTTCACCTAGCCGCGTGGGCGCTGTAGCAACGCGGATATTAAACTCACGATCGATAGGTGGCGCTAATTTGTAGCTAAAACCGCCATCTTGCGGCTCACGCTGTTCTGCGATATCAAGGTTTGCCAATACTTTAACGCGTGAAACCAACCCAGCAGCAACCATAGCATCAGCTTCAACAGGGTAATCACGCAACCTACCATCCACACGCAAACGCACTCTTAAGCCATTTTCTTCAAGTACAAAATGCACATCAGAGGCACGGTTAAGATAAGACTCTCGCAAAATGTCATCTAACATCTGTACCAAATCTGTTTCTAACTTAGCAACAGGCGCATCGCTCACAAGCAATGCTTTTTCAATACTGATTCTCAATGCTTGTGGGTCAGCTAATACAATAGGCAAATGTCGCCCTACAGCACGCTGTACCGCATCTACAGTCGTCCTATCATCAGGATCAGAAAGTGCTAACATTTGTACTCCTGTTGCGTTTAAAACAGGCAATACTTGTTTACGGCTAATTAAGCTATGTGGAATCTTTTTAAGTAAATCTGAAGGGAAACTATATCCATGTGCTGCTATATCTATGTAATCAATTCCCCTTGCCTCCGCATATGCTCGATACAATGCAGAGACAGGAAAACGATAGTGTGCAGTCACCATTGAGACGAGACCAGTACGCAACTTTCGTGCTTCACCACGTAGCCGATTCAACACCTCAACTTCAATCAAACCACGCTGCACCGCAGCATTAATCAAATGATCTTCGGTTAACGCCATCTTAGGCTACCCTTAAAAAACACATCAGACATAAACTATTTATTTGGACAATCACAATGCAAGCACCAACTGCGCACTCAATGGTTGTGGAACACCAAGTGGCATATCTGCAGCAATTACCGCGATATCAAACTTCACTACGGTTACCTGCCATGGCAATTGATCTAAGCCTCGAATAAAACTCCTAATTCCTTCAAAATCGCCTTCTACACTCATGGTTTGCAAAGGACGGTGAAAAATACTACCGGGTGCTAGACGCGCTAACCAACCTAAGTCCTCAGATGGAATCACAATTTGAGCTTGGGTGGCCTCTTCTTTCTTAACTGCCACTTTAGCTGGCCCCTTACCTGCTCGCGCAAGCCTTGCCGCGCGCTCCGCTTCTCTTTGTGCTTTTCTTGCTGCACGTTTTGCATCAGCCTGAGAGACAACAGCACCAGCTGCTGCACTTATACTGGATGTAGCTTCAAAAGCATTACTGCCACGAATTCGCACACCATGTTGCCGAGCTAATTCTGAAATACGTAATCTAAGCTCTTGAGAATCTTCTGGGGCAAATCTAGACTCGATGGTGGCAGAGTTAGCCTTAAGCAAGTTCACACTTTGAGTGAGGTCATTCAACTTATCTTCCAACTCGTCAAAATCTTCATCTGGCATTTCTGGAATCTCAGTATTCTGCAAATGCGCTTGAGACTTCAAGATAGCGGCCTGCATCTCAACTGTTGCTTTATACGCGGGCACAAACCTCAAAAAACTATACCCACCAATAATCAATACAGTCACTACCAAAGCAGAAAGCACTTGCTCTCTGAAACTCAATTTTTGTAAATTCATTGAGCACTCCCATCTTTACCCATTGCACCGGCCTTAAGCGAATTTGACGCTGACGCCTGTGCCTTTTTAACCAAGCGCAAGCGCACAAGATAGCCATTTAACTTGAGTCGTCCCTGCTGCTCGGTCAAATTAACATTCTCCACGTCTATCTTCCAAGGTAACATTGCCTCCTTTAATGACTTAACGAAGCGCACCGCGGCCACATCACTCAGTGCCCAAGCGGTTAAATTAAATCCAGATTCTGGCGATGTGGCCTGAGGTGAAAACTCCTCAATATGATCAATCACTACACTTTCTGTAACGTTATTCTCTAAGGCTGCAAATAAAGCCTGAACAAACACAGCGCGATCTGGCAACTCTTCTGCAAAGAAACGTAACCTAGCCTCAAGCCGCAAACGCTCATTCTGCTGTGCTAATAACTGACCCTTTTGTTGGTTAATTCCATCAATAGCTGTCTGCACCTCTTTCACGGCTTCGTTCAGCTTCTTTTCATTCGCAGTGACACGTGCATGCACCTCACCAATTTGCATTTGCCTCACAAAAAGAACTACTTCTGCAATCATCACCAGCACTAGCAATGTAGCGATTAAAACACCGGCTCTAACTTCAACACGTTTAAACAAAGGTTTTCGTGGCCCAGCTGTTGGTATATCGCAACACTGCGCATTCACCGTAACACCCAGTGTATGCATCGCAGCACCAAGCATACCGGCTGTCATTTGTGGCAAATATTCTCGCGCATGAGCATCAGGCAGCAAATGCACATCTACACCCAAGGCGCTACTCAATCTTGTTTGCAACTCATCGGCAGCCTTACCAAAATAGCCTAGCCAAACAGCAGACGTCACAGAATAGGGGATAGCATGGTAATTCTCTAAACACGCCTGCAATGGGTCACTCGTCTCGCTAAAATGTGTTTGAACTGTTGCAGCTAATCCATCACGAATCCCAATTAACGTAGAGGCTCCGTTACTTACCTCCATAGCAACGGCATCTTCGTGCGCTGGCAACAGTGCTACACTACAACCTAACAAAGGGTATATAGACTGCAATCGAACTGACTGCCGAGAAAAAGCAGCCACCCAACGTAACTGCAATGGCCGACTAATCGCACTAGCCATCCAATGAAAACCATCATTGTCATCTTCACGCTTTGGTTCTGACTGTGCTAGCCAATTACAGGACAACTGTTCCAAATCACCCTTTAGCCACTCTTGCCGCAATAAAGACTCATCCAACTGAGTACGGTTGATATAACCAAGATCTAAGGCAATATCACCAAAAATCTTATAGGCATACACCTCAACCGTTGACCCTGCTGGCTTACCTCGCCCCTGCTGCGTATCATGTACTGCCTGCGCCTGCTCTTGAGATAAATACCCTAAAGCCACCAACATACGGCCCAAAGACCATTGTGCTGATTGCTGCATGAGCTGCGGCTCTATTTCCCAATGCACCAAATCATGCATTTGCGACTCTTCGCGTGGCACTTTAGGGTCTACTGGCAGCTCAATTAAAGCCTGCGTTACTGCAGGGTTCAGCAAAATCGCATGATTATCCTTCCAGCCAACGGCCCGCAATTGAGCGATTAAATCTGCAACAGCGGCCTCCAAATCTGGCAAATTTGACTCTGCAACATGCAATACTCTTAATGAATGTGCTACGCGTGTGACAACCACACCTCGTAAAGACAAACCGTCCGTTTCGCATACCAACAAGCTATTTGCACGCTTTAAAAAAGGCAACTTTTTAAACAAGTTAGAAAAACTCTTAGAAAAATTCATTGATTTCACTACTCAACAGTCCAAATTAGAGGATTAGGTTTTAGTGGCAACGCTTGGCGTGGGGCAAGTTTAAAATATTGCGGCTCATTCGTAGATGTATCAGTACAGTTTCCATCATAGCGCTTTGCATCATCCGCATTACCCACTTTGTTACACACCACAGTTAAGCTATGTACTCCAATTTTTACAGGTAAATCGTTGCTCACCAGACCTACATCAATTGGCGCAACTATAGATGCTGGTAATGTAAAGTTTCCAGCCCCAAGCGTTAAAGTAATGCCATCCACACCTAATGAAGTGCCAGCAGGTACAATAATCTCCCCCGCTTTCACTGGTAAGATACAGTCCTCAGTGTCACAAGGCGCCACATTTACTCTTCCTGCACTAAATACTAACTCCCCAGCAGCAGCCGTCAGCGTCGTCGTGTCCAACGACGACCCAGCAGGGACGATCATCGTACCTGCCAGTACGGGAATTACCCCTGTACTCGGTATTAAAATCAAATGATCTTCTGGAAATTGCAAACTGAGGAAGTCCTGTGCATCACGACTAGCATTGTCAGCGATGGGGTCAGCAGTAGGCGTAGTTACAGCCATTGTATTGATTACTCCATTACTGATGGAGCTTAGCTTTAGCCGCAGCGTCTCCTTTGCAATCACTTTCATAGCATCACTGCGCTTATTAAAGCTCAAATTTAGTGTATCCCAGTTCACTAGGTTAGTAGCATAATCATGGCGATTGATGTTAATGCTAATATCTGCCGTGTAATCCTCTGCCGTCACACCTGATGCACCATCTTTACCAAAGCTAGTAAAAGACAGCTCACCTAGCACTGAATCATCAAACTCCCAGCCAAAGTTACTCGCGTCTTCATTGATATCTGCATCCTTATTCCCCCAGCCATCACGAAAAACAGCACTACCTGCGGTTTCTAGGTAAGGGCCTCGCCAGCCAGCCCACAAACCTGAAGCAATATTCAGTGCCCATAAAGGTGGAGTTGGGTCACTGTCTACACACTTACCATCCACTAATTCTCTAATACATGCTGGTAATCGCCCCATATCTGCCACAAAACCACTGACTTCAGGCTCACCGTTGATAGTGCGTGCAGCGTCTCCTACAATCGCGCGTTTAATCATGCTCAGTTTATTTTTAGTATCTTCATAGCGCGCTTGATCATCTGCACCATCGACCAAAAACAAGGACGTTAGCATCACGGTGCCCATCAAGAATAATACCAACACCAGCTCCAACAGGCTAAAACCTAACATTGATTTTTTACGTGGCATAAGCTTAATGAAGTCTAAACCGTGCATCATTTCAGGCACACCACCAAATCATCTCCATTTTTTGTACAGCCTGCGTCATTAAGTGCATCCACCTCTAAAACGCCGTTTTCCCCATGACTCACCAAACCAATGCTCTCGGTATTAATGCCACGTAAGTAATAAGGTCGCCCAACCACACATTGCTTATTATCGGGGTCTGCGCAACCATTCCAAACATAATCGTTACCAATAGGCTTATGTAGAAACGTATCATGTAAGCCGTACATACCATCTACACCCTCAATATCAACCAGCCCTAAACTTTGCTTTGTGAGGTAAGGACCACGCCAGCCACGCATACTGTCAGGATTCCACTGATTAACAGGAATATCAGAAGCATCGGATGGGTTTTGCATCGGGTTCTCAAACAACATCCATAAATTAGCGGGATGCGCGCACCACGCTATTTTTTGAGCATCATTGGTTAACGCACTTGGAAAGTTCAAAAATTGAGGATTTAGAGTCGCACCATCTGCACACTGATACTGCCCCTCACCCGGGTACCAGCCAGTGTCACGCTTAAACTGACGAATAGCTGTAGCAATCTCCGCTATCTCAGCACGGGTTACCTGATTAGCAGCATCTCCTTCAATGCCATCTAATGCACTCATGGTAGTAACCGCCAACACGCCTAGCAAAAACACAACCAATAACAGCTCCATTAAGGTAAAGCCCGTTATCTTTTTTTGCATCACCGCACACTTATCACCAAAATTACTCAAATGCACCCCAAATATTGATCTATAAGACCTTATCGTTTTAATATTACTCAACACAGTGACTCAAGAAAAACCAGTCATCAATCTTAATCTTTAAAATCAATAGATTAAGCACTAACCTTTCCTGAAATACCGCATATATTAATTCACAGCATTTATTCATGCAGAACGGGACAGAGCCTATTTCAGACTCTGCCCCGTACTTTATAACTACTCAACTACCGTTAAAATAACTTAAATTTTACGTATAAAATTAGTTACTTGCACGAGCTGATGCGGCGTTCACATCAATTGGATTGCCAACAGTGTCAACAAATGCAATCAATTTTGGACGTGGGAAGAAATTAGTTTCATCAATTGTCACGTTTGAACCACCACTACTTGTACGTGCAACGTGGAACAAACCTACATAACGCGCATAATTGTTAGCTGGGTTAATTGTTTTGCTACTGTATGTCGGTGCACCTACGATTGAAGCAGATGAACGTGAAGTACTGCTTGCAGCATCACCACCAAAGCCTAAAGCTACCACTAAATGACAACGCTCAATACCCATAGCATCATTCATTGCATTTAAACGACGTGCAAGGTCTATACCAGTTGTTGTACCAGCAAATGTTGAGCTTACTGATTGAGTACCAACTTGACAACCTACACCAGGATTTGCGCCATTTACAGAAGGCACAATAGAGATATAGTTAAACTCACCAGCAGCAAAATCAGTTTCTAGTGCACCGGTAGTTGTACCGTCACCTGGATTAGAACCTTCATTATGTTGTTTTCCTGATGTTACTTCAGGATTTGTAGTAAACACATGTTGAATTTCATCCATACCCCATACATTTGTAACCACATTAAAGAAAGCATTCTGCACAGCTGATGTTGATGCTGATACTTGCCATGCCCCAAATACATCTTTTGTTTCATCAGCAAGGAATGAACTTGCGTTACCTCCAGCTGCTTGACCTGTAGTTGGTTGTGCTAAGTTATCCCATTGATTTGGGTAAGCTTGCTCAACGGCACGGTAGTTACGTACTGCACGGTCTAAGCTACCTGCATTAAATGCTGCAGCTGTTGCTTCAGCGTTTTCGCCAATACCATCATAAGCCACTAGTGCACCTACTGCTAACACTGCTAGCAAGGTGATTACCACCAATAGCTCAAGCAAGGTAAAACCTTTTTGTTTCATCATTATTTATTCTCCTAAATTTAGAGTTTTTTTCAAAAATTTAATTATTAAAAAGCTTGAGTTGATTTTTAAGTTAAACATACCAAATTAATTAGCCGCTTTTACATATACTCCCAACCAATTGATACCAATAACACAGCTCATTCCATAGTGCTTACCTGAACCCGCTTTTAACGAGTTGCTTTCGGGAGGGATCAGGCATCCCCGGCACACAACCAACTAGTGACTACCCGATGCGCGCAATACCTATAAGCAACAGGTATGCCAATCAATTGTTTCAACTTGTAACTAATTGTATCTATTACCAATAATGAATTTACAACCATCATATCGATGACAAACAACTGTTTTAGTGTGGTTATTTTCAACCAACCATTGGTTGTTACAACCACCAGTTTTAGTGATTTACAACCAACTCCACCAATTTACAACCGCTATCCTAGAAACCTCAGTTGACTGCTAAATCCAGCACATGTCGCAATGAAATTAATGATATTTTTTTCATTCGCGCACTCACCCGCATGGTAAGTAATTAGATCTATTCAACTGAGGTTTCTAGGATTATTGAATAAAAAGCCGAAAGAACAAGAAAACAAACCAAGATTGTTGATTAGACGGGAATATAGGCAAACCCCGTTCACAGCGAGCACTTTAATCCCACTCTGAAGAGCATTATCGAACTACGAATTGCCCTGAGACAAGCTCAGGGGCAAAAGGCTTCCCCACTTTACTTAGCCAGTAAGGCGGCAAGTAAAGTGTGAGGAACGAGGAAATTTAGAGTCTGACATTGGGATAACCCAAAAAAATAAGAAAAAACCAAGGGCTACATCCAATATAAAATTCCTTATTGCCCCTAGTCATATTTTTTTAAATGGAGCCACCTACAGGATTTGGCGTTAATTTTAACGTCGGCTTTTCCTCAACTACCGCTTCACTTTGATCTTGGTCTCTCAGCTTTTCAATCGCTTGCACTAGCGGGTAAAGGGCTAAGTCACCATGTAACGTTAGGCGCACTACTTCTGACCAATAGTTATTAATCACGCCTGGATGCCTTGTGTACACTTTTTTCAAATGTGTGGTGGCTTCATCCATGCGGCCTTGCATCGCTAAAATTGTACTGTAATGGTAAGCGTGACCCGGAGATAGCAAACCTTGCAACACCTTACGCAATGCTTTAGCTTTAAGCTCCAAATCATCTCTATTTACTGGCAGGGCATACAATACGGTAGCATCGCCATATGCCGCTAGGGGTGAGTAACGCCTAACTGAGCGCAAATGATTGTCCATCAATTGAAATTGATTACTTTCAAGCTTATCTAGTGATGGCTGATTAAACCAATATTCTATGCGTATTTCATCGCGTAACAACTGAAACAAACTCACCAGTGAAATCGCAAGCACAAGCGCAACCAACAGAGGTGTACCTTGCCATTTAATCACGTATGTTTTTTCATCCGCAGCCCCTAAAACAAATGCGGTAGGCGCAAGAAAATAGGCATACCAGAGCGGGTACTCCAGCATGCTATGCGCCAGCATAATAATCAGTAGCATTGCCACAAACCAACGCTCTGGGCTTAACGTAGCTTTTTTAAAACCACAGCACCAATAAACCATTGAAACAACTAAGATTGATAAACCAAGCAAGCCAGTTTCAGCAAGTAGCTGAAATACAATATTATGCGCTTGCGCTAAGTTACCTCGTAAATTTGGCACCAGCTCAGCCAACTGTAAATCATGCCAAGCTAACTGCGAAAAACCAACACCAAGTAAAGGCTGGGTTGTAAATACGTACCAAGCACTTTTCAGCATATTTAAACGGATAGATTCGCCATGCGCCATAGACACCATCCGTTCAGAGGGCATTGGTGGTAGCGTGGCATTGATCAATATTGGCAGTAGCGACTGCAATAATAAAAAGATAAACGGCAACGCTAACACAAACGGTAATAATTGCTTGAATGGCCCGCCAGCAGGCATTCCTCTGCGTACTTTAATGTATTTGTACGCGATAGAAAAAATAGGAATCAGCAAAACGTACAGCCAAGCTGAGCGCGCACCAGTGAGCGCCAAGCCGAACAACATCACTACTGCCAGAGCACCAGCAACCCACAAACGGATGTATCGCTGTATATACTGATAGATTAGCGCACAGAGTGCAATTGCGAGTAAATTAGCCTGATGGTTGGTTTGCCCAATGTTACCTGAGAAACCACCAGAGCTACGATGCATGACAAAATGATTAAGTGATATACCGTATGTTTGAAGCGTTGCAAGTACTACACTTAACACCCCTGCTAATAAAATTGCACTAGCGAAAAAACGTATTGTTTGCTCAAAACCCAACTGCTGACGCAACATCGAACCCAGCACAACAAGGACAGCCATTAAAAAGAAATATTGGGCAATCAAAATATGTTGCTGCCAGTAGGCTATATCTCCAAATGCGACTTGTAACGCTAACAGCGCAATAAAACCAATAGGTAAAAGAATGATTCTCGGTACCGTGTAAGGTTGCCAACGTTGTTTGTATAACATTGGCACTAAAGCTAACATGGCAAAAGTTGCCGTTAACCACTCGCCAAAGAATGACGGGATTGGCTGACGATGATGAGGAGAAACAAACGGAACCACCAACATCAAGCCTAACATCAACAAACTAACCTTTGGTGACATCATCACATTTAGAATACGAGGAAACATTCAAACTCCTTTTATTGCAACTTTACTAAACTCATAAAAAAACGTCTCCACTAGGGAGACGTTAAACTCGCAAACTTAATAGAGAGATAATACAAACAACAAAAATCAATCAGTGACTTTCATATTTTAAAAGCACATTTCATTCCAAAATACAAATTTAAAATAAATCAATAAGTTAATAATTTTTCAAAGTGAGGCATAACAAAAAATGGCTGAAAACAACCACCACAATAGCAGCTATCAACCAACCACATGAAATATTAAATCGCTACGCTATAGCCAACCAAGCCTTGTAATAAGCTAAAACCTACTTACACTTTTCGCTGAAATATCCCCAACATGAAACTTAGTAAACCCATGAACGAACCCAATGCTAATGGAAAATTTAAAACAGAACTAATAAGCAGCGTCGAAAAAACAACCACAAAAACCCACGCCTCTAAACTGAATAGATGCACACTATACTGACGCATCCATAACGCTAACCCAGACAACAATAATAACGATACCGATGCACCTGCAAACTGAATACCACTTTCAAATTGCATAGTGCTCACCACATCGTTTGCCAACACAGGCGCCAAGCCTAAGACATCGCCACATAACCATGAAATTAGCCAACTCAATACAAAATATAATGGCAATAGCAATAGGGCAACACGCACTAAACTCCTAATATTGATTGAGCCCGTACGCTGTTTAATAGCATTGATCTGCATGACAATTGCTAACAATGTCATGGCTAAAAGATAAACCCACACATCATTACTGCCTAAAACAATGGGCGCAGACAATAATGGTAACAACAACAGAAAGAATAAGGTGATGGTTAAATTGTGCTTAGCATAAAGATAAAGCAACCCTATCGTAGCCATTGTCAAAATGTAAAAAGAACAATGCACTTGAGTAGCGTAAGCGAACATATCGCCCTCACCCCCAAACCACTGGGCCCTCAGCAATATATGACTAAGGTATTTTAATAGCTCAACAAACACTACGAGCAACCCACCCACTAAAGCAAACCAAGATATTGTTATCAATAATTTTTCAGCACCTAACTTAGCCACCAAATGAGCACCTAAGCAAACGCACAAAAAACCAAAGCTCAAATTAACAAGCAAAGTAATGATGGCATTTATCGAAAAAGGCATATCAAATAACAAAGGCATTAATGCCAAAATACCGACAGCAACAATAATGTACGTATTATTGGGTATATGAAAAGCACTTAAATGCTTATTACTAAGCAATGGTAATATCGCAAGAAAACCAAGACCCATATAAATCCAATGCATGCTAGGCAACAGCCCAGAAAAACCAACAGCTTCATTAAAAAGCTGTAAAAATATTGCCGTAGCGATTAGATACAAACTAGTTGAGGCTGAAAAAAAACCATGACAAATACGCGAAATCACCCACACTCCTCCAAAGATTTAACCGAGATTGTTCATTAGCTCAATTCTTGCTTACCCTTCACACTTGACCTACCACATCAGTGATTCAATCAACTGGTGAAGCTATTGACGGTCTGAGCTAGCTAAAGAGAAATTCATGCTTGGTGTTATCACCACAAACGAGCTGCACCTAAACTCTCACCCTATTGAAGAATCTCGGTTTAATTATATTCACATCCAAAACTAACATCGTCACACATCACACGCTAAACAAGATTCATACAGATATATAAGATGTCTTATAAAATCATTATTAACCAAGCATAAGCGATAAGAAAAAATGGGGGAGAAAAGCATCACCTTAACCAGTTAAATGACACGCAAAGGTAACACCCCCCCCAAAAAACGGCAGTGATATAAATTCACACCAAGGAACTTTTGGAAAACATAAAATGCTAACCTAATTATTTTACGTATCTGTATGCACAAAGAATGCCAACAATTTATTATTTATCATATATTTTAATTTACTTCTAAAAATCAAATATTTAAATTAATAACACTTATCACAAAACTACTAAACTCTTTAGTCTAAAAATAAATACGGCTGAATACAACCACCATTAATCGGTTATTTTTAACCAAAATTCATCTATATATCCGGGAAAAAATGTATAATATTATTCAGCCTGTGCCTAGGCAGGTGGCTAAACTGGTTGCCAAAATCAGTGGTCATCTTAGAAAAGGAAGTAAAATGAAAAAACTCGCAATGTTATCTATTATTGTTGGCGCATTTGCTGCAACCAACGCTCAAGCGGCAGAGACCGTTTTCCCTAAATCAAAAGCTGGTGTTGAAAAGTGCTTAAGCGCTGCGCTTGCTGCAAAACCTGGCAATGTCGTTAAAGTGGAATACAAACTTGAAGACAAAGTACCTGTTTATGAGTTTGATATTGAAACAGCAGACGGTAAAGCATGGGATGTTGAGTGCAACAGCAAAACAGGAAAAATCACTGAAATTGAAGAAGAAGTTGCTAATGCAGATGCTGCAGCATTTAAGGCTAAAGTGAAAGTTTCAGAAGCAGATGCCAAGAAAACAGCCCTTGCTGCATTTCCTGGTGAAGTCGTTGAAACAGAATTTGAAATTGAGCCAGATGGTGCAGCTTCATATGAATTCGACATCAAAACCAAAGATGGTGAAATGAAGGTTGAAGTCGATGCTACCAGCGGTAAAATCGTTGAAAGTAGCAAAGAGCTATATCAAATCGGTAAAGAGTAATTAACAATCTTTACTTGTTAATGCAATGCAAAAGCCCTCGGTGATGAGGGCTTTTTTACATCTTAAAGAAGCGTAGCCAGCACTCAAAGTTAGCACATTCATAATACAAATATAGAACTAATCAAAAAAAGCCCCTTGCCTACATAAACCTAATGATAGTGTGCATTTCTGCAGCACTATCTGCTCATCCATTGCGGCAAAGCCAATACTAGGCATTACCAAAGAAATAACCAGCCCAATCAAATGATGATGGTGAGAGCCTTACCTATATATGTTCGACACCCAAACAACATGTTATTTCGTTAATTGTTTGACAAAGTAAGGAGCATCAGTGGCTGTGAATGTTCTCAGACGCCATTATTGAAGCTATTCAGGGATTATCTGAGCGCCATCTTAAAACTGGCTGTAAACAACCAAGTGGTTCTTTAAAAGCAACCAAATCAACTTTCAATCAAACCATACAGATAAAAATTAAATAATAATCAATGGGTTAATCATAGATTTTGCTTTGGCATAGCTTTTGCTATATTAATTTAGTGCAACTATGCGTTATGGGAGGGTGCTGGACCTAGGCCATGCAAAGTATTGTAAAGATATCAGCATGTTCAGTTGCCCTCCCGCCCAACCATAGGGCTAAAGTGTTTCTTGTCACATTGCTTTAGCAATGACAATTTCAAGTAATACGAATTTAGGTAATACCAATTCAGGTTGAAGTTTGATATGTTGATTGCGAGTTAGCCCGAGGTGTTTTACGCCTCGGGCTTTTTTTATCATGATCAATATAGTGATTGGCAATATTCAAGAACAATCATTACAAATTGACTGATTGATTAACTACATTAAAACCGAGTTCAGTTTAGTGAGCATAAAGCTATCTAATAGAAAGTCGATGGTTAATGAATCACTACCCCCCAAGGTAATTGCCCAACAGGAATGTCTTTAATCAGTTTGTTTTTATCGGTATCAATCACAGAAACACTGTTACTACGGCCATTGGCGACATAAAGCTTTTTACCGTCAGGTGTGATTGCCATATTCCACGGACGCTTACCTACAGGAATTGTTGCAATCACTTTTTGTGTTTTTGCATCAATGACACTCACATTACCATCGCCACCGTTACTCACATAAACACGGCTTCCATCAGCGCTAACTTTTACGCCATTTGAACGCAAACCTACCGGTATTTTTTTAATCACTTTCCAGTCAACCACACTCACAACCTCTAAGATATTGGCAGCCTCGTTAGCAATGTATGCTAGTTTACTATCTGGTGAGAAGCCGATACCACGAGGGTGTTTGGTAGATTTAATCAGTGCGATTGATGCATGTTTAGCGGTATCAATCACATCCACATCACCGCTTTCTTCATTGCTTGCTAACAGCCATTTACCGTCTGGTGAATAGACACAGTGCTCTGGGTTTTTACCTTGTGTTTTTGCCGTGTGCGTTAATTTAAACGTGGTTAAATCTACAAAAGAAACTGCGTTTTCTTCCTCTAGGCATGCAGCTAATGTTTTGCCATCTGGCGATACGCTAATACCTTCAGGTTCATCACCAACTTGAATACGAAACTGCTCTTTCTTAGAGATTAAATCTATCATAGCGACAGCATTATCATCACGCACGACGACATATAGTTTTTGTCCTGCTGGATCCATGGCAACCGCCTGAATTTTATTACCTAACTTCCCTTTTGCGGGTAAGTTGTACAACACTTTATCTGACTGAGTGTCTATCACAGATACATTGCCGTCCTTCTCGTTTGGTACGTAGGCTAAGGGAGAAGCAATTGCCATTTGGGCAATGCTGCTTAATGTAACGAGCAAAAGACTTGGTGCTGAGATTAACTTAATCATAATTTACCTTTAATAAATTGGGCTTGTAATCGCGTGAACACACGTATTACAGTAATGACGATTTTAGTTTGCACTTGACATATGCCCTATTCCTAAACTCCCGAATAGTATCGGGAGTTATTCCCGCTCATGGCATTAAGTTAATCGTATAACTAAAAGATTTACGCTCATTATCTAATAACTGAATGTGCACTTGATTCACATTGGCTTGATGATGTGTTGTTGGTAAATCAAAATTAAATGTTAAATGCGGGTTCTCAGCTGTACCCACGTTAAAATCTACCTGCATAACGCTAGATTCTTCAAACATGATGTTAGCGTGCTGTATATAAAATGCTGGCTTTAATTGCTTGGTTTTAGCATCG
>Ga0207976_100342_pt1 | contig 20178 bp, 19 predicted proteins | sample LakWasMe94_HOW11_2_FD_183916 | JGI IMG/M metagenome (GOLD analysis project Ga0207976, IMG submission 183916) | Freshwater sediment methanotrophic microbial communities from Lake Washington under simulated oxygen tension - Sediment Metagenome... | ecosystem: Environmental > Aquatic > Freshwater >... | reverse complement strand
CGCGATTCCCAGGCGAGCAAGGTGCTCCAGCGCAGCGCCTTGAACGAACAACTGCAAGGGCTGCGCGAACTCGCGCGCGACGGCTATATCCCGCGCAACCGGCTGCTGGACAGCGAGCGCCTGTATGCGCAGATCAATGGCTCGATCTCCGAGGACTTCGGGCGCATCGGCCAGTTGCAGCGGCAGATCCTCGAGATGCGCTTGCGTATCCGCCAACTGGCCGAGGAGTTCCAGAAAGAGCTGCGCAGCCAGCTGGCCGAAACCCGTACCCGCAGCGAAGACCTGCGCAACCGCCTGGCCTCGGCCGAGTTCGAACTGGCCAACAGCCTGGTGCGCGCACCGGCGGCCGGGGTGGTGGTGGGGCTGGAGGTGTTCACCGAAGGCGGGGTGGTCAAGCCGGGGCAGGCGCTGATGGAGATCGTGCCCCAGGGCGAGCCGCTGCTGGTGGAGGCGCGGGTGCCGGTGCAGATGATCGACAAGGTGCACCCCGGGCTGCCGGTGGAGTTGATGTTCTCCGCCTTCAGCCAGAGCACCACTCCGCGGGTCGCCGGGCAGGTGATCCTGGTGTCGGCCGACAGGCAGGTGGACGAGCGCACCGACGAGCCCTACTACACCTTGCGGGCCGAGGTCAGCGCCGATGGCATGCAGCAACTTCGGGGCTTGCAGATCCGTCCGGGCATGCCGGTGGAAGCCTTTGTGCGCACCGGCGAGCGCTCGATGCTCAATTACCTGTTCAAGCCGTTGCTGGACCGCACGCACATGGCACTGGTGGAAGAATGAACCGGCGTTTTATCCCCTGGTTGCTGGCCGGCCTGTGTGGCCTGTGTACCCCGGCGGCCCATGCCCTGGGGCTGCTGGACGCCTACGCACTGGCGGTGCGCAACGACCCGACTTTCCAGGCGGCGATCCAGGAACGCGACGCTGGCGAGGAGAACCGCGCGCTGGGCCGCGCCGCCCTGTTGCCGACCCTGTCGTGGAACTACAACAACTCGCGCAACCAATCCGAGGTGACCCAGACCACCCCCCTGGGCGACTCCTCCACCGATCGCGACTACCGCAGCTACGCCTCGACCCTGACCTTGCAGCAGCCGCTGCTGGATTACGAAGCCTATGCGCGCTTTCGTCAGGGCGCGGCTCAGGCGCTGTTCGCCGACGAGCGTTTTCGCAGCAAGAGCCAGGAGTTGGCGGTGCGGCTATTGGGCGCCTACAGCCAGGCCCTGCTGGCCCAGGAGCGTATCGAGCTGAGCCAGGCCCAGCGCCGCGCCTATGCCGAGCGCCTGCAACTCAACCAGCGTTTGCTCAAGGGCGGAGAAGGCACCCGCACCGACGTGCTGGAAACCCAGGCGCGGTTGAGCCTGGCCCTGGCCGAGGAGATCGAGGCCCGCGACCTGCAGGACAGCGCCCTGCGCGAGCTGGAAGCGATAGTCGGCCAGCCGTTGCGGGTCGACGAACTCGACCCGCTGGCCCGCCGATTCGCTATCCAGCCGGTGCAGCCCAACCGCTTCGAGAGCTGGCGCGACCTGGCCATCGCCAACAACCCGGAACTGGCCTCCCAGCAGCACGCGTTGCAGGCCGCGGAATATGAAGTAGAACGCAAGCGCGCCGGGCATCTGCCCAAGGTCAGTCTCTACGCCAGCAGCCGTCAGACCAGCTCGGACTCGGAAAGCACTTACAACCAGAAATACGACACCAATAGCGTCGGCATCCAGGTCAGCCTGCCACTGTTCGCCGGCGGCTCGGTTTCGGCGTCGACCCGCCAGGCGGCCAGCCAGTTGTCCCAGGCGCAATACGAGCTGGATGCGCAGACCGCCAACGTGCTGATCGAGTTGCGCAAGCAGTTCAACCTCAACACCAGCGGCGCGGCGCGGGTCCGCGCCTATGAGATGGCGGTCGAGTCGGCCGAAGCCCTGGTCCAGGCCACCCTGAAAAGCGTGCGCGGCGGCGAGCGAGTCAACCTCGACGTGCTGGATGCCGAGCAGCAGCTGTTCGGCGCCCGGCGCGACCTGGCCGATGCGCGGCATGCCTACCTGCTGGCGCGGATCCAGCTCCGGTTCTACGCCGGCCTGCTCAATGAACAGGACTTGCAGCAGCTGGCCGGCTACTTTCGCCCCGTCAGCTGACACTCCTCTGCAGTCGCTGCCGCAGGCTGCGATCGGCCGGAACGGCCGTGGCGATCTTGCAATCGCTGAAGGCCCTGCGGGCCTTATCGCAGCCTGCGGCAGCGGCTACAGGGAAGCGTGGAATGCAAACAGCCGTCACGAGGACGGCTGTTCGGGTGGTGTGGGGCGGGTTCAACGCCGGGTCAGCAAGACCCCGGATTCCATGTGGTGGGTCCACGGGAACTGGTCGAACATCGCGCAACGGGTGATGCGGTGGGTGTCGTGCAACTGGGCGATGTTGGCCGCCAGGGTCTCCGGGTTGCACGAGATGTACAGGATGTTGTCGAAGCGTCGGGTCAGCTCGCAGGTGTCCGGGTCCATGCCGGCGCGCGGCGGGTCGACGAACACGCTGCCGAACGCGTAGCTCTTCAGGTCCACACCTTGCAGGCGGCGGAACGGACGCACTTCGTTCAGGGCCTCGGTCAGCTCTTCGGCGGACAGGCGTACCAGGGTGACGTTGTCCACCGCGTTTTCGCTGAGGTTGCTCAGGGCCGCGTTGACCGAGGTCTTGCTGATCTCGGTGGCCAGCACCTTGCGCACCCGGGTGGCCAGGGGCAGGGTGAAGTTGCCGTTGCCGCAGTACAGCTCCAGCAGGTCGTCCGGACGATCGCCCAGGGCGTCGTAGGCCCAGTTGAGCATCTTCTGGTTGACCGTGCCGTTGGGCTGGGTGAAGGCGCCTTCCGGTTGGCGGTAGCTGAAGGTGCGCCCGCCGACTTCGAGTTTCTCCACCACGTAATCGTGGCCGATCACTTCGCGCTTGCCCTTGGAGCGGCCGATGACGCTGACGTTCAGCTCGGTCGCCAGCTTGCTCGCCGCCGCGTGCCAGTGTTCGTCCAGCGGGCGGTGATAACACAGGGTGATCATCGCGTCGCCGGCCAGGGTGGTGAGGAACTCGACCTGGAACAGCTTGTGGCTCAAGGCGCTGCTGGCTTGCCAGGCGGCCTTGAGTTGCGGCATCAGCTGATTGATGCGCTGGCTGGCGATCGGGAACTCCTCGATCAGGATCGGCGTGCGTTTGTCTTCCTGGGAAAACATCGCGTAATGACGCTCGCCGGCTTCGCGCCACAGGCGGAACTCCGCGCGCAGGCGGAAGTTCTGCAGCGGCGAGTCGAAGACCTGTGGCTCGGGGGCATCGAACGGCGCCAGCAGTTCACGCAGGCGCGCGACCTTGTCGGCGAGCTGGGTGGCGTAAGCCTGGGAATCGAAAGTCATGCGTTGAACCAACCCAACTTGATCACAAACAGTACCGACAGGATCACCAGCGGCGCGTTCAACTCACGGGCGCGGCCCGACAGCAGCTTGATCGCGGTCCAGGCAATGAAGCCGAAGGCGATGCCGTTGGCGATGGAGTAGGTGAACGGCATGGCCAGGGCGGTGACTACCACGGGCGCGGCGACGGTGATGTCGTCCCAGTCTATTTCCGCCAGGCCCGAAGTCATCAGCACCGCGACGAACAGCAGGGCAGGCGCGGTGGCGAAGGCCGGGACGCTGGCCGCCAGTGGCGAGAAGAACAGCGCCAGGAGGAACAGGATCGCCACGACGATGGCGGTCAGGCCGGTGCGGCCACCGGCGCTGACGCCGGCTGCGGATTCGATGTAGCTGGTGGTGGTCGAGGTGCCCAGCAGGGAACCGGCCATGGCCGCGGTGCTGTCGGCGATCAGCGCCCGGCCCATTTTCGGCATGTGGCCGTCCTTGCCCATCAGGCCAGCGCGCTTGGCGACGCCGATCAGGGTGCCGGAGTTGTCGAACAGGTCGACGAACAGGAAGGCGAAGATCACGCTGACCAGGCCGATGTCCAGCGCGCCCTTGATGTCCAGTTGCAGGAAGGTCGGGGCCAGCGAAGGCGGCATCGAGGTCACGCCGCCGAACGGGGTGAAGCCCAGGCCGATGGAGACGATGGTCACCGACAGGATGCCGATCAGTACCGCGCCACGGACTTTCAGGGCTTCCAGGGCGACGATCAGGGCGAAGCCCAGGGTCGCGAGGATCGGGGCTGGTTGCTTCAGATCACCAAGGCCGACCATGGTCGCCGGGTTGCTGACCACGATGCCGGCGTTGTGCAGGGCGATCAGCGCCAGGAACAGGCCGATACCGGCGGCAATCGCCGAGCGCAGCGGCAGCGGGATGCTGTTGATGATCCATTCGCGGATCTTGAAGATCGACAGCAGGAAGAACAGCACCGCCGAAATGAACACCGCGCCCAGCGCCACTTGCCAGGTATGGCCCATGTGCAGGACCACGGTGTAGGTGAAGAAGGCGTTCAGGCCCATGCCCGGAGCCAGGGCGATCGGGTAGTTGGCGATCAGGCCCATCACGGTCGAGCCGATGGCGGCGGCCAGGCAGGTGGCGACGAACACCGCACCCTTGTCCATGCCGGTCTCGCCGAGGATGCTCGGGTTGACGAAGAGAATGTAGGCCATGGCCAGGAAGGTCGTGAGGCCCGCAAGAATCTCGGTCCGCACATTGGTGTTGTGTGCCTTGAGTTGAAACAGCCTTTCCAGCATGTCTGCTCCCCGTGGCGCGCAGGGCGCCGTGAATGTATCGACCCAGACAGCAAAGCACAGACCGTAAAAAAGCGTCCGGGGATTTTGTGCGGGTCGGAAAAAGCCGCGCATCATACCAGCAGCGTAAGGCTATGGCTGCGATCGTCGGCGATGTTTTGCCCGAGTGGCGACTGGGGCATACTGCGCCGACGTTTTGGGGGGACTTATGCACAGCACGATAAAAGCGATGACCTTGGCGGTAGTGGCCAGCAGCCTGTGGTTGGGAGCCGCGCCGGCCATGGCCCGTTCCGCGCCGCCCTTGAGCCAGGTGGAAATCCTCAAGGTCGAGTCGCCGTCCTGCGGCCTGGAGGATGTGTCGGACGGGCGCGACAAGACCGCCTGCGATCACCAGGGCCCGAACATCAAGGTGTATGTGCTGGAGATCGGCTACGGCCGCCAGCCCCGGGTGGCGCTGGACGGCTTCGAAGTCAACGGCACGCGCGCGGCAGTCTGCGAGGAGGGTTCGAGCCTGGTGCCGTGCGGCAACTCCGGGATCACCGTCGGCTACATCTATACCTTCGACCTGGCCGGCAAGCAGGAAGGCACCTTCACCTTCAGCAACACCTCGCTGAATGCGCCGGGCAACAGCATGAGCGCGCAGATCTACATCAAGTGACGGCCGTCTCCGAACGCGGAGGGCTTTAAAGCTGACTAAGCTTTAAAGACCCTACCGCGGACACAGCCCATGACCTTTAGAGCCCTGATTCCCCTCGCCGAGGGTGTCGACGACCTGCAAAGCGTGACCCTGATCGATGTGCTGCGCCGCGCTGAAGTCGAAGTGCTGGTGGCCAGTATCGAAGGGCGGCGCATGCTCACCTGCGCCCGCGGCACCCGGATGACCGCCGACGGCATGCTGGTGGATGTGCTGGCCCAGAACTTCGACCTGATCGTGCTGCCCGGTGGCGCCGTCGGCGCGCAGCACCTGGCGGCCCATCAACCGCTGATGCAATTGGTCAAGGACCAGGCCGCCGCCGGGCGCCTGTTCGCCGGCATCGCCGAAGCGCCGGCCCTGGCGTTGCAGAGTTACGGGGTGCTGCGCCAGCGGCGCATGACCTGCCTGCCCAGCGCCAGCCATCAGCTGTCGGGCTGCAACTTCGTCGACCAGCCGGTGGTGGTGGATGGCAACTGCATCACCGCGCAAGGCTCGGGGGCGGCCCTGAGTTTTGCCCTGACCCTGGTGGAGCAGCTGTGCGGCAGGGGCCGGCGGACGGTGGTGGAGGGGGAGTTGCTGGTTTAGCGATCAGCAGACATGAGCGGCAATAGGCTCGATGCGCGGTAACAAGTCTTGTTCGGTCTGCCAGATATCGTAGTCAGCCTGTACCGCCAACCAGACCTTGGCTTTACCTATTCCGGCGCGCTCCAGCCTTACTGCCAGTTCCGGCCGGATCGGCGCGTGGCCGTTCAGCACCTTGGAGAGATGGGGACGGGCGTAGCCAAGACGCCTGGCCAGTTCCGTCACGCTGATCCCCAACTCGGGCAATACATCCACACGCAGTGTTTCACCGGGGTGTGGCGGGTTGTGCATGGGCATGATCCTGCCTCCTGTTCAGTGGTAATCCAGATAGTCGACCAGCTCGATATCCGAACCCGTAAAACGAAAAATCACTCGCCAATTGCCCGATACGGTCAGTGACCAGTATCCGCGACGCTCGCCCTTGAGCGGATGCAACCGCCATCCCGGGAGGTCGAGATCGTCAGGCTCTGTCGCGTGATCCATGAAAGGCAGCATGCGCGCCAGGCGCCTTGCATGATCGGCTCGGATCCCTCGAGTCGATCCCGTTTCATAGAAGGCCTTGAGGCCTTTGTGCTGAAAGGATTTGATCATGCGGCGAGTGTAAGGCGATACCTTACACTCTTCACAGCGGACATGTATTGCAGCGCGTGAACCGGACGATCAACGGCGACGTTCCACGCGGCTGTTATCTGCCCCGAATCAGGCCTTGGCCTCTTCCACCGGCCCATGCATGCGATCGCGCCGGGCCAGGGTTGGGAACAGTTTTATCCACACCCCGGTCACCAGCAGGGTGCCGACTCCTCCGAGGACCACCGCCGGCACGGTGCCGAACCAGTGGGCGGTGAGCCCGGACTCGAACTCGCCGAGCTGGTTGGAGGCGCCGATGAACAGGCCGTTCACGGCGCTGACCCGGCCGCGCATTTCGTCCGGGGTTTCCAACTGCACGAAGGAGGCGCGGATCACCATGCTGATCATGTCTGCCGCGCCCAGTACCACCAGCACCGCGAGGGAGAACCAGAACGAGGTCGACAGGCCGAAGGCGATGGTGGCGACGCCGAACACACCGACGGCGGTGAACATCACTCGCCCGACATGGCGGTCGACGGCAAAGCGCGCCAGCCACAGCGACATCAGCAAGGCCCCCACTGCCGGCGCCGAGCGCAGCAGGCCCAGGCCCCAGGCGCCGGTGAGCAGGATGTCCTTGGCGAACACCGGCAGCAGCGCGGTGGCGCCGCCCAGCAGTACGGCGAACAGGTCCAGGGAGATCGCCCCGAGAATGTCCGGGCGGCTGCGAATGAAGCGCACCCCGGCCAGCAACGAGTCCAGGGTGGCCTTGCCCTTGTTCAGCGGCGTCTGCCGCGCGGGCAGGTTGAGCATCAGGCAGCAGGCGATCACATACAGCAGCACGGTCGGGCCATAGACCCACACGCTGCCAAAGGCGTAGAGCAGCCCGCCGAGGGCCGGCGCGACAATGGTCGCCGATTGCTGGGCGGACTGGGCGGCGGCCACGGCGCGTGGGAACAGCGCGTTGGGCACGATGCTCGGCAGCAGCGCCTGGGTGGTCGGCATCTCGAAGGAGCGGGCGGCGCCCAGCAGGAAGGCGAGGATGAAGATCATCTCGCGCGTGACATGGTTGGTGGCGCTGCCGATGGCCAGGGACAGGGCGATCAGCGCCTGCAGCGACTGGCAGATGGCCGCCACCTTGCGTCGGTCATAGCGGTCCGCCACATGCCCGGTGTGCAGCATGAACAGTACCCGTGGCGCGAACTCCACCAGCCCGACCAGGCCCAGGTCGAGCACGTTGCCGGTCAGTTGGTAGAGGTTCCAGCCGATGGCCACGGTGAGCATCTGGAAGCCGCTGGCGGTGAAGATCCGCGCCAGCCAGAAAGCAATGAACGGACGGTGATGGCGAAGCAGCAGAGGGTCTTGGCTGGGCATCTGAAAGGCAGGTCTGGGCGTGGAGTAGGGCGAGGTTATCACCAAGATGTAACCAATAGTTGCGAAATCGTTAGCCTCGCATCTATCCCGTTTATTCGGAGTCACCCAATCCCTGTAGCCGCTGCCGCAGGCTGCGATAAGGGCCGAAGGACCTTCGACGCGGCTGAAATCGCCACGGCCGTTGCAACCGATCGCAGCCTGCGGCAGTGGCCACAGGAAGAGCAAAGTTCCGGGAAAACCCCGTTCTTGACGTGGTGAGGCAAGCTGTCACGCGACAAAAGACCACACAAACCAACGGCGAAAATAGGACTACTCTTTCAACGTTGATTGATCCAGATCAAAACCTTTTCCAGGGTTGGGTCTGGCGGCCACATGGCCAGACTCCCTGCGTTGCGATGGGTTTAAAAAGAACGAATTCGAATTCGCCACACTCCAGATCCGTGGGGGCAGTGGGTGCAGGCCTTCAGCCGGCAGCCGGTATTACCTGACAGAGGAAAGCTTATGTTCGGTTTGGAGGCACTAGATCTCGCCCGAATTCAGTTCGCGTTCACCATCTCGTTCCACATCCTGTTCCCCGCCATCACCATTGGTCTGGCGAGCTACCTGGCGGTGCTCGAAGGTTTGTGGCTCAAGACGCGCGACGATACCTACCGTGACCTGTACCACTTCTGGTCGAAGATCTTCGCCGTCAACTTCGGTATGGGGGTGGTCTCGGGCCTGGTCATGGCCTACCAGTTCGGCACCAACTGGAGCCGGTTCTCCGACTTTGCCGGTTCCGTTACCGGGCCGCTGCTGACCTATGAAGTGCTCACGGCATTCTTCCTCGAAGCCGGCTTCCTCGGCGTGATGCTGTTCGGCTGGAACCGGGTCGGGCGCAAGCTGCACTTCTTCGCCACCGTGATGGTGGCCATCGGTACCTTGATTTCGACCTTCTGGATCCTCTCGTCCAACAGCTGGATGCAGACGCCCCAGGGCTTTGAAATCGTCGACGGCCGAGTGATCCCGGTCGACTGGTTCGCCATCGTCTTCAACCCGTCGTTCCCGTACCGCCTGGCGCACATGGCCACGGCCGCTTTTGTCGCCACTGCGTTTTTCGTCGGTTCGTCTGCCGCCTGGCACCTGCTGCGTGGCCGCGATAACCCGGCAATCCGCCGCATGCTGTCGATGGCGATGTGGATGGCCCTGATCGTTGCGCCGATCCAGGCTGTGATCGGCGACTTCCACGGTCTCAATACCCTCAAGCACCAGCCGGCGAAAATCGCCGCGATCGAAGGTCACTGGGAAAACGTCGGTAACGAGCCGACCCCGCTGATCCTGTTCGGCTGGCCGGACATGAAGGAAGAAAAGACCAAGTTCGCCGTCGAGATCCCGTATCTGGGCAGCCTGATTCTGACCCACTCGCTGGACAAGCAGGTGCCGGCGCTCAAGGAATTCCCGCCGCAAGACCGGCCGAATTCGACCATCGTGTTCTGGTCGTTCCGGATCATGGTCGGCCTGGGCATGCTGATGATCCTCACTGGCCTGTGGAGCCTGTGGCTGCGCAAGCGTGACCGCATCTACGAGAATCGTGCGTTCCTCTACCTGGCGTTGTGGATGGGGCCGTCCGGCCTGATCGCGATCCTCGCCGGCTGGTTCACCACCGAGATCGGCCGTCAGCCGTGGGTGGTCTACGGGCTGATGCGCACGGCGGACGCTTCGTCCGGGCACAGCCTGATGCAGATGAGCATCACCCTGGCGCTGTTTGTCGTGGTGTATTTCTCGCTGTTCGGGGTCGGTATCGGCTACATGATGCGCCTGGTGCGCAAAGGGCCGAAGACCAACGAAGGCGCGGAAATCAGCCACGGTGGTCCTGGCCAGAAACGCACGCCGGCCCGTCCGCTGTCGGCCGCCGACGACGATGCCGAAGACAACGGCACCAGCCTGAACAAGGGGAATTGAGTCATGGGTATTGATCTTCCGCTGATCTGGGCCGTGATCATCATCTTCGGCATCATGATGTACGTGGTCATGGACGGGTTCGACCTGGGGATCGGGATTCTCTTCCCGTTCGTCAAGGACTCCCGCGACCGTGACGTGATGATGAACACCGTCGCCCCGGTCTGGGACGGTAACGAAACCTGGCTGGTCCTGGGCGGTGCCGCGTTGTTCGGCGCCTTCCCGCTGGCCTATTCGGTGGTGCTCTCGGCGCTGTACATGCCGCTGATCCTGATGCTCATCGGCCTGATCTTCCGTGGCGTGGCCTTCGAGTTCCGCTTCAAGGCCAAGGAAGCCAAGCGCCACATCTGGGACAAGGCGTTCATCGGCGGTTCGCTGGCGGCGACTTTCTTCCAGGGCCTGGCGCTGGGTGCCTTCATCGATGGCCTGCCGGTGGTCGACCGCCAGTACGCCGGCGGTTCGCTGGACTGGTTCACGCCGTTCACCCTGTTCTGCGGCGTCGCGCTGGTGGTGGCCTATGCCTTGCTCGGCTGCACCTGGCTGATCATGAAGACCGAAGGCAAGCTGCAGGAGCAGATGCATGATCTGGCGCGGCCGTTGGCCTTCGTGCTGCTGGCGGTGATCGGTGTCGTCAGTATCTGGACGCCGCTGGCCCACCCGGAAATCGCTTCGCGCTGGTTCACCCTGCCGAATCTGTTCTGGTTCCTGCCGGTGCCGATCCTGGTGCTGGTGACCATGTACGGCCTGCTGCGCGCCGTGGCCCGCAATGCTCACTACACGCCGTTCCTGCTGACCCTGGTGCTGATCTTCCTCGGCTACAGCGGCCTGGGCATCAGCCTGTGGCCGAACATCGTGCCGCCGTCGATCTCGATCTGGGACGCCGCCGCGCCGCCGCAAAGCCAGGGCTTCATGCTGGTGGGCACGCTGTTCATCATCCCGTTCATCCTGGGTTACACCTTCTGGAGCTACTACGTGTTCCGCGGCAAGGTCACCCACGAAGACGGCTACCACTAGTCAATGCGCCGCTCCTGTGTAGGAGCGAAGCTTGCTCGCGATGGCGCCCCGGGCGGCGCCATCGTCCCCATTCCGAGAGGAGTATTCGATGATGGCTGGCAAACCCACATTGCAGGAAATCGAAGAAGCCGAGAAGAAACCGCTCTGGCAGCGTCTGGGCTGGCTCGCCGGGATCTGGGTCGGCAGCGTGCTGGCACTGTTTATCGTCGCCAGCCTGATGCGCATGTTCATGAACGCCGCGGGCCTGACCACGCACTGATTTTCACCACCGCTCATCCCATCCCGTTGCCTTGCGGCACGGTTTTATAGCCCTCCTCTGGAGGGCTTTTTTTTGGCCTGGGGTTGCCACTTTTTTCTTCCGTAGGAGCAGCCGGTCGACGCTCGATTGCTCGCGATCAGCTACGACGCGTTATGCCTGGCACACCACATGGGTCTTCATCGCGAGCAAGCTTCGCTCCTACAGAGGGGCAGGGTGGCGCTATTTGCGCGCCTTGAGGATCACGAACTTGGGCGTGGCGGCCACTTGTTCGACGCCGCGGAACAGCCGCGCCAGCTTGCTGTGATAGCCCAGGTGACGGTTGCCGACGATGTACAGTGCGCCGCCCACCACCAGGGCTTCGCGGGCCTGCTGGAACATGCGCCAGGCGAGGAAGTCGCCGACCACCTGCTGCTGGTGGAAGGGCGGGTTGCACAGCACCACGTCCAGCGACTGCGGCTCCTGCCCGGCCAGGCCGTCGCCGGCGCGCACGGTCACTTCACGCTCGCCCAGGGTCGCGCGCCAGTTCTCCAGGGCCGATTGCACGGCCATGAAGGATTCGTCCACCAGGGTGTAGTGGGCATCGGGGTTGTGCAGGGCGCTGGCGATGGCCAGCACGCCGTTGCCGCAACCCAGGTCCGCGACCCGGGCCTTGCCGAGGTTTTTCGGCAGGTGCGGGAGGAAGGCGCGGGTGCCGATGTCCAGGCCTTCGCGGCAGAACACGTTGGCGTGGTTGAGCAGCTCGATGGCAGGCTCGTCGAGTTTATAGCGGGTCGGGTAGGGCGAAATCGCCGGGGTTTTCGCCTCCGGCGTGGCGATCAGCAAACGGGCTTTTTTCACCGCCAGCGAGGCCTGTACCGGGCCGATGTAGCGTTCCAGCAGGTCGCCGGCGGCCCGCGGCAGGTGCTTGACCATCGCTGCCGCCACCACTTGGGCGCCCGGGGCCAGTTGGCCTTGCAGGCGAATCAGCTGTTCTTCCAGCAGGGCCAGGGTCTTGGGCACGCGGATCAGTACGCGATCGAAGGGCCCGGTCACTGGCTCGCTGGCCGGCACCAGGGTGACGGCGTCGAATGGCTGGCCATTGCGCACCAGGTTTTTCTCCAGTGCCAGTGCACCGAGAAACGAATCGCCGCTGCTGCGCACCTGCACCCGTCCGACCAGGCTGGCCGCCAGCGCGCCGAAGCTGTCGTTGAGGACCAGCACCCGGGTGTCCGCCGTCGGCTGCTGTTCGGCCAGGTGATTGAGCAGGTACTCGTCCGCCGCGTCGAAGGCTTGCAGGGGCTCGTTCTGTTGTTCGGGCTGGCGGATCAGGTCGAGCTGGGCGAAGGGGCTTTCGAGCAGGGGCATGGGACGGACTCTTGGTAATCGGTGAATGTCCTGCCGGCGGGAGGGGCGCGATGCGGGCTGGACCGTCCGGGCAGGTGGCGCGCAGGCCGCATGGCAGCTGCCCGAAGAGGGGGCCAATGGTACGTTTTTTTGCGCTCGATTGCCCGCGCTCTATGCCATTACAAACCGCCGGTGTTTCTGGCGCGCGCTTTGCGGGACACTAAGGGCATTCGCTTATTGGAGCCTGCCATGACTGCCAGTGCAGAAAAATACACGCGCCAGACCTTGCTCGACGTACAGCCCTTGACTCCCAGCCTGTTTACCCTGCGCGCCACTCGGGACGCGGGCTTTCGCTTTCGGGCCGGGCAATTCGCCCGCCTGGGGGTGACCAAGGCCGATGGCAGCACGGTGTGGCGCGCGTACTCCATGGTGTCTTCGCCCTTCGACGAGTTTCTCGAGTTTTTCTCCATCGTCGTGCCCGGCGGCGAGTTCACCAGCGAACTGAGCCGGCTGGAGGAGGGCGATACCCTGATGGTGGACCGGCAGGCGTTCGGCTATCTGACCCTCGACCGTTTCGTCGATGGCCGCGACCTCTGGCTGCTGTCTACCGGCACGGGGATTGCGCCTTTTGTTTCGATCCTCCAGGACTTCGAAGTCTGGGAGAAATTCGAGCGGATCATCCTGGTCTACAGCGTGCGCGAGGCCAAGGAGCTGGCTTATCAGCAATTGCTGGCCGAGCTGAAACAGCGCGATTATCTGGCGGAAGTCGCGCACAAGCTGCAAGTCATCACCACGGTGACCCGGGAACATCATCCGGGCAGCCTCAATGGGCGGATCACCCATTTGATCGAGAGCGGCGAGCTGGAGCGTGTCGCCGGTGTGCCGCTGAGTGCCGAGCACTCACGAGTGATGCTCTGCGGCAACCCGCAGATGATCGACGATACCCGCGCCCTGCTCAAACAGCGCGACATGCACCTGAGCCTGACCCGGCGGCCGGGGCAAGTGGCGGTGGAAAACTACTGGTAAAAAAACGGCGCCGCCTGCATGACCTGCAGGGGCGCCGTCTTGTTGCGGCAGCAGCCTCAGGGCTTGTTGTTCTGCGCCTTGAGCAGGTCGCGGATCTCGCCCAACAGCGCTTCTTCCTTGCTAGGAGCGGCCGGTGCCACGGCTTCTTCACGCTTCAGGCGGTTGATCGCCTTCACGCCCATGAAGATGGCGAAGGCAACGATGATGAAGTCGATCAGGCTCTGGATGAACTTGCCGTAGGCCAGTACCACGGCCGGCGTCTCGCCGACTGCGTCCTTGAGCGTGATCGCCAGATCACTGAAGTCCACCCCACCGATCAGCAAGCCGATTGGCGGCATCACCACATCGCCAACAAACGACGAAACGATCTTGCCGAACGCAGCGCCGATGATAATACCGACGGCCATGTCGACCACATTACCTTTGACCGCGAAGGCCTTGAACTCACTTAGCACGCCCATAGGTTATTCCTTGTTACAGATGAGGTTGGTGAACGCAGTGTAATTCAGCAAAAGGCATCTTGCTTGAAACAACGGATTACAGCGTTCGGAGTTATCGACCGAGTTAACGGCAAATAGTTTACAAAGTGCCATCAATCGCGCGCGAAATACCCGCGCTTGCTCTTACATACCAGAATATTTTTTCAATCGGACTGTTGCGACCTTTCTATTTAGATTTCGACTCTTTGGTCACTAGCCTCTGACAGGCGCACCTGGATGCGTTTGATTAAAACCAGAGGAATAAAACATGACCATGATCATTGGCCTTGGGACTTTTTCCCAACGACGCATAGTGGGCGTACTCGCCGCCAGTATGCTTTCTCTTTCCGTACAGGCCGCTACTCTGACCCGCGATAACGGGGCCGCGGTAGGCGATAACCAGAACTCGCAGACCGCGGGCGCTACCGGACCGGTATTGCTGCAGGATGTGCAGTTGATCCAGAAGCTCCAGCGCTTCGATCGCGAGCGCATTCCAGAGCGGGTGGTGCATGCCCGTGGCACCGGTGCCCATGGTTCCTTCACCGTGACCGACAGCCTGAGCGACCTGACCAAGGCCAAGGTATTCGCCGCAGGCCAGGTAACGCCGGTATTCGTGCGTTTCTCCGCGGTAGTGCACGGCAATCATTCGCCGGAAACCCTGCGTGACCCGCGCGGTTTTGCCACCAAGTTCTATACCGCCGACGGTAACTGGGACTTGGTCGGCAACAACTTCCCGACTTTCTTTATTCGCGACGCGATCAAGTTCCCGGACATGGTTCATGCGTTCAAACCTGATCCACGCACCAACCTGGATGACGACTCCCGTCGCTTCGATTTCTTCTCCCATGTTCCGGAAGCCACCCGGACCCTGACCGAGCTGTATTCCAACTCTGGCACTCCGGCCAGTTACCGGGAAATGGACGGTAATGGCGTGCACGCCTACAAGTTGGTGAATGCCAAAGGCGAAGTGCATTACGTGAAGTTTCACTGGAAGAGTTTGCAGGGCATCAACAACCTCGATCCAAAACAAGTGGTCGAGGTGCAGGGGCGTGATTACAGCCATATGACCAATGACCTGGTCACCCATATCAACAAGGGCGACTTCCCGAAATGGGACCTGTATGTCCAGGTCCTGAAACCGGAAGATCTGGCCAAGTTCGATTTCGACCCGCTGGATGCCACTAAGATCTGGCCGGGCGTGCCTGAGCGCAAGGTCGGGCAGATGGTGCTCAACCGCAACCCGGCCAACGTGTTCCAGGAAACCGAGCAGGTGGCCATGGCCCCGGCCAACCTGGTGCCGGGCATCGAGCCGTCGGAAGACCGTTTGCTGCAAGGCCGGATGTTCTCCTATGCCGATACCCAGCTGTATCGCCTGGGCGCCAACGCCCTGCAATTGCCGATCAACGCGCCGAAAGTCGCGGTGAACAACGGCAACCAGGACGGCGCGATGAACAGCGGTAGCACCAGCACCGGCGTGAACTACCAGCCGAGCCGCCTGATGCCGCGTGAAGAGCCGCAAAGCGCACGCTACAGCCAGCTGGCGCTGAGTGGCAGCACCCAGCAGGCGAAGATCCAGCGCGAGCAGAACTTCAAGCAGGCTGGCGATCTGTATCGCTCGCTGAGCCAGAAGGAGCGTCAGGACCTGATCGAGAACTTTGGCGGCTCCCTGGCGACCACCGATGACGAGAGCAAGCACATCATGCTGTCGTTCCTCTACAAGGCCGACCCCGAGTACGGCACCGGCGTGACCAAGGTGGCCAAGGGCGACCTGGCCCGGGTCAAGGCCCTGGCCGCCAAGTTGTCGGATTGATCCCAACCGGCGTCACGCCCCAGGCGTGACGCTTCCTCTTCTGTAGGAGCGAGGCTTGCCCGCGATGGGCCGCGCAACGGCCCCTATACCGGTGATTGCGTTCTCCCTGACGAACGTATTTGCCCGGGCCGAAGTCATCGCGGGCAAGCCTCGCTTCTACAGGTTTTTGTAAGGCAAGGGAGTCGCACCATGCGCTTGTTCATTTCGCTGCTGCTGGCCGCCTGCTCGCTGGGCGCTTATGCGCAGCAACCGGTCCCCACGGACCCGGCGGCGGTCAAGGCCCAGTTACAGAATTACTACTTCGATGCGGCCCGCCGCGGCGACGTCGAGATGCTCAATACCTTTATCGAGGCCGGTTATTCCCTCGATACCCAGGACGAGAAGGGCTACACCGCCCTGATCCTTGCGGCGTATCACGGCCAGGGGCCGGCGGTGGAGCGTTTGCTGGCCGCCGGTGCCGATGCCTGTACCCAGGATAAAAGAGGCAACACGGCGCTGATGGGCGCCATTTTCAAGGGTGAAGTGAAGATCGCCCGGCGCCTGCTGGCCACCGACTGCAACCCCGACCAGCGCAATGGCGCCGGCCAGACCGCGGCGATGTACGCCGGGCTGTTCAAGCGGGTGGAGCTGCTCGATGCCCTGGTGACCAAGGGTGCCGACCTGAATGCCGAAGATCCGCTGGGCAACAGCGCCGCGCGTCTGGCCGACGGTGAAATCCACACCGCCGCGCCGCGCTGATCCGCTCCAGCTGAGCTATCATCGCGGTTTTTGCCGGGGGATCAGATGGCCAAGGCCAAGCGCATGTACGGCTGCACCGAGTGCGGCGCAACCTTTCCCAAGTGGGCCGGCCAGTGCGGTGAATGCGGAGCCTGGAACACCCTGACCGAAACCATGGTGGAAAGCGGCGGCGCCGCGGCCCCCAGCGGTCGCACCGGCTGGGCCGGCCAGCAGGCGCAGATCAAGACCCTGGCCGAGGTCAGTGTCGAAGAGATCCCGCGTTTTTCCACGGCTTCCGGCGAGCTGGACCGGGTGCTCGGCGGCGGTCTGGTCGACGGTTCGGTGGTGCTGATCGGCGGCGACCCGGGGATCGGCAAGTCGACCATTTTGTTGCAGACCTTGTGCAACATCGCCACCCGCATGCCGGCGCTCTACGTCACCGGCGAGGAATCGCAGCAACAGGTGGCGATGCGCGCTCGGCGCCTGGGCCTGCCCCAGGACCAACTGCGGGTGATGACCGAGACCTGTATCGAAACCATCATCGCCACGGCCCGGCTGGAGAAACCCAAGGTCATGGTGATCGACTCGATCCAGACCATCTTCACCGAGCAGCTGCAGTCGGCCCCTGGCGGTGTCTCCCAGGTGCGCGAAAGCGCGGCGCTGCTGGTGCGCTATGCCAAGCAGAGCGGCACGGCGATCTTCCTGGTGGGCCACGTGACCAAGGAGGGCGCGCTGGCTGGGCCGCGGGTTCTCGAGCATATGGTCGACACCGTGCTGTATTTCGAAGGTGAATCCGATGGCCGCCTGCGCTTGCTGCGGGCGGTGAAGAACCGCTTCGGCGCGGTCAACGAGCTGGGCGTGTTCGGCATGACCGATCGCGGCCTGAAAGAAGTTTCCAACCCTTCGGCGATCTTTCTCACCCGTGCCCAGGAAGAAGTCCCGGGCAGCGTGGTCATGGCCACTTGGGAAGGCACCCGACCGATGCTGGTGGAAGTCCAGGCGCTGGTGGATGACAGCCACCTGGCCAACCCGCGGCGGGTCACCCTGGGCCTGGACCAGAACCGCCTGGCGATGCTGCTGGCGGTGCTGCACCGCCATGGCGGCATCCCGACCCACGATCAGGACGTGTTCCTCAACGTGGTCGGCGGGGTCAAGGTGCTGGAAACCGCGTCCGACCTGGCGCTGATGGCGGCGGTGATGTCCAGCCTGCGCAACCGACCCTTGCCCCATGATCTGCTGGTGTTCGGCGAAGTCGGCCTGTCCGGCGAAGTGCGCCCGGTGCCGAGCGGCCAGGAGCGTCTCAAGGAAGCGGCCAAGCACGGCTTCAAGCGGGCCATCGTGCCCAAGGGCAATGCCCCGAAAGAGCCGCCACAGGGCCTGCGGATCATTGCAGTAACCCGTCTGGAGCAGGCGCTGGATGCGCTGTTCGAATAACCCTTGTGCCACTGAAAGGATGCAGTTCATGCGGATGACAGGAGCGGGCCTGGGTGCCCTCGGTTTTGCGTTGTTGTGGGGCAGCGGCCTGGCTGTAGCCAGTCAGGAGGATGCGCCGCACGGTTATCGGATCGCCCAGGAGTTGCTGGTCGGCGACGGCACGGTGCTCGAGGTGCTGGAAGACCGGCGCATCACCGCGCAATTGCACGCGCAGAGTTGGGGTAGCGGCCTGGACGAAGAAACCTTCGACGAGTCGACGGACAGCGAACACCAGCCGCAACTGGAGGCTCGGGTACGCCTGGTATCGGAGGTCGGCGAAGTGCTTGCCGAGCAGTCCTTGGGCTATCCGCTGGCGAAGGTGGAAAAGGCGCCGCTCAGCGGCCTGCCATACCCGGCGTTTTTCCTCACCGTCGACCAGACGGCTCCGCTGGGCAGCTACAGCGGCCCGGCCACGCAGCTCCTGGCTCCGACGCAAAGCCGACTGGAGCCGGTTCAGTATCGGGACGAAGGCGGGGAGCAGCGCCCGCTGGGGTTGGCCCAGACCGGCAAGGCGGCCTGGCAGATCCTTCCATCGGCGTCGGGCGCTACCGAGTCGATTGCCCAGGTGTCTTCGGCGCCTGCGAGCGAAGGTGACGATTTTGTCACCACGTACCGGATCTATCGCTGGGTGGACGGGCAGTGGGCCGCCGCCAGTCGGCAACAGCCAGGTTATTGGGATATGGAAAGCGAATTCCCCGAGCCCTCGGCGTTCCCCTGAGCGGCTGGCGGGAACAGGCGGGCGCTCAAACCTCCAGCAGCGCCCCCAGTTCGCGCTCCAGCTCCTGCGGGTCGGCGAGGTTGAGTTCGATCAGCCGGCGCAGATGTTCGATCGATTCCAGGTCTATATGCAGGCAGATGAAGCCCAGCTGACCGTGATCGTCGTGCGCCAGTCGCACGTCCATGCGCACTTCGGCGTCGTCGCTCAAATGGATATCGGCCTCGAACGGCTGGCTTTCGTCCCCCAGCCAGGGATCGGGGCGTTGGATCAGCATGCCCTTGAGCGAGAGATCGACCAACTGCACGGGCCAGCGATGAGGGCCCTGGCTCAGTTCGGTGCGGGCATCGAAAGCGATGCGTTTGAAACGGCGACGATCGGAATGGTGTTCGCTCATGAGCAGCCCCTCTGCATGGTGAAATGACTATAGACCAGACCCGGGTGCGCTCCCACCGCTAAAGCCAGCGGCGCACCTTGCGGCAATAGTCGCGGTAGCGGTCGCCGAACAACTCCAGCAGACGGATCTCGTCCGGCCGGATCACCGTCAGGTTCATCAGGTAGATCAGCAGCGGCAACAGCAGCCACGGCCACAGGCTGCCCAGCAGCAGGGCAATGGCGCAGTAGCCCAGGGTGTCGCCGAGATTGATGGGGTTGCGCGAGATCGCGAACGGGCCGTCGCACAGCAGGCGCCGGGGTTCGCCGAGATTGCTGCTGGTGGTGTGTCGTTGCCTGAGGCGCCACATCGCCCAGAACGACAGGCCCTGGCCGCCGATAATCAACAGCAGGGCCAGGGTGCGCAGCCAGCCGTTGACCGGGACCGGCAAGGGCACACCGTCGGCAAGCAACAGCGCCACCACCAGGAACAGCAGATACAGCAGCGGCGGTGACAGCAGCGGTCCATCGTGCGGCGAGGACATGGGCACTCCAGACGACAAGTCCTTACAGGTGCGACCGCTTTTTCGCCCGGGTGGTTCAGTGCTACCAGGAGCGGTTGCACCGAGGCGGTGCAAAACCTAGGGAAAAACTCAAAAGGACGCTCTAGACCAACGTGGGGGGTGGTCTTTGAGGCCAGTAGCGCTAAACTCCGGGTGGCTGTCTTTCTTGTCCACCCTGGCTGGAATAATAAAATGAAAAATAATAATAGCCCGCTACGCCACTTACCCTGGCTGGTGCTGGCAATCGTAGGAGCGTGCGCCCTCGGCGTGGTGGCATTGCGCCGAGGCGAGGCGATCAACGCCTTGTGGATCGTGGTCGCTGCCGTGGCCATCTATCTGGTCGCATACCGTTACTACAGCCTGTTCATCGCTAACAACGTGATGCAGCTCGATGCGCGCCGGGCCACCCCCGCCGTGCTCAACAACGACGGTCTGGACTATGTTCCGACCAACAAACACATTCTCTTCGGTCACCACTTCGCGGCCATCGCCGGCGCGGGCCCGCTGGTGGGGCCGGTACTGGCGGCGCAGATGGGCTATCTGCCCGGCACGCTCTGGCTGATTGCCGGGGTGGTGCTGGCGGGGGCGGTGCAGGACTTCATGGTCCTGTTCATGTCC
>Ga0207976_100340_pt1 | contig 20251 bp, 20 predicted proteins | sample LakWasMe94_HOW11_2_FD_183916 | JGI IMG/M metagenome (GOLD analysis project Ga0207976, IMG submission 183916) | Freshwater sediment methanotrophic microbial communities from Lake Washington under simulated oxygen tension - Sediment Metagenome... | ecosystem: Environmental > Aquatic > Freshwater >... | reverse complement strand
GCTCGACAAGTCCAAGCTGCCCAACTGGAAGCACCAGGACCCCGTGCTGCTCAAGCTGCTGGACAGCAACGACCCGGGCAACCAGTACGGCGTGCCCTACATGTACGGCACGGTGCTGATCGGCTTCAACCCGGCCAAGGTCAAGGCGGCACTGGGCGACAACGCGCCGGTGGACAGCTGGGACCTGGTGTTCAAGCCGGAGAACATGGAGAAGCTCAAATCCTGTGGCGTGGCCATGCTCGACTCGCCCACGGAAATCCTGCCGCTGGCCCTGCATTACCTGGGGCTGGACCCCAACAGCCAGAACCCGCAGGACTACGAAAAAGCCAAGGAGCTGATGCTGAAAATCCGCCCCTACGTCACCTACTTCAACTCGGCCAAGTACATGACCGATATCGCCAACGGCGACATCTGCGTGGCCATCGGTTACTCCGGCAGCTTCTACCAGTTCGGCAACCGCGCCAAAGAGGCCGGCAACGGCGTGGTGGTGGACTGGCGCCTGCCCAAGGAAGGCGCGCCGATCTGGTTCGACACCTTCGCCATTCCCAAGAGCGCGAAGAATGTCGCCGAGGCCCATGAGTTCCTCAACACCCTGCTGGACCCGAAAGTCATCGCGCCCATCAGTGATTTCCTCGGCTACCCCAATGCCAACAAGGACTCAATTCCGTTGATCAACAAGGAGATCACCGGCAACACCGACCTGACGCCAACCCCCGAAGCCTTGAAGAAGCTCTATGTGGTGCAGCCGCTGCCGCAAAAGCTGGAGCGCGTGCGCACCCGGGTCTGGACCAGCATCAAGTCGGACAAATGATCCGCCCCCGTCAGGCAGCCCCGCCCTGGGGCTGCCTGGTCTTCACTGCAATTCGAATACCTGGCAGGGGTTGCCGTTCAAGCGCCCCTCGAACACCGGGGTCGCCTGCTCCAAGGCAGTCCCTGCCAATAACGCCCGATCCTTGCGCGCCAGGATCACCCAGGCCGGACGCGGCAAAGACGCCAGCGGCGACAGATCGTCCTTGCCGATAAACCGCGGTTGCTCGTCGTGGTCCAGGTTCATCATGTAGCGCACCGCCCAGGTGTCCTTGCCCAGGTTGAGAAACACCAGGGTGCCGCGGTCCTCCCCACGCAGCTGCTCGACCTGCCCGACAAAACCCCGGGTATCGAATTGCAGGTCCTTGGCCGGCTCGATCACCTTCACCAGCAGCCACCACTGTGCCGCCAGGGCCAACAGGCTCAGCAGTACCAAGCGCCGTCCCGGCAAGTCGCGAGTGGTTCGCCAGCAGTACAGCGCCAGCCCCTGCAAACCGATAAAGACCGCGATCATCAGCGGCAATGACAGCGCTGGCCAATAACCGTGCTTCTGCCAGCTGTGCCGGCAGACCAGCAGCACCACGACACACAGCCCCGGCAACAGCGCCACCAGGCCGAGATAAAACCGCCGCGCCCCAACCAGCCAGCGCTGCGGCTTGAGCAGGCCGTAAGCCGCGACCGCCGCGAACATCGGCACCATGGGCAGGATGTAATAGGCACGCTTGAAGTGCGGCACCGACAAGCCGAGTAGGATCATCAGTCCGCAGGCGCCCAGGCGCACCAGCAGCTGCACCTGATCGTCCGTGTGCCGCGCGGACCATTGCCGGCGCAGGACGAACAGGGTCGCCAGCGCCAGCGGCACCACGGGGAAGTAACGGTAGAGGCTGAGCTGGAAGTAGAAGTAAAACGGCTCGCCGCTTTCATCCAGACGCCCGCTCACCTGCATCTGGTAGACCTGCCGGGCAAAGGCTTCGCCGCCGCTGAACTGCGCCAGCTGCATCAGCAGCCACCAGCAGGCGGCCAGCAGGAGCAGGCCGATCACCCCATGGACGATCACCTTCCTCGCCAGCCGCCAGGCGTCGTCCCGGGAACGGTAACGCCCCAGCGCCCAATAGGTGCAGGCCACGCCGCAGACCTCGATCAGCCCCAGGGGGCCACGGATGGCGAAGGCGATGACGAACAGTGGAAAAATCGCGTACTGCCGCAGGCGCGAGCCCAGTTGCTCGCCGCTGTGCAGCAGGTAAAAACAGCCCAGGCAGAGCAGCGAGACCATCTGGTCCAGGCACACCGAGCGCGACTTCTCCAGCAACTGGGTGGTCAGCGCCGTCAGCAGCACCGCCAGCAATGCCCAGGTGCGATCGAGCGGCGCCAGCAGGCGGTACAGCAACGCCAGCACCCCGGCCGAGGCCAGCGCCGTGGGCAGGATATTGGCCAATTGGTTGGGCGCACCGAACAGCTGGGCAAAGCCATAGCTGAACAAGGTGGCGGTGCCCGGATAGTCCGGGTAAGGCTCGCCGTAGGTGGTGGGGAACAGGCTCGCGCCGTGGCGGAACATCTCCTGCAAAAACAACCACCAGCGCCCATCGAAACCTTGCGCTGGCTGGTCCCAGATGCCGAACGTGAACAGGAACAAAGCGAGCAGAAAGACGCCCAACATCTCGATGCGAATGCGGTGGTGGTCCATGGATGATCCGTCAGAGGGTGCGTGCCCGAAGGCTTGGGCATGCCGGCTGCCATGTTGCAGCCGCAGGCCCTGAACCATCCCTGAACAGGCCGCAAAAAAATCCTGACCCGTCCATCAGCCCTACTCGCAAAGACAGGCTGGCGTCCCACTCCCTCCTGATCGCTCAGCCTGGCGTACTCAGCCCTCCTGCCGAAGAAACGGCAACAGATGAGCAATAAAGGCCTCGGGCGCCTCCTCGGTAATGAAGTGTCCACACCCCGGCACTATCGCCCCCTGAAGGTTCAGCGCGTTGCCCTGCATCGTCAGCAGCGGCGCATCGTGGGTGGCATGTTCGGCGCCAATGGCCAGGACCGGCATTTCCAACGGACGGCGGGCGCGCTCGCGGTTCTGCCGGATGCTTTCGGGGATGGCCCGGTAATAGGCGAACCCACCCCGCAGCCCGCCAGGCACCGAGTAGGCTTTGACATAGGTCTCGACCGCGACCCGCTCCTGGTGCACTGACCATTTTTCGAACATGTAGGCCAGGTATTGCGCCTCCCGCCCAGCGATCAGCATCTCCGGCAGGTCCTGCAACTGGTTGAACATGAAGTGCCAGAGAAAGATGTTCTGCCCGGGCGGCGCGAAGATCGCCGGCGCCTCGGCCAGGCCGGGAATCACCGCCTCCGTCAGGGCCAGTTTCTCCACCGCCTGCGGATAGTCGCAGGCCAAGGCGTAGGCCACCCACATGCCGACGTCATGCCCCACCACCGAGTACTGGCCGTACCCCAGCTCCAGCATCAGGGCATGCAGGCGAGACGCCGTGGTGCCGGTGTCGTAGCCCTGCTCGGGGCGATCGGACAGGCCCATGCCGGGCAGGTCGACCGCGATCGCCCGGTAACCCTGCCCGGCCAGCGCCTGCATGACATGGCGCCAGGTGAACCAGGTCTGCGGCCACCCGGGGATCAACAGCACAGGCCGGCCCTGGCCCTCACTGACATAGTGAATGCGCCCGCCGTCCACCTGTACGTAGCCGTGGCGGTAGTCACGCCCGGCAAACGCCTGCTGTTCGAAAAGATCCATGCTCAGCGCCCTTGATGTGAGGGCTGGGCAATGCCCAGCAGTCGGTTGATCTGGGTCTGGTCCACCGGCGCGCCGGCGAAGTCGTCGAAGACTTTGTCCGTCACCTGGATGATGTGCTGGTTGATAAAGGCCACGCCTTCGCGCGCGCCCTGCTCCTGGTCTTTCAGGCAGCACTCCCATTCCAGGGTCGCCCAGCCGGCATAGTCATAGAGCGCCAGCTTGGAAAAGACCCCCTTGAAATCCACCTGCCCGTCGCCCAGCGAACGGAACCGCCCGGCCCGGTCGGCCCAGGGCTGATAACCGCCGTAGATGCCCTGGCGGCCGGTGGGATTGAACTCGGCGTCCTTCACATGAAACATGCGAATGAACTCGTGGTAGATATCCAGGTAGTCCAGGTAATTGAGCTGCTGCAGGACAAAATGGCTGGGGTCGAAGAGCATCTTGCAGCGCTGATGGTTGCCGACCCGCTCCAGGAACATCTCGAAGGTCACGCCGTCATGCAGGTCCTCGCCCGGGTGGATCTCGTAGCACAGGTTCACCCCCTGCTCGTCACAAGCGTCGAGAATCGGCCGCCAGCGCTTGGCCAGTTCATTGAATGCCGAATCGACCAGGCCTTCAGGGCGCTGTGGAAAGGGAAAGAAATAGGGCCAGGCGAACGAGCCGGAAAAGGTCCCCATATCGCTGAGCCCCAGCCGGCGCGACGCCTTGGCCGACAGTTTCAGCTGTTCGAGGGCCCACTGGGTCTTGGCGCCACTGTCGCCCCGCAGGGCCGCCGGGGCGAAGCCGTCGCACAGGGTGTCGTAGGCGGGATGCACGGCCACCAACTGGCCGAACAGGTGGGTGGTCAATTCGCTGATCACCAGGCCATGTTCGGCCAGGGTGCCGCTGACCTCATCGCAATAATCCTGGCTGCTGGCTGCCAGGCGCACATCGAACAGGCGCTCATCCCAGGCCGGTACTTGCAGCGCCTTGAACCCCAGCCCCGCTGCCCAGGCGGCAATCGTGGGCAGGGTGTTGAATGGCGCTGCCGCATCACTGAATTGAGCCAGGTGCAGGCTCGGTCCCTTGAGGGTTTTCATCGTCCACTTCCTATTGTTTGTCGGTCGACAAACAATAGGGCGGCCCTCGACACCCCGTCAATACGACAGCTTGATTTTTTTGTCGATCGACCAATAATTGGCAGCACTCCCTTTGCATCGAGAACTGGACATGGCTGGCAGACCCCGCGAATTCGACCGAAAGCAGGCCCTGTACAAGGCGCGTGATGTGTTCTGGCAGCGCGGCTTCGAGGCCACGTCCATGTCCGACCTGGTGGACGCACTGGGCATTGCCTCGGCGCGCATCTATGCGGCCTTTGGCTCCAAGGAAGCGCTGTTTCGCGAGGCCATCGAAGTCTACGAGTCAGGCGACGGCGCCTTTGCCGATGCCGCCCTGGGCGACGACATCAGTGCCCGCGATGCCATCGAACGCATGCTCAGGGAAGCCGTCGAGCTCTACACCCAGCCGGACCGCCCCCTGGGCTGCATGGTGGTGTCCTCCGCCACCAATTGCTCGGCGGACAACGACGGCATCAGGGAATGGCTGGCCGAACATCGCCGCGACCGGACCCGCTCCATCATCGAGCGCCTGGAGCAGGCCGTGCGCTCTGGCGAGCTGCCCAAGCGCACCGACGTGACGTCCCTCGGGGACTGCTACGCCACGGTACTGCATGGGCTGTCGGTGCAGGCCCGGGACGGTATCGGCAAGTCGCGACTGCTGGCGATGATTCCCATGGCCATGGCGGCCTTCGATGCGCAAAGCGAAGCGGCCACATAGCCCTCACCGAACCGCCAACCGCGGACAAAAAAACGGCCCGGCGGGATCACCGCCAGGCCGCATTCGAGTCATAACGCGAGTTACAGAAAAACCGCCGAGAGCATGCCCAGCGCGCCCAGACAACAGCCGATCAAGGTGCCGCGTCCCGGCAACTCACGGAACACCGACCAGATCACCAGCGGTTCGAGCAGCAACAGCGAAGTCACCGACACCACCGTGATCATCCAGATATCGCCGACCGCCAGGTAGCCCAGCCAATAGGCGCCAATCAGGCAGATGCCGGCGAAACACATGATCAGCACGGGCAACGCCAGGTCCGGCCATGACGTATTGCCCGTATGCGCCAGGCGGGCGGCGACCACTTCGCTGTAGATCGCGCAGAACTCGCCCAGCACCATCAGCCCTACAGCAGAAACTCCGAGTAATTCTTTGGACATATGACAAACCCCTTGGTATTGAGAGCCAGATTTTTCAGCTCCCAGGCAGCAATGGCTCCGCTGACGGAGCCGCCATGACGATGCCGAGGGGTTTGCTCTAATTCAGTGACCGTGAGGAACCTGAACATGTCCATCTCCTGCGTGGTGGGTGGTACGGGCGCCCGCTGGCGCCATGGGCGGTTGCGGGCCGCTATCTGTATAGGGTATTTCCGGGGCGGCCGACACGGCTTTTTTGTAGGGCATTTGTGGGTTCGCCACCACAGGGGCCGCTGCCGCCAGCCTGAAAGGCCTGCGCTACTCGGCCCGGAAATTCCAGACGATCTCCACCACCCGCACGGCCAGGATCAGGTACAGCAGGAACAGCGCGACCTGCAGCACCCGGTGATAAGGCAGCTTGGCCAGCCGGCGCAGGCCGTCGCTGACATTGAGCAGCATCAACAGCGCCGACACCGTGATCAGCCCCCAGCCGGTCAGACTGGAGCCGAACAGGCCCATGAACACATGTTGCTCGCTGTGCAGCGCATTGGTCCCGGCGGCGAACAGCAAGGCGCAGACCAGCAGGTTCTTGAAGTTGTCGAAGACCCGCGTATTCAGGTCGCCGTCCAGCAGATCCAGATACTTTCGCCACAGTTTGCGCATGTTCAGGGCACCTGTTCAGCCGCGGGGAAGAAAGGCGCCCGGAGCGTTTTCAGGGGCCTGAAGGCCCGCCGGGCGCACCTTCCAGCGTAGTGACGATTGCCGCAATCTGCTTGCGATCCGCGGCCTGCCTCAGACCCGCAGGCGCACGGTCTCGAACAGCGCCCGGTCCTCTTTGCGCGCCGAGCGCGCGTGCCGGCGGATCACCTGCAGCAGGCAATCGGTGAAACACAGCGCCGGGTTGCTGAGGGCGACGTTGCAACGGGTGACAATGCTCAGGTGCCGGGGTTCGAACTGTTCTTCCAGTTGCAACGACACCAGCCGCCCGAGGAACGGCGGCGCGGTGCTCATGATGGTCGGGCCCCAGGTACACATGTCGCCGTGCTCGACCAGCATCTGCAGGATCGCCAGGGAATGGGCGCGGACGATGCGGCGCTCGTCGATCTGCGCGCCGTGGCGCCAGAAAAGGTCCTGCATCAGCGCGTCGTGGCCATCCGGGGCGTAGTTCAGGGTCCATTGCTGATCCAGCAGTTCGTGGATCGAGCGGGCATCCTGCCGGGCATGGCCCTGGCGCACCAGCACCGAGGTCTGATAATCCAGCAGGGTCTCGCAGGAAAAATCCTGGGGCGCCTGGGACGGGTGCAACTGGCCGATGGCGAAGTCCATGCTGCCGTCGCGCAGCAGCGGCTGGGCCACCGCCATCAGGCTTTCGAACAGCTCCAGGCGCACCTCTGGCATGCGCTGGCGAAACTCCAGCACCACTTCCGGCAGCAGGGTCAGGGCGATCCACGGCGTGACCCCGACACACAGCCGGCCGCTGTTTTTCCCGCGCAACTGATCCAGCTCGGCCTGGGCATGCTCCAGTTGCTTGAGCACCAGCCGGGCGTGGGTCAGCAGCACCTTGCCGTACTCGGTGAAGTTCAGGCCGCTGGGGGTGCGGACGAACAGCGGCAACTGCTGGGCGGTTTCCAGCTCGCGCAGCGCCTTGGTCACGGCCGCCTGGGACAGGTTCAGCGAACGCGCGGCGCCACGAATGCTTCCGGTCTCGGCGCTGGCGATCAAGGCTTGGAGTTGATGCAGTTTCATCGGCGTGCCCAGGTGACAACTTCGGGTTGTCATCATAACCAAACTGAGCCTCCCCGACAGGCCGCCCGATGCCTAAGATCAGCCCAACAGCGCCTCGACGATTCGCCCGACGGGTCCGAGCTGGCGAGCGACCTTAGCCGAGGAACCCCATCATGAACGCCCGTTACGTGCTACCCGAGATAGCCGAACAGCAGAATGCAATGATCGCCCTGCGCCGCCAGATCCACGCCCACCCCGAACTGGGGTTCGAAGAGTTCGCCACCAGCGCACTGGTGGCCGGGCAGCTGCGCGAATGGGGTTATGAGGTCAGCACCGGGGTCGGCCGCACCGGCGTGGTGGCCACCCTGAAAAACGGCGAAGGCCGCGCGCTCGGCCTGCGGGCTGACATGGACGCCCTGCCGATCCAGGAAACCAGCGGCGTGCCCCACGCCAGCCGGGTCGACGGGGTGATGCATGCCTGCGGTCACGACGGCCATACCGCCACCCTGCTGGCGGCGGCGCACTACCTGGCGCGCTCGCGCAACTTCAAGGGCACCCTGCAACTGATTTTCCAGCCCGCCGAAGAGGGCCTGGGCGGCGCCCGGGCGATGCTCGATGACGGCCTGTTCGAACGTTTCCCCTGCGACGCGGTGTTCGCGATGCACAACGTGCCGGGCCATCCGACCGGGCACCTGGGCTTCTACAGCGGGCCGTTCATGGCCTCGGCCGACACCGTGACCGTCAAGATCATCGGCCACGGCGGGCATGGCGCGGTGCCGCACAAGGCGATCGATCCGGTGCTGGTGTGCGCCTCGATCGTGGTCGCCCTGCAAAGCATCGTCGCGCGCAATATCAACCCCCAGGACACGGCCATCGTCAGCGTCGGCGCGATCCATTCCGGCAGCGCCTCCAATGTGATCCCGGCCTCGGCCGACATGAGCATCAGCGTGCGCGCCCTGACGCCCGAGGTCCGCCAGTTGCTCGAACGGCGCATCACCGAGCTGGTGCATGGCCAGGCCGCGAGTTTTGGCGCCCAGGCGCAGATCGACTATCAGCACTGCCATCCGGTGCTGATCAACCACGCCGAGGAAACCGCCCTGGCCCGGGAGGTGGCCCGCGAGTGGCTGGGCGAAGAGCAGTTGATCCACGACCTCAAGCCGTTCACCGCCAGCGAGGATTTCGCCTTCATGCTCGAACGCTGCCCCGGCAGCTACCTGGTGATCGGCAATGGCCAGGGCGAAGGCAGCTGTCTGCTGCACAACCCGGGTTACGACTTCAACGACCACTGCCTGCCCATCGGTGCGACCTACTGGGTCAAGCTGGCCGAGCGTTTTCTCGGCTGAAAGGGCAGGTAGCGACAAAAGGCTGTAGCAGTGTCATCACTGACGTAGCCAGCGATTAACCGAGGAAAAAACAATGAAAAAAATGATCGCTGCGGTTTCATGGGTGCTGTTGTCGGTATCAGCGACCGCCGGCGCGGCCGACTGGTCGGGCAAGGTGCTGAAGCTGGGTGTGGACCCGACCTACCCGCCCCTGGAATACAAAGACCCCGACGGCAAGCTGAGCGGGTTTGGCATCGACATCGCCGAAGCCCTCTGCGCCGAGCTGAAAGCCCGTTGCGTGTGGGTCGAAAGCAGCTGGGACGGGATGATCCCCGCCCTGCTGGCGCGCAAGTTCGACGCCATCGCCTCGTCGATGACCGTCACCCCCAAGCGCATGACCCGCATCGCCTTCACCGACAAGATCTCCAACGCCCCCGCGCGGCTGATCGCCAAGCGCGGCTCGGGCCTGGTGCCGACCCTCGACTCGCTCAAGGGCAAGCGGGTCGGCGTCGAACAGGGCTCGGCCCAGGAGGCCTATGCCAAAGCCAAGTGGGGCGCCCAAGGGGTGCAGATCCTGTCCTATCAGAGCCAGGACCAGGTGTATGCCGACCTGCTCGTCGGCCGTCTCGACGCCTCGTTGCAATCGTCGATCCAGGCCAGCTACGGTTTCCTGTCCAAACCCATCGGCAAGGAGTTCGAGTTCGCCGGCGACACCCTCAGCGACCCGGGCTTTTTCGGCGTCGGCGACGGCATCGGCCTGCGCAAGGACGATGTGGAACTGCGCGAAGACCTGAACAAGGCGCTGGCGACCATCCTGGCCAACGGCACCTACGCCAGGATCAACCGCAAATACTTCGACTTCGATATCTACGGCGGGCCCTGACCCCGACTCCGCAACCCCAGGCGCGACGCCCACCGCGACCACGGCCGCGTCGCTGCTTTTTCAGCTCACTCTAATAACAACAAGGGGCGTGAAATGCTTCTGGAAGGTTTTGGCCCGCAGATTCTGCAGGGCACCCTGACCACCCTCGAACTGGCCCTGTCGTCACTGCTGCTGGCGGTGCTGCTGGGGCTGCTCGGCGCCAGCGCCAAGGCCTCCGGCAACCGTGCCTTACAGGCAGTTGCCGGCGGCTACACCACGCTGATCCGCAGCATGCCGGACCTGGTGATCATGCTGCTGTTGTTCTTCAGCCTGCAGATGCTGCTCAACCAGTTCACCGACTGGCTGGAAATGGCGCAGATCGACATCGACCCGTTTGTGGCCGGGGTACTGACCCTGGCCTTCATCTACGGCGCCTACTTCACCGAGACCTTTCGCGGCGCCTTCCAGGCGGTGCCCCGGGGCCAGCAGGAAGCGGCCAGGGCCTATGGCATGAGCCGCGCCCAGACCTTTCGCAAAGTGCTGTTTCCACAGATGTTGCGCCATGCCCTGCCGGGTATCGGCAACAACTGGCTGGTGCTGATCAAGTCCACGGCGCTGGTGTCGATCATCGGCCTGAGCGATGTGGTCAAGGCCACCCAGGACGCCGGCAAAGGCTCGATGCAGTTCTTTTACTTCACCCTGGTCGGCGGTCTGATCTACCTGGCCATCACCAGCCTTTCCAACCTGATGCTGATCTGGTTGAGCCATCGTTACTCGGTGGGCGTCAAGAGGGCCTCGCTATGACCGGCATTCTCGAAGACTACTGGCAGGCCTACCTGTGGAGCGATGCCGCCCAGCTGTCCGGGCTGGCCATGACCCTGTGGCTGCTGGTGCTGTCAGTGCTGATCGGCTTCACCCTGGCGCTGCCCTTGTCCCTGGCGCGGGTCAGCCGCAACCCGCTGCTGCGCACTCCGGTGTGGCTCTACACCTACGTGTTTCGTGGCACGCCGCTGTATATCCAGTTGCTGTTCTTCTACGCCGGGGTCTACAGCCTGAGCGTGGTACGCGCCCAGGACTTTCTCGACGCGTTCTTTCGCGACGGCTTCAACTGCACGGTGCTGGCGTTCGGGCTCAACACCTGCGCCTACATGACGGAGATTTTCGCCGGTGCCATCCGCTCCATCGCCCATGGCGAGGTCGAAGCGGCCAAGGCCTACGGCATGAGCCGATTCACCTTCTACCGGCGCATCCTCCTGCCGTCGGCGCTGCGCCGGGCGCTGCCGTCCTTCAGCAATGAAGTGATCCTGATGCTGCACTCCACCTCGGTGGCCTTTACCGCCACGGTGCCGGACCTGCTGAAGGTCGCCCGCGACGTCAACTCGGCCACCTACGCCTCCTTCAGCGCCTTCGGCATTGCCGGCGTGCTCTACGCCTGCAGCGCTTTTGTCCTGATCTGGCTGTTCCGCCGCGCCGAACTGCGCTGGCTGGCCTACCTCAAGCCACAGACACACTGATCTCCAACGGAGAGGCTCGCATGTACCCATTGATCGTCGAAGACCTGCACAAGAACTACGGGAGCCACGAGGTGCTCAAGGGCGTGTCGCTCAAGGCCAGGGCCGGCGATGTGATCAGCATCATCGGCTCCTCCGGCTCCGGCAAAAGCACCTTTCTGCGCTGCATCAACTACCTCGAACAACCGTCCGGCGGACGCATCGTGGTCAACGCCGAGGAGCTGCGCACTCGCAGGAACCGCCTGGGCGAGCTGTGCGCGGCCGACCCGAAACAGCTGCAGGCAATGCGCAGCAAACTGGCGATGGTGTTCCAGCACTTCAACCTGTGGAGCCACATGACGGTGCTGGAAAACATCATCGAATGCCCGATCAATGTGCTGGGCATCGCCCGGGACGAGGCCATCGAACGGGCCCGCAAGTACCTGGACAAAGTCGGCCTGCCGGCCAAGGTCGAGGCCCAGTACCCGTCCTACCTGTCCGGCGGCCAGCAACAGCGCGTGGCCATCGCCCGGGCGCTGGCCATGGAACCGCAGGTGATGCTGTTCGACGAGCCGACCTCGGCCCTCGACCCGGAGCTGGTATCAGAGGTGCTGCGGGTCATGCAGCAACTGGCCGAGGAAGGCCGGACCATGGTGGTGGTCACCCATGAAATGGCCTTCGCCCGTGAAGTCTCCAACCACGTCATGTTCCTGCATCAGGGCCGGGTGGAAGAGCAAGGCCCGCCCGCTCGGGTACTGGAAGCCCCCAGCAGCGAGCGGCTGAAACAGTTCCTTTCCGGCAGCCTCAAGTAACCGCCCGGCACGCCCCGCGCCAACGGTCGCTCAGCGCCGATCCGCGGCGGCCTGCGCCTCGGGCAGCAGGCAACCATTGGCCAGCCACTGGCAATTGCGCGCCCACTGGTAACGCTGCTCCAGTTGGCTGCCCTCGTCGTAGTAGCTCAGGCGCAGTTGGCTGGCACTGAAATCGAGCTTGGCGAAACCGGCGCGCGACGCCGAAAAGCGCGTGTCGTCCCGCGGCGCCCCCAGCGCATAGAGCTTCTGCCCGCCCGCGCCGGAAATCACCCAGGCCGGCTCGCCGGGGCGCAGGATCAGTTGCTGGTTGTGGTCGTGCCCGGCCAGAAACACATCGACCTTGCTGCGCTGCAAGGCCGGCAACAGCGACGCCAGCAAGGCGTCATCGTCGCCATGCAGCCCCTCGTTGCGCAGCGGGTGGTGGGCCGCGACCACACGCCAGACCGGTTCGGGCCCCGCCTGCTGGAAGGCCTGCTCGATCAACGCGGCCTTTTGCGCCAGGGCGTCACGGGGCGCCGCGGTGTCGAGAAACACCATCCGCAGCAGCGGGCGGCCATCGACCTCACCGAAGTCCTTCACATAGTCGTGCGCCGGCATCTGCCAGCGCCCCGAACCGACATGCTGCCGGCAGTAGTCGAGCTCGACCTCCTGGGACAGCGGGTAATCGTGGTTGCCCAGCACGGCGTAGAACGGCACACGGCTGAGCCAGCGCCCCCAATAGACCCGCTCGAATTTCATCTCCCAGTTGCGGTCCGCGGTGCCGGTCAGGGATTTACCGTAGAAGTTGTCCCCCAGCAGCACCACCAGGTCCAGGCGCCCGTCCCGTTCGGCCACCCGTTCCATGGACTGCGCGACTAGCCACTGTTGCAGCCTGCCACTGCCCTGGTCGCCCAGCGCTATCAACGACACGCTGGAGGGGGCCAGGCCGGTCAATGGCACGTAGGGCGCGGGCGGTGTCAGCAGCCAATACGCAGCGAGCAGCACCAACAACGACAGCAAGGCCATGGCCACACCGATCCGGCGCAGGTTTCTTTTAACGACGGGGACATTGTTCAAGGCAAGCGACTCGGCGAACGGCGGGCAGGACACCGGAGAAACGGCGTCGGATGACAGCACCACTAGATCACACCCGTTGTTCACGATTTGTTAAGAAACCACCCCGTATACTTTTTTCATGCGCGCCTCTTGCTCGGCCTCTTTTTCCCCACCGGTAGCTCTCAGCCCATGTCACGCCCCGCCCCGCTGTTGCTTCTGCTTGCCGCTCTGCTGTTCTTCTTCGCCCTGGGCAACCACCAGTTGCAAGGCTCCACCGAAGCCCGGGTGGCCGGGATCGCCATGCAGATGCACCTGGACAATGACTGGGTGACGCCGCGCCTGTTCGGCCAGCCCTTCCTGGAAAAACCGCCGCTGAGCCTGTGGCTCGACGCCAGCGCCATCCGGGTATTCGGTGGCACGCCGTGGGCGGTGCGCCTGGCGTCGGCCTTTGCCGGGCTGTTCAGCGTGCTGCTGCTGTACGCCATGCTGCGTCGCTTTGGCCGCCCGAAAGTGGTGGCCTGGGTGGCCGGCGCCATGCTGGCGACCATGGCCAGTTACTGGAGTAACGTGCGCGGGGTCGGTGAAGACGCCCTGCTCAGCCTTGGCGTGACCCTGGCGCTGCTGGCGTTTTTCCAGACGCAACAGCGCCAGGCCGAACAGCAGCCGGCCACCCTGAGCTGGCTGCTGTTCGCCCTCGGCATCGCCATCGCCACCCTGAGCAAGGGCGTGCTGGGCCTGGCGATGCCGGGCGTGGTGATCTTCGCCTACCTGCTGGCCGACAACCTGATCGAAAAACGCTTCGCCCTCGGCCACTGGCTCAAGCCGGGCCTGCTCACCGTCCTCGGCCTGGTGCCGCTGCTGATCTGGCTCTACCTGTTGTACCAGCGTGGTGGCCTGCAGGCCCTGGGCGAAGTGCTGTGGACCAACAGCGTCGGGCGGTTCGATGGTTCCTTTGAAGAGGCCGGGCATTACGAACCCTTCTATTACTACCTGGCCAAACTGCCGCAAGCCTTCCTGCCGTGGAACATCCTGGTCTACCTGGGCCTGTGGCACTTTCGCAAAAGCCTGGTGAAAAACCGCTACCTGCTGTTTTTCAGCCTGTGGCTGGTGGCCCAGTTCACCCTGCTGTGCCTGGCGTCGAGCAAACGCACCGTGTACCTGATGTCGCTGACCCCGGCCGCGGCGGTGCTGGCGGCCGAATACGCGGCAGTGCTCTACGAGCGCCTGCGCCTGCGCGCCGCCGGTGAGGGTTTCTGGAGTGTCGTGGGGCGTCAGCGTCGCGGCCTGGCCATTGGCGTGCTGACGCTGGTGCTGGGCAGCTACCTGGCGACCGCGCAATGGGTCGCGCCGCGCGCCGATCGCCAGCTGTCCTTCGTGCCGCTGATCACCGAGATTCAGACGCTGCAGGCCGCCGGCCAGCAGGTGGCGCTGTATCAGGCCAACGAGCGCGCAGGCGGCGCCAGCGTGTTCTACACCCAGAGCCTGCTCAAGGACGTGCAGACCGAGGCCCAGTTGCAGGAATACCTCAGCGCCTCGCCGAACAACGTGGCGGTCATGGCCCTGCAGGAAGACCCCACGCCACCGCTCAAGGTACTGAAGAAGGTCACGATCAGTCGCCAGGCCTACTACTTTGTCAGCCAATGACTGGCACAGTGAGCGCCCATAAAAAAGGCACCCTCATGGGTGCCTTTTTTTATCTCGTCGCCAGGCTTTCGCGCTGGCGGCGCCATGGCTCACTGAACGTTTTTCAGCTTGACCACATCGCCGGAGACCTTGGTGGTGTAACCGCTCAGTACCCAGGCCCAGAACCAGTTTTCCTGGATCTGGGTGTTGATCATTGCGTCACCGCCCTTGGCCTGGATGGCCGCGGTCTGGGCGCGGACGAAGCGGTTGTTCTGCCGGATTGGAATGACCCCGAACAGCATGATGCCGGTAGCCGTTGCTTCGCTGTGGCCGACCACGGTGTACTGGCTACTATCAAGTTGCTGAGTTTTCATCGCGGTGCCGGTGCAGCCAGCCAGGGCCAGGACAACCAGCGCAGAGGCGGCGATTTTGCTCAAGTGTTTCATGCATGACTCCATAAACCAGGAACCCGGGAACTCTTTTCTCCGGGGCGCGCACCCTAACAGTTCTGATCAGCAAAAAAACACCGGCAAGCACCAAAAATTGCCCCTTGGCCCTCTCCCGCCAGGCGCCTAGCAACAACGATTGGGTCAGCTACCGAAGCACCGTTAGCGGTCCGCCGCTGCGATCGGCACCGCGGACGGGTCGGGCCCCGGCTCGGTGCGTGCCAGCACCGGCTGTTCCAGGCGCGCGCGGCCATAAAACAGCAGCGCGACCAGCAGGCAGGTCAGCCACACCACGATGCCCGCCCAGAAGGTATGGGACATGTAGTGCCAGCCCTGCAGCACCCGGGTGGTGCCATAGACGAAGCCCAGCAGCAGCGAGCCGTGCAGCAGCGCCTTGGAATGGCGCCAGCGATAACGCCGGGCCACGAAATACAGCGCCAGCATGGTGAAACCGCCGGAGGCATGGCCACCCGGCCAGCAGCGGCCGTCACCGGCGGTCTTCAACAGCTCGAAGTTCTGGTACCACTCCTTGTGCTCGATCTTGCCGGCGTACTGGGTGGTTTCCACCGGGCAATACACGCTGGTGTGGCCCTTGAGGTAGTGAATCGCACCGGTGCACAGGGCGAAGGCCACCACCACGAACAAAAAGTCCCGGCGATGGCGCGCGGTAAAACGCAGCACCGGCGCTACCCGGATCTTCTCCAGCAAAGCCTTGCCCCGGCCGAACCTTGCGCCCTTGAACAGCGGCCAGACGAATGACAGCAACAGCCCGATGAGCGCCAGTTCAGCGGCCCAGTTGGGAATGATCCGCGCCCATTTGTGGGTGATCTTCTCGAACAGATGGGAGTGATCCAGCGGGAAGGTCTGGCTCACCGGGTCGTAGAACAGGTTGCTGAAGGCGATGTCGATCTTGGTCATGTCGAACATCAGGAACACCAGCGCCGCGCACAGCAGCGGGAGGCCAAGGTTCCACAAGTAAAAGCGGGAACGGGAAAGCGCCTGCATAGTCAGGGTCTCGGGCAAGGGACGGTCAGGGACGATTGAAGGCAACGGAGCGCCAGTCACTGGCTTCGATGAAGCCGAGCATTTTCGGGTGGCCGTCGAGGGTATCGGTGGAGACGAACAACGAGGCGCCGTAGCCCAGAGTCGAAGACGGCAGCTTCAGCGCCTTCTCCAGCGCGGCCATGCATTCGCTGTGGGTCACCAGCACCAGGTTGCGCCCGGCCACCTTGTGCGCCAGGGCATCGCGCAACATGCTGCGTTTGCAGTTGATCAGCCAGTCTTCGCCGCTGCCGGCCTTGCTGAACATATAGCCTGCGGTCTGCACCGCGCGGGTCAGCGGGCTGTGATAGATGTCGGCCTTGTCCAGCCCCAGGTGCTCGAACTGCGCGCCGACGCCCACCGCCACGTCACGGGCACGGTCGGTGATGCCATCGGGCACGTTCAGGCAGGCGGCGTTGGAATGGTCGCAACGCTCGACGTGACGAATCAGCACAATCATCTGGCCCTTGGCCCAGCCGGCGCTCAGCGCCTTGGCTCCGGCCAGGTTGCCATGGGCCAGGTCCGGCACCGCCGCGGGCTTGAGCAGAAAGAACACCAGCGGCAGCACCAGCAAGGCCACCAGGCTTATCACCAGGGTGTTGCGATAACGGGCAAAACGGCTCGCGACAAGCGCGGGTTTTGCCACCGGAAGACTGAGTCCTGACGCCACGTGCGAGCCGCCCCTATATGACCACCAGACATTGAGTTGAGCAGCGCAGCAGAAGCTAACCGCCGCTCATGACAAATCGAGTGCGAGGCACCCGATCGATGAACGGACTTTAGGCAGCGAGGCGTAGGCCAGGAGTGAAACGAATGTGAAAAAAAGCTCAATCGGCCAGACGGTTTCCTGAGCCAAATCAGACCCTTGAAAAGCCCCAAAATGGTGCAAAAAACTAATCTGACGAAATTGTTTCAGCTATTGCCCCTGCCGCCGATACACACCTGCGAACAAATCCTTGCTGGCCACCAATAACAACAATCTTCCAGCGATACACGATCAAGAAGCACAACGTTCCTGGAGGAATTGCATGAATAGCTGGTTCGGCAACATCAGCGTCAATCTCAAGTTAGGCCTGGGCTTCGGCCTGGTCCTGGCCCTGACTACCATCCTCGCCATCACGGGCTGGACCAGCCTGGGCGGTCTGATCGACCGCAGCAACTGGATGAGCGACATCACCCAATTGAACACCGGGCTGACCAAGCTGCGCGTGACCCGCCTGCAATACATGCTGACCAACGGCGACGAAACCGCCGCGCAGAATGTGCAGACCACTCTGGACGACTTCTCGGCCCAGCAGCAGAAGCTGCAGAACAGCTTCAAGAACCCGGCCAACGTCAAGCTGCTCAAGGAACAGGGCGCCACCATCAGCGCCTACCAGGCGTCCCTGAACAAGATGCGCAACGCCTACCGCAACGCCAATGCCGCCCGCGTGGTGATGAACGGCAACTCCGAAGCGGCGCGCAACCTGATCAACTCCATCACCGCGCACGTGCAGCAGATGCCCCTGAGCGACCAGCGCTTCGAGCAGTTCCAGGCCATCACCAAGGCCCGCGAAGAATTCCTGCTGGCGCGCTTCGAAGCCCGTGAATACATCTACAACAGCACCCCGGACGCCGAACGCAATGCCGTCACCCAAATGGACGCCGCGATTGCCGCACTGGGCCCCCTGGACAGCCATTTCAGCAGCACCCAGGGCGATGCCCTGCGTCAGTTGAAAGCCGCCTTGGGCGACTACCGCACCTCCCTGCTGACCTTCAAGACCGCCGTCGGCGAAGCCGGCCAGGCGCGCAAGGAAATGACCGAACAAGGCGCCCTGATCGTCAGCCAGAGCGAAGAGCTGTACCAGTTCCAGCTCGACCGCCGCGACGAAGAAAGCGTCCAGGCCCGCAGCCTGCAAATGATCAGCACCCTGCTGGCGCTGCTGGTGGGCATCCTGGCCGCGGTGATCATCACCCGCCAGATCACCCGTCCGCTGCGTGAAACCATGACCGTGGTCGAGCGCATCGCTTCCGGCGACCTGACCCAGGACGTGCGCGTCACCCGCCGCGACGAGCTCGGCGTGCTGCAACAAGGCATCGGCCGCATGGGCGTGACCCTGCGCGAACTGATCGGTGGCATCCGCGACGGCGTGACCCAGATCGCCAGCGCCGCCGAAGAACTGTCGGCGGTGACCGAAGAAACCAGCGCCGGGGTCAATAGCCAGAAGATCGAGACCGACCAGGTGGCCACCGCCATGCACGAGATGACCGCCACCGTGCAGGAAGTCGCGCGCAACGCCGAAGAAGCCTCGCAAGCCGCGGCCGCCGCCGACGGCCAGGCCCGCGAAGGCGACAAGGTGGTGGCCGAAGCCATCGCACAGATTGAGCGCCTGGCCAGCGAAGTAGTGCGCTCCACCGACGCCATGAGCGTGCTGCAACAGGAAAGCCAGAAGATCGGCAGCGTCATGGACGTGATCAAGGCCGTGGCCGAGCAGACCAACCTGCTGGCCCTGAACGCCGCCATCGAAGCCGCCCGCGCCGGTGAAGCCGGTCGTGGTTTCGCCGTGGTCGCCGACGAAGTCCGCGCCCTGGCGCAACGCACGCAGAAGTCCACCGAGGAAATCGAAGGCCTGGTGGCCGGCCTGCAGAACGGCACCCAGCAAGTGGCCAACGTGATGAACAACAGCCGCAACCTGACCGACAGCAGCGTCGACCTGACCCGCAAGGCCGGTGCCTCCCTGGAGAACATCACCCGCACGGTGTCGAACATCCAGTCGATGAACCAGCAGATCGCCGCCGCTGCCGAACAGCAGAGCGCCGTGGCCGAGGAAATCAGCCGCAGCATCATCAACGTGCGCGACGTCTCGGAACAGACCGCCGCCGCCAGCGATGAAACCGCCGCCTCCAGCGTCGAACTGGCCCGCCTGGGCAACCAGCTGCAAATGATGGTCAGCCACTTCCGCGTCTGACCCTCGCCGTCGCCCCGGGAACAACGAGGCGCCCACAAGGAAGTGGGCCCCCATCACCACCGCGCAATCACCCCTGCCGCAACACCCCCTGCCGGCCCGCGCCATCCAGCAACGCATCCACCACCGCCCGCGCCATCTCCACCGAATGAATCATCGACCAGATCAGGCCACGCTCAATGCCGCTGGCACTGGTGATCTCATCCGCCGTCTCCTCGGCGCACTTGAGCAACAACGACACATGCAACAACGCCTCCTCGGCACTGACCCCAGCGCGTACTGCAAACAACGGACGACCGTTGCCGTCGCGACAACCGAAAGAAGCACTGCCGGTTTCCTGCAAAGCACAGTGCAAAGGCTCCCCCTCAACGCAACTGTCCAGCGCCTGACGAAGGGTTTGATTTGGGATTTCCAGCTGAACGATCCGTTCGCGACTGGGCGAAAGCATGGGCGGATCGGGGACGAGCTTTTTCATGGCGGATCCTCTTGGAATGGAGCTACCACCTACCGCTGCTAAACGAATGAGGGTGGCAGCTGTACGCGGGTTAGCAGACCGGTCCAAGACGCCCGGCGCACCCGAAGGCGCCCCACGCACAGCCGCCATGACAGCAACCGAAAAAAGCTGGTTGAGCTGACAGCGATACCTGCGTGACTTGGAAGCGAGCTGCTAAACCCGATCACCGAAAAACCGGTGACGAACCCGAGGCTAGACAGCGCCCTTCCCAGACGCAAGCGGCCCGGAGTTTCTCGGAAAAGCCTTACAAAGGAAAGCGAAGCGCCTCACTTTCAGACAGCGTCCTACATGACAAAACCTGTCATCCGGAAGACCGAATCGCGAGCAAGCTCGCTCCTACAAAAGGCGCCGATATAGCCGCGATCCCTGTAGCCGCTGCCGAGCCTGCGAGGCTGCGATAGGACCGAAGGTCCTCCAGCGGTTTCAATATCCTTGCGCCCGCTTCGCGGTCGATCGCAGCCTCGCAAGCTCGGCAGCGGCTACAGGGTTCAGCGTCGACCGGCAGGTCGCGCCCGGCTTTGGCTTTGGCTTTGGCTTTGGCTTTTGATCTTGATCCACCCGCCCCATCGGGAGGCCGAGTGGAGGTGTTCATCAGGGGGATGGCGCGCAGCGCCCCTCGACGCAGTCGAGGACATCGTATGGAGGTCGAAGCGAAGCC
>Ga0207976_100338_pt1 | contig 20294 bp, 18 predicted proteins | sample LakWasMe94_HOW11_2_FD_183916 | JGI IMG/M metagenome (GOLD analysis project Ga0207976, IMG submission 183916) | Freshwater sediment methanotrophic microbial communities from Lake Washington under simulated oxygen tension - Sediment Metagenome... | ecosystem: Environmental > Aquatic > Freshwater >... | reverse complement strand
GGCCGAGGGGTACCTGGATGGGTAAGAGATGGCAGGGGCGGCTGGATTCGAACCAACGCATGGCAGGATCAAAACCTGCTGCCTTACCGCTTGGCGACGCCCCTATCTCTGGTGTTGCTTGCTTTCACTGCAAGGCCCGTGGGAGGACCTCTGCAAGAACGCGCGGAAATTTATCAACTTTTTCGTCGTCTGTGAAGCCACAAATGCATAAATTTGTTTTTAAAACAGCTACTTACTTTTTTGGCCGGGACTGAGGTAAAACCGCCGATACCTGGCAGCCGCTATACAACGGGCGCCGGCTGCCGATCAGCAGCCAACAACGACGGCGACGCGTTTAGCGATTCCCCCGCCGGCAACTTGGTGCAAAATACCCCGCTCAGGTTGTAGCCCAGCCCCAGTCGCGTCGTGCCGCGCAACGAGAACCGATATGAAAACCCATTGTGAGATAAGCGATGTGCCCAAGCCGCCCAAACCCCAGCGCCAGTGTGATGGCAACCTTCACCACATCACCCATCAGCAGCCGGCGGTAACAGCATGATCGAAGTCACCGAGGTTTCCATTGCCCAACTGCGCGCCGCGCTCGAATCTGGCCAGACCACGGCGGTCGAACTGGTCCAGGCCTATCTGGCCAGGATCGATGCCTACGACGGCCCCGACACCCCCACCGCCCTCAACGCGGTAGTGGTGCGCAACCCCGACGCCCTCAAGGAAGCCCAGGCCTCCGACGCCCGCCGGGCCAAGGGCGAAACCCTGGGTCCGCTCGATGGCATTCCTTACACGGCCAAGGACAGCTATCTGGTCAAGGGCCTCACCGCGGCTTCCGGCAGCCCCGCCTTCGCCAACCTGATCGCCTATCGCGATGCCTTCACCATCGAACGGCTGCGCGCCGCCGGGGCGATCTGCCTGGGCAAGACCAATATGCCGCCCATGGCCAACGGCGGCATGCAGCGCGGGGTCTATGGCCGTGCGGAAAGCCCGTACAACGCCAACTACCTCACCGCGCCCTTCGCCTCGGGTTCGTCGAACGGCGCGGGTAGCGCCACTGCCGCCAGTTTTGCTGCCTTCGGCTTGGCGGAAGAAACCTGGTCGAGCGGCCGCGGCCCGGCCTCGAACAATGGCTTGTGTGCCTACACCCCTTCGCGCGGGGTGATCTCGGTGCGCGGCAACTGGCCGCTGACCCCGACCATGGACGTGGTGGTGCCCTATGCCCGGACCATGGCCGACCTGCTCGAAGTGCTCGATGTGGTGGTCGCCGAAGACCCGGATACCCGCGGCGATCTGTGGCGCCTGCAACCCTGGGTGCCGATTCCCAGCGTGGCCTCGGTGCGCCCGGCGTCCTATCAGGAACTGGCCGCCACCGGCAGCGCCCTGGCCTGCAAGCGCTTCGGCGTGCCGCGCATGTACATCAACGCCGACCCTGAGGCAGGCACCAGCGAAGCGCCGGGGATCGGTGGCCCGACCGGGCAACGCATTAACACCCGCCCTTCGGTGATCGGCCTCTGGCAGCAGGCGCGCCAGGCGCTCGAAGCCGCGGGCGCCGAAGTGCTCGAAGTGGATTTCCCCCTGGTGTCCAATTGCGAGGGCGACCGCCCCGGCGCGCCGACGGTGTTCAACCGCGGCCTGGTGTCCAAGGAATTCCTACATCACGAGTTGTGGGACCTGACCGCCTGGGCCTTCGATGACTTCCTGCGGGCCAACGGCGACCCGCAACTCAATCGCCTGGTGGACGTCGACGGCCCGCTGATTTTCCCTCACGACCCGGGCACCCTGCCCAACCGCGAAGGCGACCTCGCCGCCGGCATGGACGAGTACGTGAAGATGGCCGAGCGCGGCATCACTCCCTGGGATCAGATCAGCACCGTGCCCGACGGCCTGCGCGGCCTGGAGAAAACCCGCAAGCTCGACCTCGAGGACTGGATGGACAAGCTGGGACTCGATGCGGTGATCTTCCCGACCGTGGCCGACGTCGGCCCGGCCAATGCCGATGTCGACCCAGCGTCCGCGGATATCGCCTGGAGCAACGGCATCTGGGTGGCCAACGGCAACCTCGCCATCCGCCACCTGGGCGTGCCCACGGTCACCGTGCCAATGGGCGTCATGCCGGACATCGGCATGCCCATCGGCCTGACCTTCGCCGGCCGCGCCTACGACGACTCGAACCTGCTGCGCCTGGCGGCGGCCTACGAGTCCACCGGCAGCAAACGCCTGATTCCGCCGCGGACTCCGGCGCTGGTGGCGGGTAAATAATCGGCGGGTAACTAAAAGGGGCGGGATCGGAGCATGACAAGCTCCACTCCCGCCCCGTTGAAGACGCGCCTGAAAACCGTGATCCATCCGTAGCCCGTTCCAGGACAGCACCTCTGCTTCCTTCATCTACTGGCGTGGCTGGGTGGTCGAGAAAATGTAGCGTGCAAAACGCCATTGGCCATCGCTTTCTCGATGCAACAGAAAAACCTCCTGATTGCCTTCGGCGCTGGCAGGCTGATCGCCCTTCAGCAGCTTGACCGTTCCGTTGGAACGGGTCCGGGCGAACGCCCAGTCCCGTGACAGCGGTTGGATCTCATCGACGGTGAAACGCACATTCAGCCTGATCAGGTCGAAGACCTGCCGGTACGCCGCGCGTACCGCGTCACGGCCTACGGCCGGCGGGCTGTTCTGCGGCATAAACACCGCATCGCCGGCATACAGGGTCATGACCTGATCGAGGTCGGAGGTGTTCAGCGCCGTTTCATAACGCTTGAGTTGCTGGGTGACCGCCGCGGTCACCCCCGCCTCGGCGCCCGGCTTGGCGGCCTGGGCCGCCAGGGGCAGCAACAGGCTGCCGAGCATCAGTGTGATCAATGGGATACGCATGCTGTTCTCCTTGGGATCAAAGCACCACGACGAGCTTGCCCAGGGCGCGATCGCTTTCCATCAAGCGGTGCGCCTCGCGGACTTCGTCAAAGGCGAAGGTTCGGGTATGGATCGACGGTATGCGCTTGGCGGCGAGTTCCTTGGCCAGCCAGGGCAGTGGCGTATCCTGCAGGGGCAAGGCCGGCGTCCCGAACAAGCCGCTCGGGAAGAAGTTCAGGCGCACGCCCGCGGGCAGGTCCTGCATCAGGTGGAATTGCTCCAGGATGGGGGCACCGCCGAGCAGCCCGATCACGCTCACCGCGCCGAAGGGGCGCAGGGTCTTGAGCGTGTCCCGCAGGGTGGGCGCGCCCACGATTTCCAGGGCGGCATCGACCCCATCGGGCGCGATTTCGCGAATGCGCGGGGCAATGTCGCCGTTGTCGACCACCACTGCATCGGCCCCTGCCTGGTAGAGGCGCTGGCTGTTTTCAGGGTTGCGGGTGGTCGCGATGACCCTCAATCCGCGAGCCTTGGCATAGGTGATGGCGGCCAGGCCAACCGATGAAGTTCCGCCGCGTACCAGCAAGGTCTGGCCCTTCTGGATGCCCAGGCTCTTGTCCAGCGCGCCCCATACCGTGAGGTACGCCTCGGGCAGCGTGGCCAGCTGTTCCCAGGACAACGAAGTGTCGTCCAGCGCGATCACATTGTTGCGCAGCACCGTCACCTGCTCGGCGTAGCTGCCGTTACGGGTGAACTGCATGCCACCCATGGCCGTGACCACTCGCTGGCCAGTGCGCAGCAGGCCCGAGGGGTCCTGGATGACTTCGCCTGCCGCCTCGATGCCCGGCACCCGAGGTGCGCTGATAGCACCCATCTTGCCAGCGCGCAGATAGGTTTCGGCGCGGTTGAGGCCAAAGGCGCGGACGCGGATCAGCACTTCGTCGGCCGTCGGCGCGGGGGATGGGATATCCCGCAGTTGCAGGACTTCCGGGCCGCCGGTCTGTTCGATCACATAAGCTTTCATGGTGGAGTTCCTCAAGTACGTTGTGGGTTGAAGCCATTGCCGCCTGGGCAAGTGGCTTCACTATCCATCAATCGAAACTGGAAGATAATCCACACAACAGATAGGCTTCCTCTCACTAATGAGAGGAATAATCATGGACTTCAACGCCGTCCGGATGTTTGTCAGCGTGGCGCAGACCGGCAGCCTTTCCGCTGCCGCCGAACGCCTGGACATTCCCCTGCCGACCTTGAGCCGACGCATTCGCGAACTCGAACAACAGCTGAAGGTACAACTGCTCGAACGCTCGGTACGGGGCACCAAGCTCACCGACTCGGGCGCGCGCCTGTACGAACACGCCAGCCGCGGCATCGAGGCATTGGTCGAGGGCGAACAGGCGGTGATCAGCGATCAGGCGCTGTTGAAGGGCCGCTTGCGGCTGTCGTTGCCGCCCTCGTTCGAACCCTGGTGGGATGTGCTGTCGGCGTTCCAGCGCCGCTACCCGCAGGTCGAGGTCAGTGTGCATACCACGGAGCGGCGTATCGACCTGATCGAAGACGGTGTGGATGTGGCGCTGCGGGTCGGCGCGATCACCCACGAGACCATGGTCGCCCGCCGCCTGCTGAGCTATCGCCACCTGTTGGTGGCCAGCCCGGCATTGCTGGAGCGGCTGGGTTCGCCCAGCAGCGTCGAGGCGCTGAACGCTTACCCCTGCGGCGTCTGGAGCCAAGGCAGCCCGGGGACCTGGCAGTTGGGAGACGTGGCCTTCAGGCCCAGGGCCATGCTCGCCACCAACGACTATGCGCACCTGCGCAGCCGCGCGCTGGCCGGTGACCTGGTGACCGAGCTGCCGCCCTTCCTCGCGGCACGCGCCATCCGTGAAGGCCGGCTATTGGCGCTGCTGCCCGACCATCCCTTGCCGGAGCAGCAAATCAATCTGCTCTACCCGTCCCACCGTCACCCGTCGGCCATCGTACGGGCCTACCTGGACTTCTCCCAGGGCTACATGGGCTATCTGACAGACGTATCGTCCACCCGGCAGTGATCGATCCTGATGGGCCCAGGCACAACCCGAATCGATCACTGATGATCCTGGCGGAGCAAACGCCAGGTCTTCAGATAAAGATCGTGCCCTTCAGATACAGCGCGCCCTGGCCGCTGATCAGCACCCGGCCGTTATCCAGCACCTCGCACCACAGCTGGCCCTTGCGCGCCCCGCCCTGCTCCGCGCTCAGCCGGGTTTTGCCCAGGCGCTGGGCCCAGTAGGGTGCCAGGGAGGTGTGGGCCGAGCCGGTAACCGGGTCTTCGTTGACCCCGACGCTCGGGCCGAACCAGCGGGAGACGAAATCGAATTGCTGGCCCGGCGCGGTGACGGCGATGCCGCGCACATCGAACTTGGCCAGGGCGGCGAAGTCAGGCTTGAGGCCGGCGATGATCCCTTCGTCCTCGACCACCAGCAAATAGTCGTCGGTACGGTACAGGGCTTCTGCGCGCGGCAGGCCGAGGGCTTGCAGCAGGCTCGGCGCAATCTCCACGGCCGCCGGCTGCTTGGCCGGGAAGTCCATGGACAGGCGCTCGCCATCCCGGCGCACGCGCAACTCGCCGCTGCGGGTGCTGAAGCGCAGCAGTTCGCTGGGTTCGTTCAGCTGTTCGAAGAGCACCCAGGCCGCCGCCAGGGTGGCGTGGCCACAGAGGTCGACTTCCACGGTCGGGGTGAACCAGCGCAATTCGAACAGCTCGCCGTTGCGCACGAAGTAGGCGGTTTCCGAGAGGTTGTTCTCTTCGGCGATCCGTTGCAGCGTGGCATCGGGCAGCCAGGCGTCCAGCGGGCAGACCGCCGCCGGGTTGCCGCCGAAAGGCGTGGAGGAAAAGGCATCCACCTGAAAGATATCGAGCTGCATCGGCTTCACTCCTGTTGACTGGCTTGGTCTGTGGCCCGGATCTGGTCCAGGTAGTTGTAGATGGTGTAGCGGGTGACGCCCAGGGCCGCGGCGGCCTTCTCGATGCCACCCTTGACGATGAACAGCCCGCGGTCCTGCATCTGGCGCACGGCTTCGAGCTTCTGGGTCTTCTTCATCAAGGCCCGGCCGCCGGGGCAGGCTTGCTGAATGATTTGTACCATCAACTGCTCCATGTCCTGGGGCTCGTCGTGGCGCGGTTCGGGAGCTGCACCCAGGCCCAGCAGCTCGCCCAGGCAGGCATGGGCGGCGGCGATGCCGCTGAGGTCGGCATTGGTGCACAGGGTGGCGAAGGGCTGGCCGCTGCTGTCGCGATACACCACCGTCGAACTGCGCAACGGGCGACCGTCGGGCGCGGTGGTCGGGTAGTTCTCCACCAGCACCGGCTCGCTGCCGGAGCTATCCTCCATGGCCCGGCGCACGGCGATAAACCCCAGGTCCTCGCGCGGCCCGGCCAGCACCGGGCTGCCAACCCGGCGACCAGTGACATGGCCATTGGCGATGGCAACGATAGAGGCCTCGGGCCGGCTCAGGTCATGCAGGACGATTTCGGTGTGCCGGCCCACTACGCTGCCGAGCATGTTCAGGGTGCTGTGCAGCACCTTGAACACCAGCTGGCGCTCGGCGGCACACTCAGGGGAAAAAGGGCTGCTGGGAGTTTTCATGGCGGTTTCGCGGAAAAAGAATCTGGCGAAAATATCAACACTAAGTTGAATATTCAACTTAATGTTGATTAAAGCCATTCAGCCTTCCTCTACGGCCCCCAACAGCCATTCCTTGAACGCCAGCATCGCCGGGCTCTGTGCCCGTGACTGCAAGCGGGTCAGCCAGTAGCTGCCGGTGGTGATGCCCACCGCGAACGGCTGCACAATGCTGCCGGCGTGCAGCTGCCGGGCGAACATCAGCGGCGGCGCCAGGGCCACGCCTATGCCCTGCTGCGCGGCTTCCATCATGCCCAGGGACGAGTCGAAGACGATGCTGCGCGACGGCAGGGTGCTGGCCGGCAGGCCGGCGGCGCTGAACCATTCCGGCCATTCGTCGGTGCGGTAGGAGCGCAGCAGGGTCTGGCCGAGCAGGTCGGCGGGGCTGTGCAGCTGCCGCGCCAGCTCCGGCACGCAAAGCACTGACAGCGGCGCCTCCAGCAGCTGGACAGCATCGGTGCCGTGCCAGGCGCCGCTGCCGAAACGGATGGCGTAGTCCAGGCCTTCGGCGGCGACATCGACCCGGTTGTTGTGGGTCGACAGGCGCAGGTCGATAAACGGATGCCGGGCCTGGAAGTCCTCCAGGCGCGGTAGCAACCAGCCGACGGCAAAGGTACCGACGGCACCGACGCTGAGCATTTCGCGGTAGTGCCCGCCTTCGAAGCGGCCGAGTGTTTCGGCGATGCGATCGAAACACTCGCACAGCACCGGCAGCAGGGTTTCGCCCTCGCTGGTCAGCATCAGCCCACGGGGCAGGCGCTTGAACAGGGTGACGTTGAGCTGGGTCTCGAGGCTTTTCACCTGATGACTGACCGCCGCCTGGGTCACGCACAGCTCGATGGCCGCGCGGGTAAAACTCAAATGCCGCGCCGAGGCCTCGAAGGCCCGCAGGGCATTCAGCGGCAGATGGGGTCGGATCATGAGCACTCCCTAGTTTTTCTAATGGCTCCTGCGAAATATCGTCGTTTGCCGATCCTTCGCCGGCCGCCTACATTGAGCCGGCTCGCAGCGCCCTGCCCCCTGAGTGCAGGTGCAGGCGCTGGCAAAAGCCGCTCGGAGTGTAGCGGCCATCACCCTGCAAAATCATGGAATGTCAGCCCATCATGCACAACAAAAACCTAGCCCTATCCGGATTTTTCGCCGTTTCTCTGCTGCTGTCCGGCGCCAGCGCCTGCCTGGCCGCCAGCCAGCCGGACAGCGCACTCAAGCCCCTGGTCGACGCGGCGATCCGCCCGTTGATGCAACAGCAGGACATCGCCGGCATGGCGGTGGCCATTACCCTCAAGGGCCAGCCCCATTACTTTAACTACGGCCTGGCCTCCAAAGAGGGGCAGAAAGCCGTCGACGCCGACACGCTGTTCGAGGTCGGCTCGGTGAGCAAGCTCTTCACCGCGACCCTGGGGGCCTATGCCCAGGCCAGCGGCAAACTGTCCCTGAACGACCCGGCCAGCCGCTACCTGCCGGTGTTGAAAGGCAGCGCTTTCGAGCACATCAGCCTGTTGCAGTTGGGGACTTACAGCGCCGGCGGCCTGCCGTTGCAGTTCCCGGCGCAATGGGACAGCCAGGACAAGATGCTCGGCTACTACCAGGCCTGGAAACCGGCCTTTGCCCCCGGCGCCCAGCGCCTGTACTCGAACCCGAGTATCGGCCTGTTCGGCTACCTGGCCGCGCAAAGCCTGGGCCAGCCCTTCGAGCAATTGATGGAGCAGAAGCTGTTCCCGCAGCTGGGCCTGCAGCACAGCTATATCCAGGTGCCGAACTCGCAGATGGGCAATTACGCCCAGGGCTACGGCAAGGACGGCAAACCGGTGCGACTTGGCCCCGGCGCCCTGGATGCCGAGGCCTACGGGGTGAAGACCAGCGCCGCCGACCTGCTGCGTTTCGTCCAGGCCAACCTCAAGCCCGAGTCGCTGCCACAACCCTGGCCGCAGGCAATCGCCATCACCCACACCGGCTATTACCAGGTCGAAGGCATGACCCAGGGCCTGGGCTGGGAGCTCTACCCCTATCCGCTCAGCCTGGACGCCCTGCTGGCCGGCAACTCGTCGCAGATGGCCTTCGAACCGCACCCGACCCGCTGGCTCACCCCGCCCCAGGCACCGCGGGCCAATACCCTGCTGAACAAGACCGGCTCCACCAACGGCTTCGGCAGCTATGTGCTGTTCGTGCCCGGCAAGGACATCGGCCTGGTGCTGCTGGCGAACAAGAACTACCCCAACGCCGAACGGGTAAAGGTCGCCCATGCCCTGCTCGATGCCCTGGACAAGCAGGTCGGCGCGGCGACGCAACCCTGAGAAAAACAGCGGCCGGGTCGATTAACGGACCCGGTCGCTGGACCGGCTGGGGGCGCGCCTTATCCATAACAACGCGCTCCGCGACGATGATCGGCGCTGGATAAAAGCGGCGGAACGCGCCATCCTCCGCGTCTTTTTTCCGCGCAGCCCCTGGGGGGCGCACGTTTTTCCAAGGAAGCCGTCCATGCACAACCAGCCGCTCAGCCCCGCCGAGTTCGAATTCATCGAAGACACCCTGCTCAAGTACGGTGACGATCACTCCGTGCTCAACCTGGCCGAGCTCGACGGTTTTTGCACCGCCCTGGTGTCCGGGCCGACCCAGGTGGACATCGCCGAATGGTTCCCGGCCATCTGGGGCGGGCAGAACCCGGACTGGCAGGACCCCGAGGAGTGCAAGCGCTTCATCGAGCTGAGCGTGCGCCACCTGAATGCCCTCGCCACCGCACTGGCGAGCGACTCGGCGAGCTTTCAGCCGCGCTTCGAACAGACCGAGCATCAGGACCAGCCGCTGGCGCTGGCGGAAGAATGGTGTTTCGGCTACATCCGCGCCATGGCCGTAAGCAACTGGCCCGAACTGCCTGCCGCCCAGACCGCCCAGCTGCAAGCCATCATCACCTGCGCCGAACAGGACAACTTCGAACTGCCGGCCGACCTGGATCTGGTTCAGCATCGTCAGACTGTGGCCAGCGTCGAACAGGCAGCCCGGGCGCTGCACGATTACTGGTTGGCGCAACGCTGAGAGTGGTCTGCGCCAGGACTGCCCTGAGCACGCCCACTCAACCTGTATAAACCGCAAAAACACAAAAGCCTCCCGCAGGAGGCTCTTGGTTCGACCCGCCAGCGCGGGGTCAGAACGCCAGCTTGTAGCCGATGGAAAACAGCATGACCGCCAGGAACGGTCGCAGCAGTTCGTCCGAGACGCGGCCGGTCATGTGGCTGCCGAGCCAGATCCCCGGCAGCGAGCCCATCAGCAAAAAGCCCAGCAGCTGCCAATCCATGTTGCCCATGCTCGCGTGCCCCAGGCCGGCGACCAGGGTCAGGGGCACGGCGTGGGCGATTTCAGTGCCGACCAGGCGCTTGGTGGCCAGGAACGGGTACAGGATGAACAGCGCCACGGTGCCCAGGGCGCCGGCACCGATGGAGGTCAGGGCGACCATGGTGCCGAGGACTACGCCGGTCACCACCGTGAGGCCGTTGAGGCTGGAGTTCTTCAGGTGGTAGTGATCGCCGGCATGCTTCTGGGCAAAAGCCAGGAGCTTTTTCTTGAACAGGATCGCCAGCGCGGTGAGCAGCAGCACAAACCCCAAGGCCTGCTTGATCACGCTGTTCAGCGCTTGCGGGTCGGTGTCCAGGCTCTTGAGGAACCACAGGGTGGCCAACACCGCGGGCACGCTGCCCAGGGTCAGCCAGCCGGTGATCTTCCAGTCGATATTGCGGTTTTTCTGATGAACCAGCACACCACCGGATTTGGTGATGGCGGCATACAGCAGGTCGGTCCCGACAGCGGTCGCCGGGTTGATACCAAACCACAACAGGATCGGGGTCATCAGCGAACCGCCTCCCACCCCCGTCATCCCCACAATGAAACCCACCAGCAGGCCCGCGATTACAAAACCAAAATTACCCACTTCCATCAATAAGCCCTACGCATCAACCGCGGCCAGGTAAAAAACTGGCGGCAGCATAGCGCTAATGCTTATGTCCATTTATATAAATAAAATCTAACGTTATAACTCTTTGCCTTTTTGCCATGTACCCAGCGCATGAAACCTTCTAATTTCATGCACCAATCACATGTCGAAACTGACTCGGAAGCGGCCGGGGAAAACCTTCGAAGCCACCCCTTTGCGGGTCATTTTGCTAGCGGAATCCGCTTCACCGCGTCGATCCAGTCCGGATTCAAACGCGTCTGCTCGGTGTCCATGCCCAGGGCTTCCATCCGCTCCTTGTGCCGGTCGATCTCATGCACCGCCTGGCTCAGCGCGCTGGAGTTGGCATCCAGCTGGTGCATCTGGGTCAGGCCCAGGTGGTAGAAGCGCAGCAGTTTCATCGCCGTCGGGTCTCCCGCTTCAACGCCAGCGGTGACGTGGTGCATGACGTTGGTCACGCTCATCAGGCTGCGCTTGAGCTGCCAACCGTAGACCGCCGCGGCCATCCACAGCTGCGACCAGAAGCGCACGCGCATCAGCACCATGCTCAGCACCAGCCCGGCCAGTACGCCAGCGACATTCAGGCGGAAGTTGTCGCCGCCAGGCGTGCCGAACAGCAGCACCGCGGCGCTGGACAGCAGCATGGCCAGGGACAGGAAGATCAGGGCAATGAACAGGGTGCTGCGGCGGGTTTGCTGGCGGTAGGTTTCCGGGTCGAAGGCTTTGATTTCGAACATCGCGACGGCAGCTCTCGGGGTGAGGATAGGCCGGGCATTATCACCCTGGGCAATCTCGGTGGGTGGATTAAATCGCCATCAGGCAGAAAAGCGCCAGGCTGGATGGCCAGGTAATCTGGTCTATGTTCAAGGCTCCGTGTCCACCCACTCGTCTCAAGGAGCCCTCCCTATGAGCAGCGCCCTGCTGATCATCGACATGCAACACGCCCTCTGTGTTGGCAGTGATGCCGCGTTCGACATCGAGTCGATACTGCAGCGTATCAACGCCGTCAGCACTCGGGCACGGGCCGCGGGCCTGCCGGTGATTCTGGTGCAGCATGAGGAGGACAGTGGCGATCTGCAGTTCGACAGTGCGGGCTGGCAACTGGCCAAGGGCCTGGTGACGGCGGCGGACGACGTGCGGGTGCGCAAGACCACGCCGGACTCGTTCCACCAGACCGAACTGCAAGCGCAGTTGCAACAGCGAGGCATCGACGAGCTGGTGATCTGCGGCCTGCAAAGCGACTTCTGCATCGACACCACGGTGCGCCGGGCACTGAGCCTGGGCTACAACCTGGTGCTGCTGGCCGACGCTCACTCTACCGTGGATAACCCTGTACTCAGCGCCGCGCAGATCATTGCCCACCACAATCTCACGCTGTCCCACCTGACCAGCTTTGCGCCGCGCATGACGGTGGTGCGGGCCGAGGAACTGAAGCTCTCGGGCTGAGTCCCCACCGTCCCCAAAAGAACAGAGCGACTGTGCGTCGCTCTGTTCCGGTTTGCCTGTCGAACGTTGCGGTGCCCTACACCGCCCCGCCCTTGGCCTGCTGTTCCAGGTGCAGTTGCAGCTCGGGGTCGATGCGCAGCGCCGCCGCCAGTTCGTCCAGGTAACTGCGTTCGGCGTCCTGCTGATCGTCCACCAGCATCACGCTGGCCAGGTACATTTCCGCCGCCATGCCCGGTTCGCCCGCGGCCGATTGGGCCACGTCGGCGGCGTCCAGGGGACGCGCGACTTCGTCGTCGAGCCATTGCTGCAATTGCGGGTCGTCGGTGTGCCGGCCGATCTCGGCGCTGATCAATTGTTTTTCCTGCTCGTCGATGCGGCCATCGGCCTTGGCCGCGGCGATCAGCGCACGGAGGATCGCGTGGCTGTGCTCTTCGACTTCCGGGCCGGCCAGTTGGTCGACGGTGCGCAACGCCTGTTGCGGAGCCGCCGATTGCTGCTGTTGTTGCCAGGCCTGATAAGCCTGGAACGCCATCATCCCCAGGGAGGCCAGCGCCGCGTAGTTCGCACCGCCGCCGGAACGGCTCTGCCCACCACCAGAAGCCGCGCCGCCCAACCCGGAACCACCCAGCAGGCCGCCCAACAAGCCACCCAGCCCGTCAGCGCCCAGGCCACCCGGGGCACCGCCGCCGCTGTTCCCGCCCAACAGACCACCGAGCAAGCCACCCAGGCCTCCCAGGCCATCCTGCGGTGCCGAGGCCCCGCCGCCCTGCTGCGTCATCGAGGCCTGGCCGGCGCGCAGCAACTGTTCAAGCAAATCACTGGTGTTCATGGCATCGCTCTCTTCGGGCAGTTATTCAGATTGCCAACAATAGTCTTCGCCACGGCTTGCGCCAACTGCTTCCGCTTGGGCCCTGACTCCTCCTCGCCAAACGCCCGCGTCATCCGCCCATACCCCCAGGTCGCACCTGACGATCGGTACGAAAATTGAGTTGCAATAAAATATTACAAACATCATATTTCATTCGTAATATTTCCACTCCAGGTACCTGCCATGACCAGCCTGCCCGCCATCGACCCGGCCACTGTCGCCGCCATCCCGACCCCGGCCAGGCCGCCTTTGCTCAAGCGCCTGCTGCTTGTCACCCTGGCGTTGGTGGCCCTGGCGGCACTGGTGTTCTATGGCCAGCACTGGTGGAGCAGCGGGCGTTTTATCGAGCAGACCGACGACGCCTATATAGGCGGCGACGTGACGGTGATCGGGCCCAAGGTGGCCGGCTACATCGAGCAGGTGCTGGTCAGCGACAACCAGCGGGTCAAGATCGGCGACCTGCTGATCCGCCTCGACTCGCGGGATTACCTCGCCAGCCTGGCCAAGGCCGAAGGCGCGGTGGCCGCCGAGGAAGCGCTGCTGGCCAACCTGGATGCCACCGAACAGTTGCAGCACGCGGTGATCAGCCAGGCCCGCGCCGGGATCGACGCCACCGCCGCGGAAATGACCCGCTCGCGCGACGACAATGCTCGCTACAAACGTCTCGTCGGCAGCTCGGCGGTGTCGGTGGAAAGCGCGCAACGGGCCGAGGCCGGGTTCAAGACCGCCCAGGCTCTCAACACCCGGGCCCAGGCCGAACTGCTGGCGACCCAGCGCCAGCTGCAAGTGATCGCCACCCAGAAGCTGCAAGCCAAGGCAGCACTGCTCCAGGCCCGCGCCGAACGCGACCTGGCGCAACTGAACCTGGGCTACACGGAAATCCGCGCGCCCATGGACGGGGTAATCGGCAATCGTCGGGCGCGCAATGGCGCCTACACCCAGGCCGGCGCGCAACTGCTGTCGCTGGTGCCGGCCAGCGGCCTGTGGGTGGACGCCAACTTCAAGGAAGACCAGCTGCAACACATGAGCCCGGGCCAACGCGTGGTGATCCGCGCCGACGTGCTGCCCGGCCGGGAATTCCACGGCCACCTCGACAGCCTGGCGCCAGCCACCGGCGCGCAGTTCAGCGTGCTGCCACCGGAGAACGCCACCGGCAACTTCACCAAGATCGTCCAGCGGGTGCCGGTGCGGGTGATCCTCGACCCGCAGGATGCGGTGCTCGGCCAGCTGCGCCCCGGCCTGTCGGTGACGGCCGCGGTCAACACCCGGAGCGAGCCGGCGACGCCTGAGCCCGCCGTGGCCAGCGCGCCATGAGCCGCGCCCTCGCCGCCCCGGCCCAGCCCCTGAACCCGGCCAGCATGGCCACGGCGACCAAGGTCTTCGCCTTCGCCACTATGTGCATGGGCATGTTCATCGCCCTGCTGGATATCCAGATCGTCTCGGCCTCGTTGCGCGACATCGGCGGCGGGCTGTCGGCCGGCACCGATGAAACCGCCTGGGTGCAGACCAGCTACCTGATCGCCGAAATCATCGTCATCCCGCTGTCGGGCTGGCTGTCCCGGGTGTTCTCCACGCGCTGGCTGTTCTGCGCCTCGGCGGTCGGCTTCACCCTGGCCAGCCTGCTGTGCGGCGTGGCCTGGAACATCCAGAGCATGATTGTGTTCCGCGCCCTGCAGGGGTTTCTCGGCGGCTCGATGATCCCCCTGGTGTTCACCACCGCGTTCTTTTTCTTCACCGGCAAGCAGCGGGTGATCGCCGCGGCGACCATCGGCGCGGTGGCGTCCCTGGCGCCGACCCTGGGCCCGGTGATCGGCGGCTGGATCACCGAGGTGTCGAGCTGGCACTGGCTGTTCTACATCAACCTGCTGCCGGGGATTTTCGTCGCCGTGGCGGTGCCCATGCTGGTCCGGATCGACCAGCCGGAATTGGCGCTGCTCAAGGGCGCCGACTACCTGAGCATGCTGCTGCTCGCGCTGTTTCTCGGCTGCCTGGAATACACCCTGGAAGAAGGCCCGCGCTGGAACTGGTTCAGCGACAGCACCATCCTTACCACCGCCTGGGTTTCCGGATTGGCCGGGCTGGCCTTTATCGGCCGCACCCTGCACGTGGCCAACCCGATCGTCGACCTGCGCGCCCTGAAGGACCGCAACTTTGCTCTCGGCTGTTTCTTCTCCTTCGTCACCGGCATCGGCCTGTTCGCCACCATCTACCTGACGCCGCTGTTCCTCGGCCGGGTGCGTGGCTACAGCGCCCTGGATATCGGCATGGCGGTGTTTTCCACCGGAGTGTTCCAGGTGCTGGCGATCCCGCTGTATGCGTTTCTCGCCAACCGCGTCGACCTGCGCTGGATCATGATGGCGGGCCTGGGGCTGTTCGCCGTGTCGATGTGGGATTTCAGCCCGATCACCCATGACTGGGGGGCCAGGGAATTACTGCTGCCGCAAGCCTTGCGCGGCATCGCCCAGCAACTGGCGGTGCCACCGGCGGTGACCCTGACCCTGGGTGGGCTGGCACCGGCGCGGCTCAAGCATGCCTCGGGGCTGTTCAACCTGATGCGCAACCTCGGCGGCGCCATCGGCATCGCTGCCTGCGCCACCATCCTCAACGACCGCACCAACCTGCACTTCACCCGCCTGGCCGAACACCTCAACAGCAGCAACGAGGCACTCAACCAATGGCTGGCCCGGGTCGGCGGCAACTTCGCGGCGCTGGGCCAGAGCGGCGACGAAGGCGTCAGCGCCAGCCTGCGCCAGCTCTGGCAACTGACCTACCGCGAAGCGCAGACGCAAACCTACGGCGATGCGTTCCTGATGATCATGGTGTGTTTCATCATCGCCACGGCGATGGTGCCCCTGATGCGCAAGGTCACCCCGCCGCCGGCGCCGTCAGCCGACGGCCATTGAGCCTGGGAATCAGGCCTGGGGCATTTTGCGGAACCCCACGGCCAGGCGGTTCCAGCTGTTGATGGTGGCGATGGCCAGGCTCAGGTCGACCTGCTCGCTGGGGCTGAACTGGCTGCTCAGCAGTTCGTAGTCGGCATCCGGCGCGTGGGTTTCGCTCAACCGGGTCAGGGACTCGGTCCAGGCCAGGGCGGCCCGTTCGCGGTCGGTGAAGAACGGCGTTTCGCGCCAGACCGAGACCGCGTACAGGCGGCGCTCGGTTTCCCCGCTCTTGCGCGCGTCGGCGGTGTGCATGTCGACGCAGAAGGCGCAGCCATTGATTTGCGAGGCGCGCAGCTTCACCAGCTCGATCAGGGACTTTTCCAGGGGCAGTTTCGAGACCGCGGTTTCCAGGGCGATCATGGCTTTGAGGGCGTCCGGCGAAGCGGTGTAGAAATCGATACGCGGTTGCATGGAGTGGCTCCAGATCAAGTGAATGTGACGCTACGTTAAGCCCGGGCCCGCTCCATACCAATAACCAATTCCGGCTAAGACCAGGTGACCAATGCCCCCCCTTTCTTCTACAGGAGCGCAGCTTGCGCGCGATAGCGTCGGATCAGGCAGCACGGTGGATGGCCGCTGCGCGGATCGCGCGCAAGCTGCGCTCCTACGAGGTTCCGCACAACGAGCATGCAACGCATCGCCTGGACGCAAACTATTCACAAGGGGGAATTGCCAGCGCTGGCTCTGCGCCACTAGAATGCGATCAATTCTTAATTACATTCAGGCCAGGACGCCAGGAACGAGTATCTGCCGCCCATGTCGTCGCCCGCCGATCAACCCCTGCACCAGCAGATCCATACCCTCTACAGCGAGCATCATGGCTGGCTGCACGCCTGGCTGAACCGCAAGCTGGGCAATGCCTGCGATGCCGCCGACCTGGCCCACGACACCTTTTTGCGCCTGTTGACGCGCAAGGTGGCGCGGCCTCTGGGCAGCGAGCCGCGGGCGCTGTTGACCCATATCGCCAAGGGCCTGGTGATCGACCGCTGGCGCCGTCAGGACGTCGAGCGCGCGTACCTGGAAACCATCGCCCACCTGCCGGAGCCCGAGGTGCCTTCGCCGGAAACCCGGCTACTGATCCTCGAAGCCCTGTGGCGCATCGAAGCGCTGCTGCGGGAAATGCCCGAAGCCACCCGCGAAGCCTTCCTGCTGTCGCAGCTCGAAGGCCTGACCTACGCGCAGATCGCCCAACGCCTGAACCTGTCGCTGGTCACCGTCAAACGCTACATGCGCAGCGCCTTTATCGCCTGCCTGAGTGTCGCCTGATGAACAGTCCGTCGATCGATCCGCACATCCTCGGCGAAGCCGCCGACTGGCTGGTGCAGTTGCATTCCGGCACGGCCACCGCGGCCGACCGCCAGGCCATCGAGCAATGGCGCAGCCGCAGCGCCGCCCATGCCCAGGCCTGGTTGCGGGCCGAGGCGATTCTCGGGGACTTTCGTAATGTCCCGGCCGAGATTGCCCGGCAGACCCTGCACCGCGCCGATCGCGCCAGCGGCCTGAGCCGGCGCCAGACCCTCACCCGCCTGGGGCTGTTGCTGATGGCCGGACCGCTGGGCCTGGCTGCCCAACACCTGCCGTGGGAGCAATGGAGCGCCGACCAGCGCACCGCCATCGGCGAACAGAAAAACCTGCAACTGCCCGACGGCAGTTCCCTGCTGCTCAATACCGGCAGCTCGCTGAACATTGCCTTCAGCCCCGACGAGCGCCGGGTACACCTGCTGAGCGGCGAAGTACTGATCAGCACCGCCCAGGACCTCGCCGCCCGCCCCTTTATCGTCGAAACCCCGCAAGGCACCGCGCGCGCCCTGGGCACGCGCTTCTGCGTGCGGATCAACGGCTCGCGCAGCCAGGTCTCGGTGCTCGAAGGCGCGGTGGAACTGCGACCGCAGTACCTCAGCCTCGGGGTGCAACTGAACGCCGGCGAACGCCAGAGCTTCAAGCTCAACCGCCTCGACGCCGTGGAGCCTTTCGACAGCAATGCCCTGGCCTGGGACAAGGGCCTGCTGCTGGCCAACAACATGCGCCTGGACGAGCTGCTGGCAGAACTCGGCCGTTACCGCCCGGGCGTGCTGCGCTGCGCCAGCGAGGTCGCCGCGGTGCGGGTGTCCGGCGCCTTCTCCTTGCGCGACACCGACGCCAGCCTGCGCCTGCTCAACGACACCCTGCCGCTGAAGATCAGCCGCCTGACCCGGTATTGGGTATCGGTCGAGGCCAATAGCTGATTCTTGTGCCTGTTGCGCTACCTGCCTGGACCGACGCCATCGCGAGCAAGCTCGCTCCTACGGGAGACAGAGGACAACTGTAGGAGCGAAGCTTGCTCGCGATCCGCGCAGCGGCCATTCGCTACGGGGTCTGAGCCAACGTCGACCGCCAGCCCCACAGGACCAAAAAAACTTCACCCACGCCGATACCTTTTTCCCTCTCGTCCGGTGAGTGGATATACGCCCCTTATCCACGCGCTCGACAGGATCTTTCCCCATGGCTTCAAGGCCCTTGCTCAGACTCACCGTTTTCCCCCTCAAGGCCTTGAGCCTGGCCGTACCGCTGGCACTGTTCGCCCCCGCCGCGCTATTCGCCGCCGAGCCGGCCAGCCAGGCCGCGACCCGGCATTACCAGATCGCCCCCGGCCCGCTGAGCCAGGTGCTGGCGCAGTTCGCGGTCAGTGCCGGGGTGCCGTTGGCGTTCGACCCGGCCCTGCTCGGCCAGCGCCAGAGCAACGGCCTGCAAGGCGACTTCAGCGTGCAGGACGGCTTCGCCCGCTTGCTCGAAGGCAGCGGTTTCACCCTGGTCAGCGGCGACAACGGCTACACCCTGGCGCCGCTGAGCAGCGACGGCGCACTGCAACTGGGCGCGACCACGGTCAGCGCCCTCGGCGGCGAGGCGGACGACAGCTACGCCGGTGGTCAGGTCGCCCGCTCGGCGCAGGTCGGCGTGCTCGGCCGGCAGCCGCTCAAGGACCTGCCGTTCAGCGTCACCGCCTTCACCGCCAAGACCATCGCCGACCAACAGGCGCAAACCGTCGGCGACGTGCTGCTCAACGATGCCTCGGTGCGCCAGTCCTCCGGTTTCGGCAACTTCTCCCAGGTGTTCATGATCCGCGGCCTGCCCCTGAACGGTGACGACATTTCCTACAACGGCCTGTACGGCGTGCTGCCACGGCAGATCATCGCCACCGAGGCCCTGGAGCGCGTCGAGCTGTTCAAGGGCCCGAACGCCTTCGTCAACGGCGTTACCCCCGGCGGCAGCGGGATTGGCGGCGGGGTCAACCTGCAACCCAAGCGCGCCGGCGATACCCCGACCCGCAGCATCACCCTGGACAGCAACGGCTCCGGCCGCAGCGGCGGGCATATCGACCTGGGCCAGCGTTTTGGCGAGGGCAACCGCTTCGGCGCCCGGCTCAACCTGCTGCAGCGCGAAGGCGACACCGCCATCGACGACGAGAACCAGCGCTCGACCCTGGCCACCCTCGGCCTGGATTACCAGGGCGAGCGCCTGCGCCTGTCGGCGGACCTGGGTTACCAGAAGCAGCTGATCAACCAGGGGCGGCCGGTGGTCTACCTCGACACCACGGCCACCAGCAAGATCACCCAGGTGCCCCACGCGCCCTCGGCCAAGGACAACTACGCCCAGGACTGGAGTTATTCGCAGCTGGAAGACACCTTCGGCATGGCCCGCGCCGAATACGACCTGAGTGACAACTGGACCGCCTACGTCGCCGGCGGTGTCAAGCACACCCGGGAAAACGGCGTGTATTCCTCGCTGACCCTCACCGACCTGGCCGGCAACGGTCGCGGCGGCATGCTCTATGCCCCCCACGACGAGGACAACAAAACCCTGATGACCGGCCTCAACGGCCAGTTGCAGACCGGCCCAGTCAGCCATCAATTGAACGTCGGCCTGGCCGGCATGTGGGGCGAGCAGCGCTCGGCCTTCGAGACCATCGCCAGCAGCGGCCGCCTCTTCAACAATCTCTACCACCCCGTACAGCGCCCGCGCCCGCCGGCCACCTCGTTCGCCAGCGATATCCACGACCCGCGCATCGTCGGCAAGAACCAGCTCAAGAGCGCGGCGATTTCCGACACCCTGGGTTTTCTCGACGACCGGGTGCTGCTGACCCTCGGCGTGCGTCGCCAGTCGATCCGGGTCGACGGCTGGAACACCAGCAGCGGGATCCGCACCTCCAGCTACGACGAGAGCATCACCACCCCGGTGTACGGCCTGGTGATCAAGCCCTGGGAGCATGTGTCGTTCTACGCCAACCGCATCGAAGGCCTGGCCAAGGGGCCGACCCCGCCGACCACGGCGATCAACCGTGACGAAAGCTTCGCCCCGGTGCGCAGCAAGCAGGTGGAAGCCGGCGTGCGCCTGGACATGGACAGTTACGGCGCCAGCCTGGGCCTGTACCGCATCGAACAGCCGTCGAGCTACACCGAGAACGGTGTGTTCCGGGTCGACGGCCAGCAGGTGAACAAGGGTGTGGAACTGAACCTGTACGGTGAACCGCTGGACGGCCTGCGCCTGCTGAGCGGCGCGACGCTGATCAAGACCGAGCTGCAAGGCTCCAGCGGCGGCACCAACGATGGCAACCGCGCGGTGGGCGT
>Ga0207976_100336_pt1 | contig 20440 bp, 20 predicted proteins | sample LakWasMe94_HOW11_2_FD_183916 | JGI IMG/M metagenome (GOLD analysis project Ga0207976, IMG submission 183916) | Freshwater sediment methanotrophic microbial communities from Lake Washington under simulated oxygen tension - Sediment Metagenome... | ecosystem: Environmental > Aquatic > Freshwater >... | reverse complement strand
CGGCGGTTTTTTCGTCGTCGTTCATGGCCTTGCGAAAGCCCTTGATCGATTCGCCGACGTCGGTGCCGAGGTTTTTCAGTTTCTTGGTGCCGAACACCAGCACCACGACAACCAGGATGACGATCCAGTGTTTCCAGTCAAAAATGCCCATGCTGCGTTTCCTCTCTAAATGATGTTCAGGCGGACGGACGCGAGGCTTTCTCGGCGTGTCCGGACAAACCGAAGCGCCGGTCCAGTTCATCGAGAACGGCCTGCGGATGCTGCCCCAGCTGGGCGAGCATGACCAAGGTGTGGAACCACAGGTCAGCGGTTTCGTAGATCACATCGCTGCAGTCGCCGCTGTGGGCGGCGTCCTTGGCGGCGATGATGGTTTCCACCGATTCCTCGCCGACTTTTTCCAGAATCTTGTTCAGGCCCTTGTGGTACAGGCTGGCGACATAGGAAGTGTCGGCGGCGGCGCCTTTGCGCTCTTCCAGCACCTGGGCCAGACGGGTCAGGGTATCGCTCATGTTCAGTGTCCTGCTTGATAGATCGCGTGCGGGTCTTTGAGTACCGGATCGACCGTTTTCCAGTCGCCGTTTTCATAAACGCGGTAGAAGCAGCTCTGGCGGCCTGTGTGGCAGGCAATGTCGCCGATCTGTTCGACCATCAGGATGATGACGTCGGCATCGCAGTCCAGGCGCATTTCGTGGAGCTTTTGCACATGCCCGGACTCTTCTCCCTTGCGCCATAGCTTGCCACGCGAACGTGACCAGTAGATGGCACGGTTTTCGGCAGCGGTCAGGCTCAGCGCCTCGCGGTTCATCCAGGCCATCATCAGCACGCGCCCGGTCTTGTGATCCTGGGCGATGGCTGGCACCAGGCCGTCAGCGTCCCATTTGATCTCGTCCAGCCAATCTTTCATCTTCGACTCCGACAACAGGGCTCGACGCGCTCGCCGAGCCTCGGCGATGGGAAACAGTGTGCCAGCCGCTAGCCCCGCTGGCTATCGGCGCACGACCAGATACAAGCCCACGGCCATCATGATGCCGGCTGGCCAGTGACCCAGTCCGTTCAGCGGTCCGCCGGCCGCGAGAATCGCGCCACCGCCCAGGTGCGCCGCGCCGAGAAGGCGCAGGAACCAGTCGTCCTTGCGTCGTTTCCAGGGGGGCGAAGGGTCCTGGGCATGGGGCTGGGACATGCGTTCGAGCAGGTCGCGGGTCATGTTGGCCAGGTGCGGCAGTTGCTCGACCTGGCTGTGCAGGTTGCCCAGCAAGGCTTTCGGGCTGACGCGCTCGCGCATCCAGCGTTCGAGGAACGGCTGGGCGGTGTTCCACAGGTCCAGCTCCGGGTACAGCTGGCGGCCCAGGCCTTCGATGTTCAGCAGGGTCTTTTGCAGCAGCACCAGCTGCGGCTGCACTTCCATGTTGAAGCGGCGAGCGGTCTGGAACAGGCGCATCAGCACCTGGCCGAAGGAAATATCTTTTAACGGTTTTTCGAAGATCGGCTCGCACACGGTACGGATCGCCGCTTCGAATTCGTTGAGTTTGGTCTCTGCCGGCACCCAGCCCGAATCGATGTGCAACTGCGCCACGCGCCGGTAATCGCGCTTGAAGAACGCGAACAGGTTGCGCGCCAGGTAATCCTGGTCTTCCGGGGTCAGGCTGCCGACGATGCCGCAGTCGATGGCAATGTATTGCGGGCTCCAGGGCTGCACGGTGCTGACGAAGATGTTGCCCGGATGCATGTCGGCGTGGAAGAAACTGTCGCGGAACACCTGGGTGAAGAAGATCTCCACGCCGCGCTCGGCGAGCATTTTCATGTCGGTGCGCTGGTCGGCCAGGGTGGCCAGGTCGGTCACCTGGATCCCGTAGATACGCTCCATGACCAGCACTTTCGGCCGGCACCAGTCCCAGTAGACCTGTGGCACGTAGAGCAGCGGCGAGCCTTCGAAGTTGCGCTTGAGCTGGCTGGCGTTGGCCGCTTCGCGCAGCAGGTCGAGTTCGTCGTAGATGGTCTTTTCGTAATCGCTGACCACGTCCACCGGGTGCAGCAGGCGGGCGTCGGCCGAGACCTTTTCGGCGGCGCGGGCGAGGATGAACAGCCAGGCCAGGTCCTGGGCGATGACCGGCTTGAGGCCCGGGCGGATGACCTTGACCACCACTTCTTCGCCGCTCTTGAGCTGGGCGGCGTGGACTTGCGCCACCGAGGCGGAGGCCAGGGGCTCGATATCGAAGCGGCTGAACACATCGCCGATTTTCTTGCCCAGTTGCTCCTCGATCAGCGCCACCGATGTCTTCGAGTCGAAGGGCGGCACGCGGTCCTGCAGCAGCATCAGCTCGTCGGCGATGTCTTCGGGCAGCAGGTCGCGACGGGTGGAGAGAATCTGTCCGAACTTGATGAAGATCGGTCCCAGGTCCTGCAAGGCCAGGCGCAGACGGGCGCCGCGGGTCAGTTCCAGTTGCTTGCGCGGGAACCAGCGCCAGGGCAAGGCGTAGCGCAGTGCCAGGAGGAACCAGGGCAGGGGCAGGGCGAACAGCAGGTCATCGAGGCGGTAGCGGATCACGACGCGCTGGATGCGCAACAAACGGCGGACGGCAAGCAGCTTCATGCGTTATCGCTTGGGTCAAGGGATCGGGAAAGGCGCTCGAAGCGCGCCTCGAGGCGTTCCAGGTCGAGCTTGACCCGGTCCAGTTCACTGAAACGGGCTTCGGCTTCGCGCTGGCCCACCAGGGTGCGCGATTCTTCGGCCAGGTATTCGGCGAGATTCTGGTTCAGGCTGGCGAAACCCTGGCGATACCAGCGCGCGCGGCTACGGATATGGCCGCTGAACAGCTGGGTGGCCACCGGGCCGAGCCAGCGCGAGAGTTCGTACTCCCAGTCCAGCTCCAGGTCCTGGAGGATGGCCGCCAGTTCCAGCAGCACGCCGCTGTCGCCTTCCAGCTCGACTTCGGGACCGTGCAGCACTGAAGTCTTGTCCTGGCTCAGGGCCAGGCGCACCAGGCTCGAGGCCGGCGCCCGCAGGGTGCAGTCGGCGTCGGCCGCCCAATGCGTGGCGAGGGTCAGGCCCTCATCACCGGGAATGACAAACAGCTGCACGCTCGGGCTGCGGCAATCGACGGTGATGACCTTGCCGTTCAAATGCTGCAAGCGTGGCAAAGCCGTGCTGTCGAGACGCAGTACACGGTTGAGACCGTGTTCGACGCTGGCGAGCAGGCCGCTGAACAACATCAGGGCTTGATGCCGCGGTGCAGGGCAACGATGCCCGCGGTCATGTTGTGGTAGGTCACGCGATCGAAACCGGCCTCGACCATCATCGACTTCAGGGTTTCCTGGTTCGGGTGCATGCGGATCGATTCGGCCAGGTAGCGATAGCTTTCCGAGTCGTTGGTGATCAGCTTGCCGGCCAGTGGCATGAAGGCGAACGAGTAGGCGTCGTAGACCTTGGACATCAGTGCGTTGGTCGGCTTGGAGAATTCCAGCACCAGCAGGCGGCCACCGGGCTTGAGCACCCGCAGCATCGAGCGCAGAGCATCTTCCTTGTGGGTCACGTTACGCAGGCCGAAGGCGATGGTCACGACGTCGAAATGGTTGTCCGGGAACGGCAGCTTTTCCGCGTCGGCCTGGACGAACTCGATGTTGCCAGCCACGCCCTTGTCGAGCAGACGGTCGCGACCGACCTTGAGCATGGAGGCGTTGATGTCGGCCAGCACCACCTGGCCGGTAGGGCCTACCAGGTGGGAGAACTTGCGAGTCAGGTCACCGGTGCCGCCGGCGATGTCCAGGACACGGTTGCCGGGGCGAACGCCGGACAACTCGATCGTGAAGCGTTTCCACAGGCGATGCATGCCACCGGACAGTACGTCGTTCATCAGGTCGTACTTGGCGGCTACCGAGTGGAACACCTCAGCGACTTTTTCCGCCTTCTGGCTTTCCGGAACGTTTTTGAAGCCGAAGTGAGTGGTGGGTTCGGCATCGCTGCCTTTGCGCTGATCAGTCATATCGCTGTCACCAAAAGAGAATGCGGGACATTCTAATCCCGGTGGCGGTCTTTGTCTTGGCAAGGCTGAATGTAAGATAGTGAAGTGCCGGGGCGTTTTGACGCAGCGCAGCTCAAGACGCTTGAGGCAAGTCCCGATAAAACAGGAGTCATTCAATGGCCCGTATAAGCGTTGAGCGTGCCCATGGCCTGGGTAAGGAAGCAGCCCGTGAAAAGGCTGACCAGTTGGCGCAGAAACTGGCCGATCAGTATGGCCTGGAGCCGCAGTGGTCGGGCGATACCCTGAACCTCAAGCGTTCGGGGGTCAAAGGTGCGGTGCAGGTGGGCGACGATTCGATCAGGGTCGATGTCGAGCTGGGCCTGTTGATGTCCGCCATGAGCGGCATGATCAAGTCGGAAATCGAAAAGGCGCTGGATAAAGCCTTGGTCTGAGCCGCTTTCGCGGAGGTTGGCTTGCCGGTGATTTCGGGGGTTGTCATGACGCCTGGAAAAGCATCGCTGGCGAGCCGGTTTCTCCAATAACCCCTCCACCTTTTTATGACATTGGTTAGGGTGCCGATTCTAATTTTTCTCACTACTTTGTGCATGAGCCCACTTTCCTGCGGGCAGTTCCTCAAACCTTCTGCGCGTGAGGTGCACCATGGCCAAAGCAATTCTGAAGAAAAAAGTTGATGCCGCATCAACCACTCTGAGTGAAGTCAAATCCTATGCCCGCAAGATCTGGCTGGCAGGCCTGGGTGCCTACACCAAGGTCGGCCAGGAAGGCAGCGAGTACTTTCAAGAGCTCGTTAAAGCCGGTCAAACTGTTGAAAAGAAAGGCAAAAAAGTTGTGACTGAACAACTTGAGGCCGCCAACAGTCAGATTGATAGTGTGAAGGGGGATGTCACCAGTCTCAGAGGCAAAGTCGAAGTGCAGCTGGATAAAGTCGAGAAGGCTTTTGACACGCGCGTCGCAAGTGCCTTGAATCGCATCGGCATTCCGTCTAAACATGACGTTGAGACACTCTCTGCTAAGCTCGATGAGCTGACAGCATTGCTCGAACGTGTCGCGCGTAAACATTAAGGAGAACGGGATGGCTGGTAAAAAGAATACTGAAAAAGAAGGCAGCTCGTGGATCGGGAAGGTCGAAGACTACTCCCGTAAAATCTGGCTTGCTGGTTTAGGCGTGTACTCGAAAATCGACACTGACGGCAGCAAGCTTTTCGAGTCGTTGGTCAAGGATGGCGAGAAAGCCGAGAAGCTCACCAAAAGCGCTGTCGGCAAAACCGTCGACGCCGCCAAGGGCTCCGCGAGTTCGGCAAAATCGCGCATCAGTGGCGTCAAGGACCGCGCGCTGGGCAAGTGGGACGAGCTGGAAGGTGCATTCGACAAGCGCTTGAACAGTGCCATTTCGCGTCTGGGCGTGCCTAGCCGCAACGAAGTCAAGGCGCTGCACAGCAAGGTCGACACCCTGACCAAGCAGATCGAAAAACTCACAGGTGCCAAGGTGGCTCCGATCGCGGCCAAGACTGCAGCGGCCAAACCGGCGGCCAAGCCTCTGGCTAAAGCAGCAGCCAAGCCGGCAGCCAAGGCTCCGGCCAAAGCAGCAGCCAAGCCTGCCGCGAAACCGGCAGCCAAAACTGCGGCGGCCAAGCCGGTAGCCGCCAAGCCAGCGGCCAAGCCCGTCGCGAAACCGGCGGCAAAAAAACCAGCAGTGAAGAAACCAGCAGCACCCAAGGCCGCTGCGCCGAAGCCAGCGGTTGTCGCCAAGCCGGCAGCACCGGTCAGCCCTGCGAACTCCGCAGTGGCGCCAACCCCTGCCATCACCCCGACTGCCGCGCCAGCACCCGCGACGCCAACCAGTCAGTCCTGAGTTTTTCGGGACATACAAAAACGCCCGGCCTGCAAAGGTCGGGCGTTTTTGTTTGGGGTTCTTGCGGCGCCGATCAATCCTGCTCGTCGAGGTAACGCAGGGCCATTTGTTCGGTAGCCAGTTTCGCCGGTGGCAACAGGTGCGGCGCCACCAGCATCATGATCTGGTAGACCACCACTCGTACCTCGCCCTCGCGATCGAGAATGCGTTGATAGTCCAGCGAGAACAGCAGGGTCATGGTGATCTGTTCCACCAGTTGCCCCAGCGCCTGGGTATCGCTGACCAGTTGGCCCGAAGCCTTGAGCCTGGCCAGCAGCGAGGCCAGGGTGCGCTTCAGGGCGTTGAGCAGATTGCGGATCCCCTTGGCCAGCTTCGGCAGGCGTCCGGCCAGGTTGGACAGGTCCTGGAACAGGAAGCGGTAGTGCGCCAGGCGCTCGACGATCAGGTGCAGGAACAGCCAGTAGTCTTCGGGAGCCAGGTGCACATCGGCGGGTGGATCGAGCAGGGGCGCCAGCTCATTCTGGAAGCGCTCGAACAGCCCGAGGACCAGCGGCTCCTTGCCGTGAAAGTGGTAGTAGAGGTTGCCGGGGCTGATCCCCATTTCATTGGCAACTTCCATGGTCGAGACATTGGGTTCGCCCTTGTGATTGAACAACTGCAGGGCACATTCGAGTATCCGGTCGCGGGTTTTCATCCAGTCTTCTTGGTTATTCAGTCAGGCCGCGACCGTCGGGCCGCGGCGCGGGGAAACTCAGCGGACGCGCACGTAGGTGCCAGGCGCCGCCTCCATCGGTGGGTAATTCTGGTTGCCCAGGGTCATCAGGGTTTCGCGCTGGGCGCCGGAACGCTGCTGGATCCATTCCAGCCATTGCGTCCACCAGCTGCCGTCGACGTGCTTGGCGTCGTAGTACCAGGCTCGCGGGTCGCTGCTGAGCTTGCCGTTTTCGACGTAGTTGGCCTTGGGGTTGCTCGGCGGATTGAGGATGCTCTGCACGTGCCCGCTGTTGGACAGCACGAAGCGTTTTTCGCCGCCCAGCAGCAGGGTCGAGCGATACACCGCATCCCAGGGGGTGATGTGGTCGTTGATTCCGGCGACGCTGAAGCTGTCGACCGTGACTTTTTGCAGGTCGATTGGCGTGCCGCATACTTCCAGGCCACCAGGGTGACCCATCGGGTTGTGCTTGAAGAAGTCCAGCAGATCGCCATGAAAGGCTGCCGGTAGCCGGGTGTTGTCGTTGTTCCAGTAGAGGATGTCGAACGCCGGCGGCTCCTTGCCCAGCAGGTAGTTGTTGACCCAGTAATTCCAGATCAGGTCGTTGGGCCGCATCCAGGCGAACACCTTGGCCATGTCGCGACCGTCGAGCACGCCCCGTTGATAGGAGCGACGCTTGGCTGCCTCCAGGGTCTGCTCGTCGGCGAACAGGGTCGCCGGGCTGTCCAGCTGGCTATCCAGCAGGCTGACCAGGTAGGTGGCGCTGGAGATCCGGCGCAGTTGTCGCTTGGCTTGCAGGTGGCCTTGCAGGGCGGCAATGGTCAGGCCGCCGGCACAGGCACCCATCAGGTTCACGTCACGGCTGCCGGTGATCGCCCGGCAGACATTCATGGCTTCCTCCACAGCCTCGACATAGCTCGACAGGCCCCATTCGCGATGCCGGACATCGGGATTGCGCCAGCTGATGATGAAGGTCTGCAGGCCGTTTTTCAGGGCGAACTGCACGAAGCTGTTGGCGGGGCTGAGGTCGAAGATATAGAACTTGTTGATCTGCGGCGGCACTACCAGCAGGGGCCGGGCGTACTGTTTTTCGCTCATCGGCTTGTACTGGATCAGTTCCAGCAGCTCGTTGCGAAACACCACCGAGCCGGGGGTGGTGGCCAGGCTCCTGCCGACCTCGAAGGCCTGTTTGGTGACCTGGCTGGGCAGGCCATTGTTATGCAGCAGGTCGTCGACCAGATGACCGATGCCGCGGATCACGCTGTTGCCGCCGGAGTTGAAGATTTCCTTGATCGCCAGCGGATTGAGCAAGGTGTTGGACGGTGCCACCGCATCGTTGAGCAGGTTGAAGGCAAAGTGCGCGCGGGCCCGGTCGTCCACGCTCATGCCGCTGTCGTCGATCCAGCTTTTGATTTGCTTCTGCCAACTGAGGTAGGCCTGCAGGCCGCGTCGGTAAAACGGGTTCAGGCTCCAGGTCGGATCGGAGAACCGGCTGTCCTGGGGGTTGGGTTTGTGCAGTGTTTCACCCAGCAGTACACGGCCCAATTGGCCACCCAGCGCCACGGCGTGGCGAGCGCTGTGCACCGGATTGCGCAGGCCGTAGGTGGCCACGCTGCGCAGGGTCGACAGCAGGTCACGGCCACGCAGGCCGGTGATGGCACTCTGCGCAGTGATGTAGGTGGAGGGCGTGGGCAACGAGCCCGCCGTTGGTTTGTCTCGCATGCTTCAACACTCCTTCGTCAAGCCATCAACAAGCACACCAAGACAAACACCATAGTCGGTCCTGAACCATCCTGCGCGCGCGACGATCCTGTCGGCAGACGCTTTTTGCTACGTACCGCTGAACGGTGCCGGATGCGGGTGCATCACTGCCCGTTGTCGCTCTTCCTCGAGGAATTTCATGATGATCGGCGCGACGGCTTCGGCCCGGGTAATCAGGAACAGATGCCCGTCGTCGATGATGTGCAGCTGGGCGTTGGGAATTCGCCACGCCAGCATGCGCATGTTGATCAGCGGAATCAGCGGGTCGTCGTCGCCGGCCAGCACCAGGGTCGGCTGGTGGATCTTGTGTAGCCAGTGGATGCTGGTCCAGCCGAGGCCTGCGAACAGCTGCCAGTAGTAGCCCAGCTTGCCCGCTGAACGGACCTTGCTGGCATGCTCGGCGGCGAGGTTGGGATCGCGGCGGAACGAGCCGCCGTAGATCAGGGGGGCGATGCGGATTACATGGGAGGGCTGGATGTAGCGCCGCGGGCTGGCCATCATCCACAGCACCTTGGGTTTGCCCGGCACCATGAAGGCGCCCGCGGCAGTGGCGGCCAGCACCAGTTTCTTGCAGCGTTCGGGGTAGTCGTAGGCAAACTGCTGGGCCAGTGCCCCGCCCCAGGACACACCCACCACATTGACCTGCCCATAGTCGAGGTAATCGAGCATGCGCGCGGTCAGCTTGGCCAGGCCGGGAAAACGATAGGGTCGGCTCGGTGTCGAGGAGCCGCCAACGCCCGGTACGTCAAAGGCGATGACTTCCAGGTCCGGGTCCAGAGCCTGGACGAACGGGAACACCAACTCCAGGTTGGCGCCGATGCCATTGAAGATCAGCAAGGGTGTCAAGTGAGGCTTGCCGGGACGTACCGCGGTGCGGATGGTCTGGCCATCCAGGTCGACGGTGCGGAAGATGAACGGTTGAGGCATGCCTTGGCCCTGTCGGTGGAATCGTTGCCTGCAGGAGAGAGTCGCTTGTGGAGCTGCGTTATCGCAAGCGGCTCGCTCCTACAGGCCTGCTATCGGTTAACGTTCATGGACATAAGTACCCGGTGCCGCCTCGGCCGCTGGGTACGCCTTGTTGCCGAGAATGCTCGGCGTCTTTTTCAGTTTGCCTGAGCGCTCCGCCTGCCAGGCCTGCCAGTGCAGCCACCAGGAGTCGGTGTGCTTGGTCGAGTTTTCCTGCCAGTCGTCGGCGTTGGCCGGCATCTCTTCGCTGGTCATGTAGCGCGACTTGGGGTTGCCCGGCGGGTTGAGGATGCTCTGGATATGCCCGCTGCTGGAGAGGACGAATTCGACCTTGCCGCCGAATAGCTGAGCCGACTTGTAGCAGGACTTCCACGGGGTGATGTGGTCGTTGGTGCCGGCCAGGGAGAAGATGTCGGCGGTGACCTGTTTCAGGTCGATCGGCGTGCCGCACACTTCCAGTGCGTTGGGGCGGATCAGTGGGTTGTTTTTGAACATTTCGATCAGGTCGCCGTGGAAGGCCGCGGGCAACCGGGTGGTGTCGTTGTTCCAGAACAGGATGTCGAATACCGGCGGTTCGTTACCCAGCAGGTAGTTGTTCACCCAGTAGTTCCAGATCAGGTCGTTGGGCCGCATCCAGGCGAAGACCTTGGCCATGTCGCGGCCTTCCAGCACGCCGGCCTGATAGGAGTGACGCTTGGCGGCCTCCAGGGTCTGCTCGTCGACGAACAGCGCCACCTGGGTATCGAGGGTGGTATCGAGCACGCTGACCAGCAGGGTCAGGGCGTTGACCTTCTTCTCGCCCAGGGCCGCGTAGTGCCCCAGCAGCGCGGTGCAGGTGATGCCGCCGGAGCAGGCACCGAGCATGTTCACGTCCTTGCTGCCGGTGATGGCGATGACCACGTCGACCGCTTCCTTCAGTGCTTCGATGTAGGTCGACAGGCCCCACTCGCGCTGCGCCTTGGTCGGGTTGCGCCAACTGACGATAAAGGTCTGCACGCTGTTGCGCAGGCAGAAACGCGCCAGGCTCTTGTCCGGGCTGAGGTCGAAGACATAGAACTTGTTGATCTGTGGCGGGACCACCAGCAGTGGGCGCTCGTGCACCTGCTCGGTCACCGGGCGGTACTGGATCAGTTCCAGCACGTCGTTGCGAAACACCACCGCGCCTTCACTGGTGCCCAGGTTCTTGCCGATCTCGAAGGCGTCCATGTTGACCTGGCTCGGCATGCCGCCGTTGTGCACCAGGTCCTTGGCCAGATGGGAGAGGCCATCGAGCAGGCTTTTACCGCCGGTCTCGAAGAAGCGTTTGACCGCCGCCGGGTTGGCGGCGCTGTTGGTCGGCGCCATGGCTTCGGTCATCAGGTTGATGACGAAGTGGCCGCGACTGATGTCCTGTGCTGAGAGGTTGCTGTGGCCGATCCAGTCGTGAAGCTCCTTGCGCCACGCCAGGTAGGTTTGCAGATAACGCTTGTACAGTGGGTTCTGGCTCCAGGCCGGATCGTTGAAGCGACGGTCATCGCCCTCCGGTTGCAGCGTCGATTTGCCGAACATCACGTTCTTCAATTCGACGCCGAAATGGGCCACATGTTTGGCGCTGTGCAGCGGTTGTTTGATGGCCTGGGTCAGCACCATTCGAGCAGAGGTAAGCAGATCTTTCCGACGTAAACCGATGACAGGATTCAGGCCCAGAGTGTTTTCCGAGGCTTGGCGTTTCAGGTCATCGTTATTCTTGTTACTCATCTACGACGCTCCATTGTCCTGAGACGAGTACCGGACCTGCTGTGTAGTCACACAGCAAAGATGCCAGGTACTACTGCTCGGGTGACCGTTGATTCTGCATTACTGCTTTTTTGTTCAGAGAACACTGCAGGGAACTTGCCAGCTCCATTGGTTACCCGAGTTTAATTTTTTTCGCAAGCAGGCCAATCGTTGGCCATACAGCCCAGCATTCAAACAGATGAATCTAGAAAATGCCCTCTAAAGCGTCAGAGGTCTGATCTAGAGCATCAGCTTGACGATAGACTCATTTGGATCGCGGGACTTTCCGGCGGCTTGAAGTTCAGCAAGATAATCGCTCCACAGATCGTCCTGACGCACCGCCAACTGGTACAGGTAGTCCCAGGTGAACAGGCCGCTGTCATGCCCGTCGTCGAAGGTCAGTTTCAGTGCGTACTGACCGGCCGGTTCAACCTTGGTCAGGCCGACGCCGATCTTGCCAAATTGCAGGATGGGTTTGCCGTGGCCCTGGACCTCGGCGGAGGGGGAGTGCACCCGCAGGAATTCGGCGGGCAGGTGATAGACCTCGTCTGGCGCGTAAGTCAGCGTCAGGGACTTCGAGGCTTTGTGCAGGTTGATGGCGCTGGGAAGTCTGGTCATGGAGGCAGCTTAAAGCTGCAAGCTGCAAGCTACAAGATGACCGCGATCAACTTGCAGCTTGAAGCTTATAGCTTGTCGCTTAGAGGATATAACGGGACAGGTCTTCGTTCTGCGCCAATTCGCCCAGGTGGCTGTTGACGTAGGCGGCGTCGATGCGGATCGGCTCTTCGTTGTGGGCGCTGGCCAGATCGCCGGCGCTGAACGACACCTCTTCGAGCAAGCGCTCGAGCAGGGTGTGCAGGCGACGGGCACCGATGTTCTCGGTCTTCTCGTTGACCTGCCAGGCGATCTCCGCCAGGCGCTTGATACCGTCCGCCTGGAACTCGATGATCAGGCCTTCGGTTTTCAGCAGCTCGCGGTATTGCTCGGTCAGGGAGGCGTGAGGCTCGCTGAGAATGCGCTCGAAGTCTTCCGGCGACAGCGCCTTGAGTTCGACGCGGATCGGCAGGCGGCCTTGCAGCTCGGGCACCAGGTCGCTCGGCTTGCTCAGATGGAACGCGCCGGAAGCGATGAACAGGATGTGGTCGGTCTTGACCATGCCCAGCTTGGTGTTGACGGTGCAGCCTTCGATCAGCGGCAGCAGGTCGCGCTGCACGCCTTCGCGAGAGACGTCGACGCCGCCGGAGTTGCCACGCTTGGCAACCTTGTCGATTTCGTCGATGAACACGATGCCGTGCTGTTCGACCGCTTCCAGGGCCTTGGCCTTGAGTTCTTCATCGTTGACCAGACGGCTGGCTTCTTCGTCGCGGATCAGCTTGAGCGCGTCCTTGATCTTGAGCTTGCGGTTCTTGCGCTGGCCCTTGCCCATGTTGGCGAAGAGACTCTGCAGTTGGTTGGTCATCTCTTCCATGCCCGGTGGAGCCGAGATGTCGACGCCGCTGATTTCAGCCACTTCGATCTCGATTTCCTTGTCGTCCAGCTGGCCTTCGCGCAGGCGCTTGCGGAACAGCTGGCGGGTGTTGGAGTCCTGGGCCGGCGCGGCGTCCTCGTTGCTGAAACCCATGCGCGCCGGTGGCAGCAGGGCATCGAGGATGCGTTCTTCGGCGGCGTCTTCGGCGCGGTGGCGGACGCGGGTCATTTCCTGCTCGCGGAACAGTTTGATCGCGGCATCGGCCAGGTCGCGGATGATGGATTCAACGTCACGGCCGACATAACCGACTTCGGTGAACTTGGTCGCTTCGACCTTGATGAACGGAGCGTTGGCCAGCTTGGCCAGGCGCCGGGCGATCTCGGTCTTGCCGACACCGGTCGGGCCGATCATCAGGATGTTCTTCGGGGTCACTTCGACACGCAGCTCTTCAGGCAGCTGCATGCGGCGCCAGCGGTTACGCAGCGCGATGGCGACGGCGCGCTTGGCATCGTCCTGGCCGATGATATGGCGGTTGAGTTCGTGGACGATTTCGCGGGGAGTCATGGGCATAGTAATTGGCGGTCCTCAAGCAAGAATGAATGCCGTGGCGCGATGGCCGAAACAGGCTTATTCCGCGAGATCCTGCTCCTCAATGGTCTGGGTGTGGTTGGTGAATACGCAGATGTCGCCGGCGATGCCCAAGGCGGTTTCGACGATTTCGCGGGCCGACAGGTCGGTTTTCTTCAGCAGGGCGCTGGCCGCGGCCTGGGCATAGGCGCCGCCAGAGCCCATGGCGATCAGGCCTTCTTCCGGCTCGACCACGTCACCGTTGCCGGTGATGATCAAGGATGCGTCCTTGTTGGCGACCGCGAGCATGGCTTCGAGGCGGCTGAGGGAGCGGTCGGTGCGCCATTCCTTGGCCAGTTCGACGGCGGCGCGTACCAGGTGCCCCTGATGTTTCTCAAGCTGGCCTTCGAAACGTTCGAACAGGGTGAAGGCGTCAGCGGTGGCCCCGGCAAAGCCGGCGATGACCTGGCCGTGATACAGGCGACGAACCTTTTTCGCGTTGCCTTTCATCACGGTGTTGCCGAGGGAAACCTGGCCGTCGCCGCCCATGACGACTTTGCCGTAGCGGCGGACTGAAACGATGGTGGTCAAGGGGAGAGTCTCCACGCTGCGGGGCGAAAATGCCCTGATGGAAACTCATATGGGGGTGGCGTGGGGTTTTTCAACTGCGGCGGGGGTTGTGGGACGAGCGGTATTTCCTGGCGGGAGAGTGGGCGCCAGGGAGGACGCCATCGCGGGCAAGCCTCGCTCCTGCAGGGAATGCGGAGCGGACTTGCTCGCGATCGGCTGTCTTAGCGGCTCTGGCGCTGTTGTAACAGCAGGTTGCTGAAGCCGGCGCCGGCCAGTTGCTTCTGCGCGGTGGTCAGCTGTTCGCGGTTGCTGAACGGGCCGACCAGTACGCGGTACCAGGTCTCGTCCTTGACGGTGCCGGACTCGACGGACACCGATTGCCCCAGCAGGATGATCTGCGCGCGGACCTTGTCGGCATCGGCCTGCTTGCGGAAGGAACCGGCCTGCAGGAAGAACTTGGTCACCGGCGCGGCCTTCGCCACCTGTGCCACCGGTGGTGCGGGCGGCGGGGTGATGCCGGCCAGGGCGGCCTGGGCCCGCGCAGTGTCGATCTTCGCCGCTTCCGCCGGGGTCACCGGCGTGGTCGGAACCACTGGTGCGGTCTGCGGCGTTGGCAGGGTTTTTTCCGGCACCGCTTCTGGCGGCACTATCACTTCCGATTCCGGCAGCAGGGTGTAGAAGTCGTACTTCGGCTTCACCGGTTGCTGCGGGCTCGGCGGGGTCTTGTTGGCCTCGGCGATCTTGGTGGTTTTCTGTTGCTCCAGCCGCTCGCGCTTGACGCTGTCACCGCCCTTGCCCGGCTCCAGCTTCATCAGGAACACGATGAAGGCGCCCACGGCCAGGCCGATGGCCATCCACAACCAACCCGGGATCGGTTGCTTTGCAGGAGCTTGGTAACGGCTGGCGCCACGCTTGGGTGCAGGTTTTTTCTTGGCAGCCAACTTACATTTGCTCCAGAACTTTCAGGCCCAGCAACTCCAGACCTTGCTTGAGGGTACGACGGGTCAGCTCGGTGAGGCGCAAGCGGCTCTGCATCTGCGTCGGCGATTCGGCACTGAGGATCGGGCAGTTCTCGTAGAAGCTGGAGAACAGCCCGGCCACGTCGTACAGGTAGGTGCACAGGATGTGCGGCGTACCCTTGTCGGCCACGCCGTTCAGCACTTCGCCGAACTGCGCCAGCTTGGCCGCCAGCTCCAGTTCCTGGGCGGCTTCCAGGCTGATCTGGCCCTGTACTTCGCTGAAGTCCTTGCCCAGCTTGCGGAACACACCGGCGGCGCGGGTGTAGGCGTACAGCAGGTAAGGCGCGGTGTTGCCTTCGAAGTTCAGCATCAGGTCGAAGTTGAAGCTGTAGTCGCTGGTGCGGTGCTTGGACAGGTCGGCGTATTTCACCGAGTCGATGCCCACTACCTTGGCGATGTTGCGCAGATCGGCCTCGGCCAGCTCCGGGTTCTTTTCCTTGACCAGGCTGTAGGCACGCTCTTCGGCTTCGGTCAGCAGGTCGATCAGCTTCACGGTGCCGCCGTCGCGGGTCTTGAATGGACGGCCGTCGGCGCCGTTCATGGTGCCGAAGCCCATGTGTTCCATTTCCATCGGGTGGGTCACGAAGCCGGCCTTGCGGGCCACCGCGAACACTTGCTGGAAGTGCAGGGCCTGACGCTGGTCGACGAAGTACAGCGCGCGGTCGGCCTTGAGCTTGCCGCTGCGGTAGCGCACGGCCGCCAGGTCGGTGGTGGCGTACAGGTAGCCACCATCGGCCTTGACGATGATCACCGGCAGCGGCTCGCCTTCGGCGTTCTTGAACTCGTCGAGGAACACGCACTGGGCGCCGTTGCTCTCGACCAGCATGCCCTTGGCCTTGAGATCGTTGACCACGTTGATCAGGTCGTCGTTGTAGGCGCTTTCGCCCATCACGTCGGCCATGGTCAGTTTGACGTTCAGCAGTTCGTAGATCTTCTGGCAGTGGGACAGGGAGATGTCCTTGAACTTGGTCCACAGTTCCAGGCAATCCGCATCACCGGCCTGCAGCTTGACCACCAGGCCGCGGGCGCGGTCGGCGAACTCTTCGGATTCGTCGAAGCGCTGCTTGGCGGCACGGTAGAAGTTCTCCAGGTCCGACAGCTCGTCGCGGGTGTACGGGTTTTCCTGCAGGTAGGCCATCAGCATGCCGAACTGGGTGCCCCAGTCGCCGACGTGGTTCTGACGGATCACGGTATCGCCGAGGAACTCCAGGACCCGTGCCACGCCGTCGCCAATGATGGTCGAGCGCAGGTGGCCGACGTGCATCTCTTTGGCCAGGTTCGGTGCCGACAGGTCGACCACAGTGCGCTGCAGCGCACCGGCCTTGCGCACGCCGAGGTGGGCGTCGGCCAGGGCGGCGTCCAGGCGGGTGGCCAGGGCCTGGGTATTCTGGAAGAAGTTGATGAAACCAGGGCCGGCGATCTCGGCCTTGCTGACCTGCTCGTCGACGGGCAGGGCGGCGATGATTTTTTCCGCCAGGTCGCGTGGTTTCATGCCGACCGGCTTGGCCAGCATCATGGCGATGTTGCTGGCGAAGTCGCCGTGGGTCTTGTCGCGGGAGTTTTCTACCTGGATCGCCGGCGTCAGGCCTTCTGGCAACACACCTTCGGTGACGAGTTGGGTGATGGCTTGCTGGATGAGCTGGCGAATGGTGTCTTTCATGGTCTTCTCTTTCAACCGCTGGCGCGGCGGCGCTTCGATGCGCAGGTGGAAAAACTGGGCATTATCCGTTGCGAAGACGGGCTTGCCAACTATAGCGGGCCGCTTGTGGATATGCGGTGACTATTCGGGCCATATCGCGGGCAAGCCTCGCTGCTACAGAGGCGCGCTTGCCTGAGATGGCGGTTTTTCTATCAATACAGGTCCACAGGGTCAACATCCAGCGACCAGCGTACCTGGCGCCCGCTGGGCATCTGTTCCAGCACCAACAGCCAGTGACTCAGCAGCTTGTGCAGTGGCGCCCGGGCATTGGCCTGTAACAGCAGTTGCGCGCGGTAACGCCCGGCCCGGCGCTCCATGGGCGCCGGTACCGGCCCCAGCAACTCGATACCGCCCAGGTTCATCTGGGCCAGCAAACGTTCGGCCTCGCTGCAGGCTTCGTCGAGGAAGCCTTCGGCTTGTCCGGGCTTGTGAGCCTCGGCACGTAGCAGGGCCAGATGGGCGAACGGCGGCAGGCCGGCGGCGCGGCGTTCGCTCAAGGCTTGTTCGGCAAAGGCGAAGTAACCCTGTTCGGTCAGTTGCACCAGCAGCGGATGGTCGGCCAGGTGGGTCTGGATGATCACCTTGCCCGGCTCTTCGCCCCGCCCGGCCCGACCTGCCACCTGGACGATCAACTGCGCCATGCGTTCGCTGGCGCGGAAGTCACCGGAAAACAGGCCGCCGTCGGCATCGAGGATCGAGACCAGGGTCACCCGCGGGAAGTGGTGGCCCTTGGCGAGCATCTGGGTGCCGACGAGGATGCAGGGCTGGCCCTTCTGGATAGTGGCGAACAACTGGTTCATCGCGTCCTTGCGCGAGGTGCTGTCGCGGTCGACCCGCAGTACCGGGTAGTCCGGGAACAGGATCGCTAGCCGTTCTTCGGCGCGCTCGGTACCGGCGCCGACCGGGCGCAGGTCGACCTTGCCGCATTTCGGGCAATGCCGCGGCACGCGTTCGGAGTGGCCGCAATGGTGGCAGCGCAGCTCGCCATAGCGCTGGTGCACGGTCATCCGCGCGTCGCAGCGTTCGCACTCGGACATCCAGCCGCAGTCATGGCATAGCAGGGTTGGCGCGAAGCCGCGGCGGTTGAGGAACACCAGCACCTGCTGGCCTGCCGCCAGGGTCTGACCGATGGCTTGTTGCATGGGGCCGGAAATGCCGCTGTCCAGCGGCCGGCTCTTCACGTCCAGGCGCAGGAAGCGCGGCTGCTTGGCGCCGCCGGCCCGCTCGTTCAGCCGCAGCAGGCCATAACGGCCGGTGTAGGCGTTGTGCAGGCTTTCCATCGACGGAGTGGCGGAGCCCAGCACGATGGGGATGTTTTCCTGGCGGGCGCGGACCAGGGCCAGGTCGCGGGCGTGGTAGCGCAGGCCTTCCTGCTGTTTATAGGAACCGTCGTGCTCTTCATCGATGATGATCAGCCCGGGGTTCTTCATCGGTGTGAAGAGTGCCGAGCGGGTGCCGATAATAATGTCGGCCTCGCCGTCGCGGGCCGCCAGCCAGGCATCCAGGCGCTCGCGGTCGTTGACCGCCGAGTGCAGCAGGGCGATGCGCGCGTTGAAGCGCTGCTCGAAGCGCGCCAGGGTCTGCGGCCCGAGGTTGATTTCCGGGATCAGCACCAGCGCCTGCTTGCCGGCTTCCAGGGTTTCGCGGATCAGCTGCAGATAGACTTCGGTCTTGCCGCTGCCGGTGACCCCGGCCAGCAGGAAGGCGTGATAGCTGTCGAAGCCGGAGCGGATCGCCTCATAGGCGGCGCGCTGTTCGCTGTTGAGCGGCAGTTCCGGCTGGGCCAGCCAATGTTCGTGGCGCTCGCCCGGGGCATGCCGGCGGACTTCCACCTGTACCAGGTCCTTGGCCAGCAACAGGTCCAGGCTGTCCTTGCTCAGCATCAGCTTGCTCAGCAATTGGTGGGCGACGCCGTGAGGGTGCTGGGCCAGGGTCGCCAGGGCTTCGCGCTGGCGCGGGGCGCGGGCGATGCGTGGATCGTCGAGGCTGGCGCCGGGGCTGACCGACCAGAAGCGTTCCTGCCGGGCCTCGGCCGGCTCACCCTGGCGCAGCAGGACCGGGAGCGCCCAGCTCAGGGTGTCGCCGAGGCTGTGCTGGTAGTACTGCGCGGTCCATAGGCACAGCTTGAACAGCGCTGGCGGCAGCGGCGGGGTGGCGTCCAGCAGGGCCAGTGCCGGCTTGAGCTTCTCGGCGGGGACTTCGCTGCTGTCCGTGACCTCGACCAGGATGCCGATCATTTCCCGGCGACCGAACGGCACTCGTAGGCGCATGCCCGGATGCAACCGGGCACGCAGTACGCCGGCAGGAGCTCGGTAGTCGAACAGACGGCGCAGGGGGGAGGGCAGGGCGAGGCGCAAAATGGCGTCGGGCACGCGGGGAAATCTCATTGAACGGGCGGTGAAGAAGGCCCGGAGCCTAGCAGACGGTCGGTGCGAGGGACAGCTTGCGTGATCGCAAAGGTCTGGTAGAATCCGCGGCCTAATTACGTGCGGTATTCAACAATAGTGTTGGGTGGCGGCACGCTAGCCTGAGGAAGACACCATGAAAGCCGATATCCATCCAGAATACCCAGCAGTTGCCGTAACCTGCAGCTGCGGCAACAAGTTCGAAACTCGTTCGACCTACGCTAAGCCGCTGGCGATCGACGTTTGCAACGAGTGCCACCCGTTCTACACCGGTAAGCAGAAGACTCTGGACACCGGCGGCCGCGTTCAGAAGTTCGCCGACCGTTTCGGCGCTTTCGGCGCGAAAAAGGCCTAAGGCTGATCGGTCTGGAAAGCTGTTTCAGCTTCTCCTCGCTGATGAAAAAGGCGTCCCTTGCGGGCGCCTTTTTTATGTCCGCGATTTGGCTCTCCAGCGCCCAGGCGTTCTGCCCGGCGCCGGTTGGGCTGGCCTCTGCTCAGGTCCAGCGGGTGGTCGATGGCGACACCTTGCGCCTCACCGATGGGCGCAGCGTGCGCATGATCGGTCTCAATGCGCCGGAACTGGGTAAAAAGGGTCGCACCGACGAGCCCTTCGCGGTTGCCGCCCGCCAGCGCCTGCAGGCACTGGTGCAGGCCAGCAACGGCCGGGTCGGCCTGCTTCCCGGTCGGGAGAGCAAGGATCGTTATGGGCGAACCCTGGCCCATGTCTATGGCGCCGATGGCGCCAACCTTGAAGCGCAATTGCTTGCCGAAGGCTTGGGATACCAGGTGGCGGTAGCACCGAACGTCGATTTGTTCAGCTGCCAGCAAGCCGCCGAGCGTAGCGCTCGCCAGGCCCGGCTGGGGCTGTGGCGGCAATCGTCTGTACTGAAAGCGGATCAGATAAAGGCGTCCGGATTTGCGCTGCTCAGTGGCCGGGTGAGCAAGGTGCAACGCAATCGGGGCGGCGTCTGGATCGAATTGCAGGATTCGGTTGTATTGCGCATTGCACCCAATCTGCTTGGCCAATTCGATGTCGCGCAGCTGGATCGCCTGCCGGGGCAGCAGATCGAGGCGCGCGGCTGGGTGCTCGACCGTTCACGCAAGGGTGGCTTGAAATCAGGTCAGGCGCGCTGGATGTTGCCGTTGACCCATCCCGGAATGTTCCAGCTGGTTCAATAAATAAAAAATTGTAGACATTTTTTATTTCGATTGTGAACACTCTGCCCCTTGTGATCCGTGGCTCTTGGCCCAAAGTCGTAGCCTGCGGGCCTTGACAGGGGTGACCGGTCAGTCTTGTGAGGACTTTGCGACACGAGTATCCTCGGCGGTCCGTCTGTCCAACAGTAAAAAGCGGAATGCCCACATGTCTGATTTGAAAACTGCCGCTCTCGAATATCATGCCAATCCCCGTCCAGGGAAACTGAGTGTCGAGCTCACCAAGGCCACCGCTACCGCTCGCGACCTGTCGCTGGCCTACAGCCCCGGCGTAGCCGAACCAGTACGCGAAATCGCCCGCGATCCTGAGCTGGCCTACAAATACACCGGCAAGGGCAACCTGGTTGCAGTCATTTCCGATGGCACCGCGATTCTCGGCCTGGGTAACCTCGGCCCACTGGCTTCCAAGCCGGTGATGGAAGGCAAGGGTGTGCTGTTCAAGCGCTTCGCCGGCATTGACGTATTCGACAT